>ERZ507525.151-NODE-151-length-24333-cov-5.26361_pt1 | contig 24333 bp, 30 predicted proteins | sample MGYA00248686_ERZ507525 | MGnify/ENA primary metagenome ERZ507525 (study PRJEB26165, sample SAMN02676194) | human gut metagenome | isolation source: stool | host: Homo sapiens | place: USA | study: EMG produced TPA metagenomics assembly of the C.diff FMT (human gut... | reverse complement strand
GCATACAGATTGCACTTGTCGTGCCCTTCCACAAATATACAGTGAATTTCTATAATCGGATCGACATCATACTTGCGGGCGAAGGCGGCAAAATCGTAAATATCCGTTTCAAGGAGACTTCCGCCGAAATGTTCGGGCGCCTCCTTTTGAAGACGTTCCATGGCTTCCTGTATGGGCTTGCGGGATTCGATTTCCTTCAGCCTGGCAGGAGTAACGGCTTTGCTTGTGACGTATGCTACGCGGAAACCTTCACCGGTGCTGTCGGTGACATGGAGGTTGCAGAGGTGTTCCACCTTCTTCCAGGCATCGTCGATAGGGTCTGTGGTGTCAGCGCAATCTTTGATGCAAATGATAGTGACGCCAAGAACCACCATGATAGGCACGAAGAACCTTGCTATTAGGATGATCCATACTTGGGTGTTATCGTTATTCTTCTTCTGATTCATTTGGTTCATAAATTTTGAGTATGTGTTTCCCGTCGTTGCCACGGGTTTCGTTGGTACAGGTGGTGTAACCCAGGGCGGTCAGCCTTCTGCGGTATTCAACCAGTTCTTTGGCCGGGAAACGGGTTACGTAAATGGTGGTTCCGCTCTCCGTCAGATAGGGTTCCTGCGGGATTCCCAAAGCTTCTGATACAAGCCGGGAGTCACCCAGAAAACATTCGTAACTGTCGGCCACATGGAAAAGAATGACCGCTTCTTCTCCGAACCTTTTTTTCATCACGCCGACGATATGGTGTATATAGCCGGCATTCACTTCAAATTCCAATCCTGAATTTTCTTCTTTCATTTCCTTATTCTATTTTCACTTGTTTGACAAGGCATGTATCGCACAGCCCACCGTAACGGGTGAACTTATATTTGCTGACCGGATTACCGCAGCAGGTGCAGGTGCATTTCTTGTTGGATTCTTTTTTATATATAATCAAGTCAATCGCGCTGCGGGACAAGCCGTATGCGTCCGCCAAAGCGCGTGTTATGTGTCCGGTACTGTGTCCGCCTTGACGACGGAGTTCGTTGTACTCGCTACGGATGATGACCGCACGGCAGGCGGATGTATCCAGAATGTCGTGTTCCGATAGTTTTTCTATCAATGTACCGTCAATCTCAAGGATACGGGAAAGTTTCTCTTTTTCCCGGTTGTTCAGTGTCTTTTTCAATCGGTTAAGGTCTGGCTGCATATATAGGAAACGCTGTTCGCTACATATACAGAGGTTAGGTTAATAAATAGCTGCAAATCAACACGTTATTACCACACCACCTTTATGTATTCAAAGACAAGGCAAATATACAGTTTTCCGGGCAATTTACAGGTAAGAAAACAGTTGAAAAGAGGGTGATTTTTCGGACTTTTCATACCGGTTCTCCCAAAGGATTAGGGAGGACCGGGGAATGAAGTTGGAAAGTGGGATTATAGGATATTGTCGGATTCGTAAGCGGCTTTTACCCACCTGAGAATTTGTCGGGTGTAACCGCAAATGCCTTCCCATTTTAGCATGGCGTCGAGCAGTTCGTAGCCGCTCATGTCATCAACTTGTTCCTGAGTGTACTCTTCGGTTTTTACCAGGAGGTGTTTTAGTTCTTCTTTGGTCATGATGTTTTTGTTTTTTAAGTTAATATTACTTTGATGCCTTGCCTAATTATCCTATTTTTGTATTTTTCTTACTGATTAGAATAAAACAAAATAAAAAATATGGCAAAACGGGTGTTAGTTTCCAGAATGGTGCTTCTTATAATATTCTTAATAGGTTCTGGGCTGGTAGCAGGTGGTACTTGGTGGGTATCTAATATCAAGAAAATCGACAAAGAGTATGTTTCTACAATGGCGAAGATAGAGAAGATAAGAAAATATACAGATCGACATTCAAGAAAAAACCGGATACACTATGAGGTCACCGTAAGCTATATGGCAAACGATAGTGTATATACGGAAAAATTGGGTGCTCATAGTTCATCCATGAATGAGGGGGACAGCATAAAATTGAAATATAACCCTAGGCAACCGACTGAAATACGTTCTGTTGAAATTGAAAACGTTATTTCCATTGTAATGATTATCGCTGGTATATTACTTCTTATCTCCGACTTGTTTATGCCACTTCTTTTCAGAAAACTGAAAATTATTGAATAATTAGATTGTACTGCTAATTCTTACCAAACCGTTAAAGATTGATTATTTTCCTCTTGTGAATGTTTTTAGTATATAAATCTATCTTTTATACAACGATCATAAATAGAGTAACGGCACAAATCCTAAACCCTAAACATTAACACTTATAAGAAAAGCGATTAGAAGCATTGTGTTTCTTTGTAAAGTTTAACACGAATACAACTGTTATGTGTTTCTAACTCTTTCGGCTTGCCTAGCATATTTTACAATAGCTTCTCCTATCCATGTTCTTACGTATTTAGTTCTTTCGTTTCTAGTTATAAAAGGTATCCACATAATGCCTATTAGCCCAATAAACATAAGAGCATAAATCATATTTTCAGTTTTTCTCAGAAAGTCTGTAAATGGAATATAAATGAGCGCAAACATAACAAGAAAAAAAGTACAGGCAAGAAAGACATAAAGTAGTCTTTTATTTTGGGTGTTAGGTTCAATAAGCTTTTTCTCTAGTAATTGTTCATATAAATATTTTGTTTTATTTGTACGGTTTCTAAAAAAAACATTTAGTAACCTATTGTCTCCTCTATCTTTATTGTGAATAAAAGCATTTCCGTATCCTGGTGTATTTAAATATAATAATAGCATAGCTTCATCCGCAGTTAGTCCTTTCATATGTTTCATCACTAAGTTCAAATCGTTAATATTATCTCCCGCATTGAAATTCATAAACCATCCTTGCCAAATCTTTGATAATTCTTCTTCGTCTTTTGATATATTTTGTACTTGTTGAGTCCAGTCATTCAGACTTTCTATGCGTTTAAGCTTGTCCGCCTCACTATAATTTTCCTTTTGTATAGTGTCCTCTGATTTTGTGTGGTCTATAATCTTCTGCGCTTCTTTAATATGATATTTCAGATTTATATTTTTCACTTCTTCTCTGAAAGGAAGTATAATTTCCTGCTCGATAATTTGGTGCATTTGATCTCCAATAGAACTGGATATGCTGTTTGCTTGTTCCTTCATTTTAGGGATCAGTTCATTAGACAATTGTGTACATATAAACTTTTCTAAAACCCCCATATTATTGTTTATAATATCTCTGCCAGCAGTAGTATTATTGGAACCTTCAATTTTGTTTTTACTTTCAACTTCAGCCATATAATTAAATATTAATTTATTTTTACATCTTGTCCAGCAACTTCGTTATTGTCTCCCTCAATGTCGTTTTTAACTTTTATACTTGTATTAATAGTAGTTATTGGAGTGCTATCATTAACAATATTCCTTCCTGCAACCCTATTATTGCTTCCCTTTACTTTATTTGAAATTTGAGATTTATATTTCTCTGGCCAAATACGTGACAAGATAGAAACGCCAATTCCTGAGAAAATCCATGAAATGTATTCAAGCATATTTAAACATTTTACATTAATTTCATTGTCTATTTTTACAAAAGTAAGAAATAAAGTAATTCTGTCCAAAAGATAATCTAGCAAACATTAGTACTGTATGTTTTTTGCTACCATAACTTTATATTCTACTTCCTTTATGTCACTTATTTATATGGCATTCCCCTTTTTCTATATTTGTTATTATAGGACACAATTTGTCGAAATACACTGGCTTCAATAGATTCCTTGTACTTTACGGTTCCATTCTTTGATGACAACGGCAAAATCATCCAAAGAAAGACTGATAGCATCTTTGGGAAAGCAGTTATTCAATTTGTCCACCAAATCTTCTTCTATAGGGATATGTTCGTCCAATTCTGTCCAGGCATTTGATAATTCATCCAATGCGGAACTGAAGTTATCCATTGCATCATAGACACGGTAGATGTTTAGATTTTCACTAGGGACCTCTTCAACCTGGAAGCAGCATGAGGCTTTCTTCATGCTTTCATATATAGTATCACTTGCTGCATTGTTATTTTCAGCTTCCACTAATACAAGCCTGGTTCCTTGCTGTTCATGCTCTTTGCCCTGGATGTAGGCACGCGTAATAAAGTTTACTTTGAATAGAAATTTCTTCATGGGTTTTATTAGTTTTAAAATGTAATATGCTGGTAGATGCTGTTGATTTCATCTTTATTCAGCCCTATGTATCTCTTAGTTACTTTTATGTCGCTATGCTCCAGTATTTCACTTAGGAACAAGAGTGATTCCGCACTTTTATTACAATGCTCATAAACATATCTGCCGAATGTTTTTCGGAAGCTATGGGTTGAAAAATGCTTGATTGCCAATTTATATTTCCGTTTAAAGACTTTCAACATGTCGTTGATGTGCTCTTTAGAATAGGTTCTTTTCCATCTGTAGTTGTAAATAAGCGGCATATTCTTCTCCGGCCTTCCCATGATACCGTAGAGTTCGCCCAATTTGACATAGACAGATTCATTTAAAGGGATGCTTCTTGTCTTTCCAGTCTTATGCTCGATTATTATTAACTCGTCAGTATCAAGCACGTCTATCCAGCGAAGGGTTAGAAGATCGGATATACGAAGGGCGGTACAGAACGCTACCCGGCAGTAGAGTTCCCACGTGTATAACTTGTCTTTTCTCAGACAATCACAAAGCCGATTGAATTCCTCAATCGGCAGGTAGTCTGAAGTGGTCAGTTGGCCTTTGATACGTGTCATATTATTATTTGATATTGTTAGTTCTCATTGGATTGGTTTGTTTTTCTAATTCAAGCGCTTTCTGGATAGCCTGTTCCTGTTTGCGGTGTTGCCAGAAATTCCAGAGGGCGGATTCTTCTTGGGAGATTTCACGAACAGATGGTATGCCGCATTTTCCAAGATGTTCATTCACCAGCCAGCCACCGTAGTAACTATCGGGATTAAGGCTGTCGTGCCAAATAACTTCTCCGTGGCAACCGTGAACAATGAAGTTACAGACTGTCATCATGCAACATGTGCGGTCGATATCTTCCGCTACCAGATAATTTGTGGGATGCTCGGCATGTGCAGCCAGCAAAGTACGCCCGCTGCCACAAGTGGGGTCTAAGATCATACCGCTCCCACCGGTATCCTTGCCCGTAATCATTGTCATCAGATCACAGATTTCGTCCGGGGTAAAGTTTTGTCCCAGACTTTTAGTACGGCTGCTACTGCCGCCAATAGACATATACAAGTCGCCAAATACATCGTACCACCCTTGCGTGGCTATTCGCCTTCTCATAATCAGTATCCAGTGGCAAAGTATCTTCCAGAATAAGATGTTGTGTTCCTTTTTATAACGCCATGGTTTTAGGGGTTCGACTTTCCAAGTGAAGTACCCGATGATGTATCTTAGCATGTCACTGAAGACTTCCACCATATCATAGCCATTGGGATACGTGAGTTGTCTTAATAAGCTTTCAATCTCCCGGACTTCACAGGGAGCTTCGTAATGGTTGCTCATAAACAAAGGGGTGTTAAAAAAGCGGTGGAGTTTTTAGTTCCACCGCTTCATTGGGTTGATTATTCTTTACGATACTGTTATTTTCGTGTTTCACATTTCTCTTTTAAAAATGCCTGAAAATCTTCATTACACACTATAGCTTTCCGTTTTTTCCCGGAACCGCCTCCGTTTCGAAGAGAATATTCCAAAACATCTATATTCTTAGTGTGACACCAAGCACTCCTTTGTAAGCTAACAGTATCCTCGCAGCCTGTTTTACCGGCTGATTTTAATGTTTCAAACATCGCTAGTAATTTATCCGGTTCGGCTTGAGATTTTAGATTATTTGCCTCCCAAATACTAAAAATACTGATACATGTGCCAGGAATCCTTTCGTTTCGCTCCAGATACCCCGTAAACGTTTCAATGACAGCCGCACGATATTCTTCTGTTGGCCTTTGTTTGGATTGTACTACTCTAATTATGTGAAAACCGGAATTCACATACTCGGCAATCACCCATGTTTTCATTGTCTCTTTCATATTCTTGTTTTTATTGTTTAGAAAAACCTGTTACGCAATAGGTTTCAAAATAGTTCTCACAAATGATCTGATTCCTTTCGGCACCAATGCTAAAGCTATCTAGTGAGTATCCGTAAGTTTGCAGTAATTCAAGCTGCTCCTTCTCGTCTATATCGTCAATGCTAATATCACCGGAGCACCAGAGCCGTCCGTTGGATATAAATTCCTTTACTTCCGCGACAACTGAAGACAAATGAATTAACTCCTCCGGATAACCACATAACATATCATAAATGATTCGCTCGGTAGAATCCGACTCAGGTAACAGCTTGTCGTGGCTACAGTTTGGCTCACAATACCAGAACTTCTTATCGGAAAGAGCTAGGCAGAACTGGAGCGTATCGGGGTCAGTGAATTGGATGCTGGGATTGAGTAGGTTTTCCATACTTAATTGGTTTGCTTGTTTTCTTCCTCATATCTGTCTTCATGGTAGTAACTGCTGTTTTGATAGTGGTAGCATCCTTTGGCTTCTCCGTCAAAGACGGGGCAGCGTTTCAAACCTACTTGTACTTTCTTTTTATTAATGACTTCATCATGTAGGTCCTCGGTGCAATTACCAGTGGCGGTACAACAGATACAATTATCACAATCTCTCATGGTTTAGTTCTTTCTATTATGTTTTTAAAGGTTGTTTAATACTCATACAAATCATATAAATACACTTCTCCATATAATTTCAATGAGGAGAAAAAACAATTTTAGCATGGCCCTCATGATGGAATTCAACTTTCAGGCCAAAGGCTTCGGCATCACAGCTGATCGAGCAGAGATCCCAGATGGACAGCGGGACATTGCACGTGATGACGGTATTGTTCTCTGAAATTGTAGGGTTCTTGTCTCTTAATGCGGCTCCGTTACAGATTCCTCTAAGGATTACGCCCCGTTGATGGGTAGTGAGTTCTCTTGAGCCTGACGTAGAGTTAGCCGGTGATATAAATTCAACATTATCCTGACTCATTGTTTCTGAGAACGAATTGTCGGAGCAATTCACGGAGAAATCACTATAGCACAACCTGCGTGAAGAGAAATAATATCTCGTATTATCAATAACCTTCCCTTTGCACACCTCCCCATTGAAGAAGCACACAATCTCATTGCCGTTATTCAGTAGCATTCTAAGAAACAGATAATCTCGACTTAATTTATACATATTGTACTTTTAAAATTATTTTACACCATTTTTTCACCCTTAATTTCCTGAATAATGTGATTACCAACGGGGGCATGGCTTTAATCATTCGATATGATGCCTCCTACTTTGATGGAGGTACCCTAGCGCTAGTGTGGGTACCTCATAAATGTGGAGGCAGCTATAAATATCATGGTCCGTCACATTATGCCCGCCAAGCTATAACGGCGGGTTATTTACGCCACGATGCCATTTTCTTCTTGATGTCGATATTGTTATCAGCCAGCATCTTCTTCAAGACAGCAAGCAAACGCCACCCTTCACCATTTTTATACATCTCTGCCTTTATCAGGATGAAATCCAGTGACTGAAATTTATCCAGGCGGTTTCCGGCATCATCAAAAGCTACACAGTTATGGAAACGGATAAGGTTCTGCATCGTGAAATATGCTCCGGCACCCTTGTAAGCATCTACCCACAGCCCGCACTGTGTGGTACCGGACGGCATCTTGATACGTATGTCATTAAAGTTTTTTGCGGCATTGTAAAGTTGAGCTGCATTTTTGGCCTTATTAATATGTATCATTGCCATTTCAAGTGGATTATACAGCTTGTATTCTAAATCCGAAACGAAAATGTTACGACCACATACATGTTTATAGGCAATTCCTTTACATTTCCTTACCTTCAAGCCATCCACACGCTCTCTCAATTGCGCTATATAATTATTCGCCATAACTGCCACTACATTGATATTGAACCAGCGGTTTCGTTCCACAAAGCTTTCCGGGTCCTTATATTCCATCTTCATCTGGGCATACAACTCGTTCAATAGCATTTTCCACTGGTATTCATATCCCAGACGGTGAATCATCTCCGTCACGCCCAACGGCTCTTTGGAGCGATATGATGTATAGGACATCATGTGGAACATCTGTGCCATCACCCAGCGACGGAACAGACGGCGGTTGGGAACCGTGCCCTGTTCGATGATGTAACTGAAGAGTGGGTCGTTGTCATTCAGTATGACGAGTTTTCCGTCTTTGTTGGATGCGATACACTCGCCGCCATTTGCTCCCCGCATGGCGAACAAACAACTTACATCCACACCGGCATTACGAAGCGCTTCGATACGGTCTTGGGCTGTTTTGGGTAGTTTGGGCGAATTTGTCGATACGTCCTGTTTGGCTACTGCCGGATAAACTACACCCAAACCTGAATTCTTACCGACCACTGTTGCTAAAGTAGTATATTCTTTCTCTGCAATAGCGAACTCTGTGCCACAGCGAGGGCACAATACCTTAGTCTCTTTTTTCTTGTTGTTCATACTCTTAATTATTAAACGATTGATTGTTATAGGGTTCTATCCAATTCCTAAGTATCACAAGGTCTTTGTCCACCTTGCTCTGCCAAAACCACCGACCCATCTTTTCCGGATTCCATTTCAGTCCGCCCAGTATCTGACAGAGGACATATAATTCCAATTCTATCTGTGCTTTATCACGGCGCTCCCCATAAAGCATGTCATCGTCGCACAGATTTTTCTCGAATAATGCCATGAAGTAGAGGCGCGATTTACCCTCGCTCCGTTCGGAAGGGACTGAGTGTTTGTAGGCGCGGTAGAGTTCTTCGACATTTGCAAGGAACTCTTTTTCATTGCAACAGGGTACGCCCAGTTCGCCTTCGTACTTACCTTCTTTTATTACATATTTGCCGTTCAATTTAAAACTTCGTGTCTGGAAATCAATCTTGAAACTTGCGCCATCCTCGACGGCTTGGATGGCTTTCTGATAGATGTTGATATTACTATTATGCATGTTTTCCCGGTTATCAATTATTATTAATTATTGCACTCAAAGTCACGACGCATTGCTTTATAATTCTGATAAATACAGGATGTACTGTATCCTGGAACCTCGGTTATTACCAGGCTCCAGGATACAAATCAAATCCTGTATGTTGAATTCTACTCCTTGTGCATATTCTGGCTGCGTTACCATTATTTTTCAGTCTCATTTAGGTGGCACATAACTTTATTGACTTGATAACGTCCAGCTGTTCTACTGGCGGACCTTACCTACCATCTTGTTAGAAGATGGTAAAGGTCAGGTCCCCAGTGGTTCAAGCTGGACAATTGAAGTCCTAACCTTGACTGTTTTTTTCACTTTGTGCTAAGTTTTATTTCGTGATTCTCAAAATATCGGCACATCTCTTTAAGCATTTGATGTATGCCGTGGCAAAGCCTTAGCGGCGCCGTCGAATGACATTCGGATTTCGACGGCGCCACGGTGGCTTATCAGACACGGCACACTAAATAATATTCCTTGAATCACGTCTTCTGTGCTAAGTATAAATTGTAAAAATAAAGTTCTCAAAACAGCGACACATTGCTTTATCTGCTTGATATTGCCCGCGTTTACAGCTCGTAAAGGACCTGAAGGCGGTGGATAACACGGCCTTCAGGGCTCTGCATGAGCTGGTAAGACACGCGGGTTATTAAATGTTGTTCCTTGAACTTCGACTCTCTTACTGATGTGTTTCAGCATTGTATTGCATTATTATGGATGTCAGGCAAGTGACACATGACTTTAATCTCTTGATATTTACAGGAATGAACCAGATCATGACAAGTATCACCGGTCGTTAAACCGGTGACGCGCAGAAATGATCTGGTATGCTATGCCTGTAACATTAAATTTCTTGCTCTTCATCCATTCACCGTGTGTTCGGTAAGTTTCAGTATATCTTATAATGATGCGACAAGCGTGTTGTATACCGCCCGTCTTGTCAATAGCGCATTCTGCATACAACCAATGGTCAGATAACCGGGGATGTTGTTGTCAGTCTTGTCCCGGTTGGCTTTCACGTTGCGCCCTTGCCCTCGAACTATACAACCGTCTTGCTTCGTTTTGACATATCCCAAGCCGCCTAGCTTACGCTTTCCAGTCTCAACCGCCCTCAAACAATCCATCACGAACTTGTTTAACTCATGGATGTCTCTTCTTACGTTACATACCGTAAGGACCGATGTTGCCCAGCTAAACTCCCCGTTGCCTTTGTAGAGGTAGCGGTTCACAGCATTAATGGCTTTTGCCAGCGTTATTCCTGGTTTGCGGATTGTTCGTGCCTCAATTTCTTTCTGGAATGTCTTGATATGGCCGGATGACAACGAGATCATGCTTCCTTTTACGCTAAATCCCAGAAATTTAAACCATTTTTCCGCTGCTAAATATTCAACTTTCTTCGGATTCAATTTTATGGATTTCTCGTCAAGTCGCGCCTGGAGTAACTCCATTGCTTTTTCGTAGTCAGCACCGATAAAGAGCATGTCATCCGAATAGCGGACATAGTAGCCGGACATTTGCGATAGCTCTTCGTCAATGTCATACAGCATCACATCTGACAACCAGCTTGCTACGGCGCATCCTTGTTTCAGGGATTGGAACTGACTATGGAGTTCGTTGTCCTCGTCGAAATACCACTCACTATGATAGTATTTTCTCAACACGTCAATCAGGGCGGAATGACCGTGCTTTTCTTCCACCTTGTCAAACGCTTCGTCTATGTATCTAAGCGGAACAGAGTCGAAATACTTGCTAAGGTCTGATTTCCATCCTAAGAAGTCATTCTTTGCGGCATCCACAATCTTTTCGCTGACTTCTGTTACTACCTTACCGCAACTAATTCCAATTTGATACGACTTGCAGGACTTATGGGTCATTTCCGGCATCAGGTCAAAAAGCAAATTGTTTGCAATAGTCAATATTATTCTGTCCATAGGCTCATTGACATAAACTGTTCGGTACTCGCCACCACCCTTTGGTATCAGTGCTATATGCGGTGGCGAAATTTCAAACTTCCCTTTCAACATGGCATCCGCAATTGCTATCCGGGTATGTTCATCAGTCAGCAATATAAGCTGATCCTTGCGAATGTCTTTGAACACTCCTTTTTCGATTGCGTCCTTCCATCGGTCTAACTCGAAAAACATTTGCAAAATCTTATCAATCTTGTCTGTCATAATTCATAGTATTTACAATTCTAATATCTGTTCAAAGCTATTTATCTCTGTCACAATAAAATCCTCGCAGCCAAAGGTTGCCAGCGACTTCAATCCGTTCAGGGATTGGCAGTAGAAGAATATGTCATCATCCTCGCCGGTATCTCCCGAGAGTTGGATTTTTACATCTTGGCTACCGTCCGTGTCCTTCCACACAATTTCGCAGATTGCATAATGTGGCTCCTTGCCGTTCTTCCTGACAAACTCATCAAACTTCTTCTGGATTTCCACCTGTATCTCGTCCGTGTCGGATATGACGACTCCCGTCTTGCAGCTTTCACACCAACCATACAGGAATGATTCGTCGGTATAATCCTGAAATTCTTTAGTATTGGGATTAATCATGGCTTCACAGGAGACATCCGTGCAGCCACATTTTGTGCATATTACATTCATACTTACTTTATTATTTTAGATATGTATTCTATTTGTCACCCGGTACTCCTTCGCGGACAGACACCTGTTTCATGTCATATCGGGTCAGACGTAACGCTGCCCAGCGGGTAAATAAGGCTTTACCAAACCCATAACCTCTTTCAGATTCTCCGGTATCCCGGATGGCGCATTCTCAAAGGGTTTGCATCGAAAACTAAGCCTTGCGCAATAAGGTTGATTATGTTCTTAATAGTTTTACCATTTTATCGGCACATTGGACTGCCCGTTTACATAAATATCCGTCATCCTGTTTGTCTAACAAGATGTAATTCTTAGAACAGAAGCCTTGCAATGCCGCTTTGGCAAGTTCAAATCTCCGTTGCTCCCAGAATGCCTCAACTTTGTGACAGTTTTCCGGTGAGCATGAGCCACTGCCATCGTTCAGATGGCAGCCGCTACAGTCAATAACTGGTACATGTGCTGGTGTCATGCTTTTGTCTTATTTATTTGGTTAATTGGATTGTTTTCTTACTTTTCTGCTTGCTTGCTGGCTGTTTGGTTCCATATAAGGGATGGGCTTTCAGTTCTTTACGACCAGATGCTATCTCTCTCATGACCTCCTTGTATATATTGTCGAAGCTATCCTTTTTCAAACGTGGATAAAAGTCAGCATAGATTGCCTCGAACACACTAAGTTTCCCTTTCGGATTCATCGAGAAGAACCTTGTCATTCTGTCTTTTACCTCTGCACGTTGCCGATTGTAGGCTTCGACAGCTTCCCGGAGTGCCGTTGGAGCATTGGTTTTCTTCTTTTGTGTGGGTTGTGTGGTATACCTCGTTTGCGTTTGCGAGCGGGAAGAAGGGAAAGCGTCGGAGAAAAAGTCGAATGAACGATTCGGCCACTGGGGACGCTCTTCTTTATAGGTATAAACTTCCCGGCAATTCTCAACGATATGCTCCACAAGCGTGAGACACTTCTTCAGATCTTCGATGTTAGTCATCTCGTGGGGAGTGTGCGGATAATAGTATCCACATGAGATGTTGGCGCATGATATTTCCAGCCCTCTATCTCTTAATGTCCTGACATCGGTTTGCATTCCGTTCGCTTCCTTGTATCCATGTTGCCCGAGGGCGGCGTCCTCAATGAACTGGGAAGAACAGAGCGAATCACCATAGATAGTACTTATAAAATCGCCGTTTCCTTTCCTGTCACATTGAATAACGAAACGGCAGTCGTCGAAGAACTTCATGTCCGCCTGACGACTACCGATGCATCCCTGTTCCTCACCAACAAAGAACACACATTTCAAATTATCATATTTCTCAAGGCATTTCAGACATACCCAGATACCGTTCTTGTCATCGGCTCCGATGCCGTTGAACTCACGTTTCCCGCTGTTGAAGCCGATAATGAACTCATCCTTTACGAACCGGACTTCGTAACCTTTTTCTCTTGCCTGATGCACTTCGTCCAGATGGGCGGCAATACATGGGAAGGTAGTTGCCTTACCTTTGGTGGCGTAGATGTTACCTGCTTTGTCGATTGTAAAGCTTACGCCGAGGTCAGTCAATCTTTGGGAAACGAACGCGATCATATCTTTTTCCTGATGCGTTTGGGCGGAGATGCCATATAGTTCTTTCAATAATTCCATGATGTGTATTTTAAGTTTTTAGTTTTTTGTTGGTGAGGATTTATAATTAGGGAGGAAAGCAAAGCCGTTTAAGAGTACAGCTTTGCTATCTGGAGGTTGAGTTCAAGATGTGCGGATGGTCTGCCTTTCTCAAAGAAGCTGGCGGGATATTTCACATCATTGTATGTCTTTACTTTGTCCATGAGCATCTCGCCGAATATGGTGTCCACAGTTAGTCTCTTTCTACATGTTGTACACAAATCTACTCTCTCGTTATGCACTCTGCCGCAGCTTGGGCAGATATACCTGCATAGTTCGGCAGTACCGGTGGTGCGCTGGCATGAGGCAACACATCTGTCTGTAGATTTATTACCCAATTGGACCTTCCCATCTTCCGTTACGTTCACATAACAGAACGTATCCAGGTAAGGCGTTCCTTTCTTGTGCCATTTGGATGCCGGCACGCAAATATTCAGGATATATTCTTGTTTATCACCAACTTGCATATTCAGTCCTTCTACCGGATTCATTACGGTAAACTGTGTTCTATGGATGTAATCGTTTATTGTCTTTCGCAGGTTGATGCCGTTAGCCTGGGCATACTGGATTATCATCTTCATCACAAAGGAGTGAGAATAATATACTCTGTCTAAAACAGACATCTCTTTTTCTTCGCCATTGAAAGTTCCGGTTGCCTTCTTCCAGACAATAGCACGTCCCAACACGTTATTCTCACTATCCCGGGCAACAAGAATGCTTGCCCCGGCGAAGTTGGAGTAGAAATCTCCGAGTCTGTATACCAGATTGGCGTGTCTCATGCAGGAGTTGTGCAGGGTGCTGTTTTCGCCGTATTGTGAGAAGGGAATGTAGTTGTCACCAATATAGGCATCAATAAAATCGTTCATCTTGTCATACATCTTAATCTCAACCTTGCTACTGACACATATTGCATTTGCAAAATATTCCAGTTCTTCATCGGTGTACTCGCGCAGTTCCTTGAAGTAACCTACGAAAGTGGACGGTTCTATATTTGATCGGTTCTCTACAAACCAAGGTGCTTTAGGGTTCTGTTTGTCAGGGAAGTTTTCGTTGCTCAGGTCTTTGGTGCAGGCTGTGAATATAACTTTCATCTTGATATACTCTTCAGCACTATTCTTTACCCTCTTTGTTTGGAAGTAGTTCGATGTACCCCGGATAACTTCGCTCACATCCTTGTTCAGTTTCAGTTGTTCCAAGATGTCGGTTGCAATAACACTACCGTTGATTGATGCATAATTCAGACGTACTTTAAGGTCGTCGCTTACAATTGTTTTCATACTCATTTTGTTTTTAATTGTTAGTTACTAATTATTATTTCGTTCAAATTTTCTCCGTTTGTCAGGTGTAGGCGCACTTCACCACAGTTTCGGTGACACCACATGTAATGTTTAGAATTCATTAACATTAACACACTTATACATGAGTCAGAAGGGGAAGTCGTGATAACCTACCCAATTTCCGTCTTTGTCGTAGTTTAGCGGGAACACCCTCTTTTGACACTCCACACACATACCTGATATGACAGTCTCACGTTCGGGCATAGTCAGATACGAAAAGCAGTTCTGCACCGGACTTCGCCCGCTAATTCGTTTGACGTAATCCGCTTCACGCACATAGATTACAGTGACACTACCACACTGGTGGCAATGGCACTCTATCGGATAATTTCTCTCCATGCTATATCGTATTTAGTTCATTGTTATCATTTTCTCTTATAGCCACTATATCCTCGCCAAACGGGAGGATAACAGCGGGACATAGCTCATACAGTTAAGTGTGATTGAAGCGGTCCTACCGCACTACGCCAGCCGTGTTATGAAGTGGATGCGGCATCATCACGACGCCAAGAAGTATTTAGAAGTTTATTAGAAGTCAATTAAAAGTCTGCTATAGTGGAATGTCCGGGAGTCGAACCCGTTTGCCAACCGTTTTGGCACACCCATGATTACGTGTGTTAATCACCACACATTATCCTGTCCACCTCATTCCAATGCAGGGTATCGCTGGCATATATCCGGCAGATTTCTTTGTCCGTAACGCCGTCGTACTCCAGAATGATTTGTTCGTAGGCTCCCTGTGGGATAGCGGTTACGTCGGTGAAAGTGATAGCGGATGTCTTGTCTTTGACGGACATACCGCAGCGAACCACCACAAGTGGTAAGAGCACAAGGGTGGCAGATAATAGAAGTCTTGTTTTCATTGAGTTTACAGGTTATTAAGCCTGCATCATACGGTATTGTACAATGCAGGCGGTGATAAGACGTGGAATGTAAATAATCACTGGGATGTGGAAAGTTGTGAGTGGTTTAGGTTAGGGTTAAGCAGCAACCTTTTCAACCGTTTCAATTGTGGCGGGTGTTGCTTCGGGCTTAACATCAGGCTTAACCTCGGCAACCTTGTTCTTTCCTTTGCCCTTGCTGTCTTTTGCATCCACCTTGTTAGCCGTATCCTTTGCGGCGGGTGCAACTTCTTCAGCCTTCGGGAACTCCACACGGAAATTCAATGCTTCAAGCATCGCAATAGTCGAGGCGTGGATGTACTTCTTCTTATCACGTGCAGAGCGTTCCATATCTTTCTTCGTGGGGAAAAAGCCGAACTTGGAAAAGTCACAGTCCTTTGTCTCAAAGACTTTGGCACGCTCTTTATTCGCCATATTGACATAGATTGTTGTCGGAGTTGTCGTGCGGTACTTACAACGTATTCCGTCATTCTTCTCGCGCAATTCCGTTTCCTTTTCTTTCACCAGCCAGAGAGTAGTTTTGAGATTGCGCATAACACGCAGAAATTCGTCCTGTGTTTTTGCGGTCATCTCATACTCCTTGCCGGAGAAGTGCATTGCAGTGTCATTGCCATCCTTACCTGCATAAACGAAAATAATACCTGCAACATGAGTGTCCATGTTAGCGAACTGGTCTGCATTGAATTTTGCTGAACTTGCCATAATCTTTTAGTTTTAGATTGTTAATAAATTGTTTTTTAATAAGTTGATACATCGTGGGCATCCGCAGAATCGAACTGCGGTCATATACTCACCTATACAACAGCCCGGATAAATGCGCTTATCGTAATACCTTTGCGCTTTATCGTGCTGTAAGCCCGTAATAATTCGCACACAACCTTTCACCCGATTGTGTGCGTTTTAACAATCTGACAATTTGACCTTTGCATCTCTAACGTGCGGTTTTCCTGCAATTACTCCGATTTCATGGCAGTTGTCTCGCACGTCCCATGTCTTTTCCAACATGGCAGCTACACCTTTAGAAACTTCGCGGCTGGTGATTATGGGCATAACATTGGCAATGTCCTTTTCTCATGCTCGGCTGCTATCTGGTATTGTTCGATAGCTTGTAATAGTTTCCGTTTGTGCTTTCCCTTGCAACTGGGCATAGTTCCGGCACTGGACTTGTTACAGTTCCTACTTATCCGTTTGTAACATTCGCTTTTCAGCTTATGCAAAGGTCTACGGATAAACATCTAATAAGTAAACCTTTTGTATGCGAAGCGTGGTTATTTAACGCACTCTTTAATCGCTCCATAGCGAACACACTGTTTTAATTTTAGGGCAAAACTATCTTTCGATTAAAAAACCTTTTTGTTTCTCGCTTTTGCGGATGTCTTTCTTTTTCTGTTTTTGTTTTAAGTGAATAAACTTTTTAAATAACTGTTGTTCTGTTTGGGCTTGTTTGTTTTCCCGTTTGAGAACACAACAACAAAACGAAATAATTTTTGAACAACCAAACAAAAAGAGAAATATTTTTTTGAACTATCGAAGGTAAACCCCTTAAAATCAATTCTGTACGCCTACGCGCGTAGGCAAAAGGATAAACAATTGAATATCAGCAGATTAGAACAAATGAAAATTTCTTTGTTTTTTTGTGTTTTTGCCTTTTTACAAGTTTTGAGCGAAAACAGACTGAATAAAAATTGAAACTTACTGCATATTTATACAAAAATCATTGTTAATCAGCGTTTTAACATTGTTAATCCGAATGATAGTAGTTTCTATAACAGTAATTTCAAGGCTGTTTTTTAGTTTTCACTTTCAAATTGATAGTAGTTATACTGTTTAATCCTTACTTTTGCACAAAGTAAGGATTATAATCATCTGAATATCAATGATATAATAATTTTAAAAAGAATAGAGTGGGTATGTGGGCTGATGCGGATGCCATACGCGCCCTATGGGGAATTTCCCAAGTCCGGTTTTGGTAATAAATTTAAGAAGATAGATGGAAAATGAAGTGTTAAATCGTATCTATACTGAAGGGGTGAAAAATTAGTGCGGAAAATGATACAATCGTTATAGAAAGGCATTTATAGTCCGGCAAGAAATAAACTGTCTATCCCAGTACTATCTATTTTATAAGCCATTAATCCGACACTTATTATTGATAGGACTGAAGGAGGACTTTAGTGTGCTAAAGTATTCTGCCAAACTAATATTGAGTAGTTCCAAGAGAAAGGTAGTAATTACCCAAAACGATGTTTGTGGTTACTATATATAAATAGGTGTAAAAGACATCAATTTACCACTTTCTGTTACATAGCGGGAAAAAGGGGGTGAAATATAGATAAGTGCATGGATGCCCCTTTCTTGTATGTTTTAACTGCTTTTTAACAATAAGTCTGTCTTTTGTTAAAACAGAAGACTGGAGCGGTGTTTTTCTTTGAGAGTTTAAGTCTATTTTGCCGTCTGCTTCTGCCGCCTTATCTCGCATCATCCATGATATGCAAAAAAAACATGTTGCATTTCTACAAAACAAAAGGGAGGCGAACCGGTATTGGTTGCCTCCCTTCACAATGATTGGACGATGTAATTAGCGTCGCTTGTATCCATTAATCCTTTTAGTCACCTTCAGTCTTTGCTTTTCCAAAAAGGCTTCGATCATCTCCTTTCGTCTTAGGAAATACTTGATTCCTTTTGGTGTCACATAAACGGTCGGTCCGAACTCGGTAGTTGAACTGGGATAGCGTGTTTCAAGTATACGCATCTTTGTTGATCTTCTTGTCGGGAAGTTGCGGTCGGTTTCTCCTTTCTTATATACGTAACCATATACCCGGAGAAATTCATAAAGTTGGTTTCGTCCGATGTTGCAACCATTGCTGACCAGAAAGTCCGAAAATATGGTGACTGGGATGCTGTCTGCATTGTGGCGAACGGATTTTCCGAAATCAGCATCGGGAGCGAGTTCCTCGACTTTATTTTCCAGTCCTTTGATTGTTTGGTCGGCTATTTTTTTCTGTTCTTCCATTAAAGATACTGTGCCTTGTCTAAAAAGCTCTTTGATTTTTTTATTGCACCATATCCCAAATTCCGGGGAAAGCCATCGGGCGAACTCCAACGCAACGTCTTCATGCATCCAAGTTCCGTAGTTATTTCCTCCATTTATAACTCTCAGTAAATCAGCCGGATCGAGAATATTCGTAGCGACCAGCGCTTTGATGTATTCTTTTGATTGTTTGGTTTTTAGCCAGTCATTAGGCTTCTTTGAGTTTCCAAATGACTTTGCCATCTCTGTGGCGTTAATCATCACATCCTCACCTCCCGTGTGAAATGTAACGTTTGTGTTTCCATACTTGAAAATCACGTCGGTTGTAATCATAATGAAATTGATTTTGATGTAATACAAAAGAATATGCGCTATGAGCGATAATACACCCACAGCCTTCAATCAATTAATTTTGCTTTTCTGAACCGGCAGTTTCAATATTCTTGCCGATGTTGGGATTCACATAGAAAAACAGTTTCTTGCCGTCGATGTGAGGCTTGTAAACCTCAAACCCGATTTGCTTTGCATACTTACCAACGCCTGACTTGGTTGCCAATTTTCCAGTTTCAGACTCGAAATGCTCTGCCATTTCCTCATACGTCATTCTTTTTTTTAGTTCCATTGCCTTCTTCTATATTTAAGTTACTAATAAGGGTTTCTCAGGTATAGGTAAGTGGATTACGTGAAAGTTGGGCAATGATGAGGTTTTATAGTTAATAAATGCAAAGAGCGAATAGGACGTGGAGCCGAGGATTCACTGTACTATTTTTCAGATATACTTTCTTATTTCATCGGAACTTCCAAATAGCTGCTATATGGAAGTATGCTATATGACGGCGAACTTTTATTTGTACCAAGTATTCTTGTTCATTTTAAGGCATACCGCAGTTTGGCAAGGTACGAATTTTGAATTATTCGTACATTTATTCGTCTCTTTCTATCTATATTGCGACAAGTAATTCTACGTCAATATTCTATCATTCCGGTTTATCGTCTCAATTTGCATTCCGCCCTTCGCTCTACCTCGTTGAAGAGCGGAGCGAATACGGTTGGTTTCGACTGGTTGCATTAGGATGCATTGGGATGTATTTCAGCTTTCCCGGTCGATTCCCCGAGTTTTTAGGGGGCGGCGCGTTAAAGGGTGAAACTGATGCTTAGACGCTTTGTTAATCCTCCTGAATCTTGTTGCCGGGAGCATTTCTTTCGGCGTATAGATGCGGAAATATCATTTAATTCTCTGAAAATAAGCCTTGTATTCTTGCTTTTGCGGATTCTTTTCAATATCTTTGCTTCCACTTCGAGGACATAAGCCTTTATGCCCTTAAATTGTTACACTCTTCGTTTTGCTATTTTAAAGCCCATATTTCGATTTTACACTCCGAGTGGATAACTTTATCGTTTCGTGGATTAAAATTCAACCACGAGCTTTAAAAGCGGCAAAAACGGCATATTAATCTTTATTTATGCTTCCTATGTCTTCTACTTACCCTTGAATCTCCTTTTTAGCTTCATATCGGGACTTTCTCCGGTTATACCTGGGGGAAGTACCCGGGAATATCGTTTGGGGTTACGGGGAAAGCACTGAGGTCTTATGGCGTTATTCTCGTCGGGAAGTTCTGAGTGAAGTTTGGGGAAGGGTATCGTATCATGCCTTACAGGTTTCAAAGGGGCTGTACTGGTTTCAAACAGGCTTCAAACCTTTACCGTGCCCTTAAAGCCCTTAAAGTGCAGGTTTCAAATCCCTAAAAATAACTCTTCCAAAAAAACAGAAAAGACGCGAAGCGGATTTTCCATCCGGAGTAAGGTATATGAACGAGCTTTAGCGAGTTCGATATACCTTACGACCATCCTCTTCTTTTCTTCCTAAAGAAAAAAAAGAAAAGTGAGAATTTGACTTCATACAAACGAACGTAGTGAGGTTTGTATGAAGTCAAATGTCTTTCTACTACACAACACTTCTTTAGTCTTCCTAATTCCACAACACTTCCTTAGTCTCGTTATAGTCTCCACTATTATCTTCGTAATATCTTCACTTCCAGTGTCTTCTTTCAGTTCTTCTTTATTGTCTTCTCTATTGTGTCTTATTATATAGCTATTATATTATATTTAATATATTAGTTTATTTATATATTATATACTCCCTTTCTTCTTTTAATTCAAAATTAAGGGAAAGGGAAGTCTTAAAGAGTTTAAAGGAGGGTAAGATTACAAGTACCTTACTTCCCAGCAATCTCCTTATCTTCCTTCAATCTTCGCTGGGTAATATCCTAACTTCCAGAACGAAAGTAAAGCAAAGCGGAAAGTTGTGAGTGTAGTTTAAGGAGTTTAAAGGATATTAACCTGTTATCTGGAAGAGTTAAAGCTTTAAGGACAATCAAGAGCAAGTAGAACCTCCTTCCTTCCAGTTCCTCTTTCTTTTCGATATGATCCCGGTGCAACTAAGGATATGAGGCGGTTCCTTCAAAAAGGGAAGCTAATACAAGGATTCCTTCCCTCAGTTCAAAAACAACTTAGCCTTTTGGAATAAAAGGCTGAAAGATATACTGCCCGCCGTCCCGCCGCCGGATTTGCCACTTTATCTGCCCTGTATGGGGCGAAAGCTGGTAAAAAGCAAAGGGACATCCCGCCAATCCGAAAGAAAAGCGGAATGCCCCTTAAAACGGGCCCGGGTAATTGCCGGTCTAAAACCTGGATATTTTCGGCAAGACGGGGAAAGGGAAATTCATTGCCCCATAGTTCTGCCCGTAATTCTTCAGCGCTTCAATCTCATGGGCAAGCACGTTGTTTAGCGACCTTTTCTGTTTTTGTATAAACCATGTGAAGAACTCCTTCAGCGCATGGTAGTTGTAAGTGGTCCCGCAAACGGCAACAAGATTGTTATAGCCGGTCGGAAAGATTACAAACAGCGGCTTTCTATCCTCGGCAGTAGTTTTCTTTATCATTCCTAATTGTTCCAAATTCCTTACACTTTTATCGAATACGGGCTCATCCATGCCTGTCCTTGCCAGCCATTCTTCCTTCTTACGGAAACAGCCGGGCTTGTACCGGGCAACAAACTCTATATCCACCATGTGCATCAACAGGCAAATCTCGTCCGGGCTTAACGCGTAGGAGAAGCCTGTGTAGTACTTGACATACGAAGCTTCCTTGCCGCCTCTTCCGGATACCGACCCCAAAAGAGCGATCTCCCGGTCGGGGATGTTGTCAAGCCTGCGCCCCGTCTTCTTTATCGTATTAAGGAACTCTTTCAGCCGTTGCGGGTTATAAGTGGCCCCGCATATCCTGACGAGTTTGTCATAGGCCGGCATATTCAGCGTATAAGCCACACGCTTCCCATTTTCATCTTGGGTGTCTACCAGCAAGCCTATCCTTTTCAGTTCCCAAAGACACCTGATAAAAGGCTTCCTGCCCATGCCCATCCTCTCAATGTATTCCTCTTGCGTCCAGAATATGGTGTAGTTGTTGTCTTGCAGGTACTTGACATCCACCAAGTGCATGACAAAACAAACAGCCTCACTGCTCATCACGTAGCTGAAGCCGGGATACCCTTTGAGGTATCGTGATTGTCTTTCCATCGTTATATGTAATTTAAGTGTGAAGCAAGGGAAACCTGTAAGAAGTCCCCCTGCCTGAATTGTTTCCGATAATTCGCAATATTCATGGTATTCACGTAGAATCCTTTCTCTTGCATCTGATTAGGTGCGACTGCCTGATTATCGCCCGTTTGGTAGGAATGCAGCTTCCATCACCCAATTGTAAATGAAGCAGGGTGCTTTCCTTTATACCAACGATATTCTCGTCCAGCGTATCATAAACGGCAGAAATACTACCGAAGTAATAATCCTGCCGTTCAAAAATCAGATGCACGTGTATGACCTTTATGGTTCTCATTTTTTCTTTCCGGCAGCTAATTGGAATAAATATTTTCGCGAAACTTCCATATAGCTGCTATTTGGAAGTCTTGACTCCGATAACCTCCTTGATTCCTTCACTACAGTTTCTCCCGATTTCCGGGGATAGCCACTCCGCATAAGCCACGGCAACTTCAGCATACATCCACGTTCCATTTATAACGCCTCCGTGACGTACGTTTACAAGTGATTCCACCTGTATCCGCTTCATTTGGGAAATCTGCCTGATAAGCTCTTTCGCTTGCTTGGTAGCCAGCCAACGGGACGGCTGCTGTGCCTTTGTTAATGATTTACTTAGTTCACTGACGCATACCAGCACAGTTCTTCCACCCACGACAAAAGACACCTGCGTCCCGTTGAAATCCAAAATTCTTAGTTCGGCCATAATTACTCACAAGAAATGGTTCCGTCACTGATAAGCTCGTTAATCTTGCCAGCAAACCATGTCGCCAGCCTGTCATCTGCCCACCTGAGATATTCCATGGCGACAAAGGCTTCCAGCCACAGCTCTACGGTTCCGTCCACCTTCCGGACTTCATGCACTAACTTGTCCGCCTTGCACCCCATCTGTTTGCAAGCAAGCTCAAGAAATCCGGGCACGCTTCTTTTGTTCATCCATACCTGCGGCTGCTTGTCCTTTCTAAGGGACTCGGCCACCTTTGCCACATCCAACATCAACTTGTTCGCTTCGATGTCCATTTCGAACCGGGCACCGCTATCTGCTATAAATTCGTATTTCATACCTTGTTATATATTAGTCGTTCAATTAAGATTCCCTTGCAAGCTCCGAAAAGCCTGCAAGGGATTTTTGTTTTTACTTTATGGTAATACTCTTTATTATCCCAAACATCTGGAATAATCGAATGATAACCACGGCATTCTTCGGTTCCAGCCAGGTACGTGCCACATTCCATGAGAGACTCCTGGAGAACGTGAAGTCTTCCAGGGTAATCGTGTGGTGTGAGAGCCTGCCTTCAGTAGGCTTTAATCCGAGATCATGCAAAACGCAGATGCCGTTTTTGAAAAAAGCACAACCGTCCGGGGTTTGCACTGCCTGTATCATAGGCACGGGAAAAGGAAGGACACCGACAGCCATTCCCACCATCCATGCCGTTGGTGCCAGCCTGTCTTTGTATCCGGCTTCAATCAGTGCCAGAATATCCTGTGGAGTTCCCAAACATGGGGTACGCTGACATTGGGATTTACAGAGCGCACACTGGCACGACACAGGTTTACGCCCGGTTATCCGGACGATTTTCTCAATCGTTGTTTCTGTTATTTCATCCATAGCCATTTATTTAAGATGTTTCCTGTTCCAAAGCTCGATGATAAACTCCCGTCCGTCCTGTGTCCAACGGCGTGCGCCGCCCATCTTGTACGACTTTCCTTTGGCGTTTGTCCAATAGTACGGTACTTCACACTGGAGTGCGGAGTGGAACCCCGGTACTACCCATTGTCCGTTTTCCTTCCGGATGATCCCCTCATCCTCAAGGAACCGGTTGAGCATACTGGGCGTCACCTGTAACTCGTCGGCGATAGTCGTTGTCTTGAACCAGTCACGGTCTTCAATGAAACGGTTATAAAACTCCACCTTGTGCCGGCTTTCCTCCAGTTGTTTCTGTTGACTGGCAGCGAGCAGAAGAGCTTCTTCGAAAGTTTTGGGAACCGGGAAGTTTTCCGCAGGCGTATCGGTTTGTTCGTTGCGTGGATGATGGGCGGTCGACGCGTTATGCAGGGAAACGCTACCGCGTGTCATCAGTTCACCGATACGTTCATTGCACCAGATTGAAAATTCCGGTGACAGTTGCCGGGCGTATTCGATAGCCAACTCTTCCTGTATCCATGTCC
>ERZ507525.133-NODE-133-length-26283-cov-6.57622_pt1 | contig 26283 bp, 20 predicted proteins | sample MGYA00248686_ERZ507525 | MGnify/ENA primary metagenome ERZ507525 (study PRJEB26165, sample SAMN02676194) | human gut metagenome | isolation source: stool | host: Homo sapiens | place: USA | study: EMG produced TPA metagenomics assembly of the C.diff FMT (human gut... | reverse complement strand
TCTGCAATTCATTCAAAAAACTTCATTTTTAGATTTGACTTTTAATAGTTAGTCTGTCAAAATTATACCGTATTTCAGCAGAGAATCCTATCCACTGAGGGTAGAATACAGGTGGAAAATAATAGAATTGCCCGTAACTGCACTTGCGCACAGACAGTGCTGTTTATGTGCGGACCGGACTGAAGAGTTATGAACCGTCTGAATTCAAAAATTAATATCGAAGCGTCCGGTCAATCAGGTCTATAACTTAAATTCCAGAAACAATTCATCCTGATACGCTTTATCGCTGACTGCTCTCTCAATTTCCTCCCCACGGGAATTGGCTATCAACAGTTGAATCAGCCTGTTTACTCGATTTTCACCATATTCCAGCCCGGCCTTTCTGCCCGCCTCTAAACCAGCCTTTCTGCCTGCCTCCAATCCGGCCTCCCAATTGCTCTGCATGAGATAATTGTGATCCCGCAGTGCCTTCTCGCGGGCTTCATATTCCAGTCTTTTCTCTTCATCTGCGCTGATATTTTTCAAAGTTTCGTATGCCTTTTCGATATACTTGTCTTTTTCCGCCATCTCTTCAAAATCCTCCTGCCTCTCGGCATTCATGAATTTTGCCCAGTTCAGAAGCTCTGTTTCAGGATACTCATGGTTTTTGAGTTTCGGCAGCTCCAGGATATGCACCTCCAGCTTGTCTGTATAAAGTCGGTGGTTTGTGTCTTCCCTCATATGAAAGCAGGAATAAAATGCCTCGTCCCGGCCAAACAAAATAAAATCCAGAATCCCGATGTGTACGCATTTCTCCAGCCTTTCATAACTCTCGCCCTTTTCCAGCTGGTCTGTGAACATTTTTGAGAGATAGAACATGGAGCGCTCCGGCCACAACAAAAACGGGCTGACCTGAATTTCTATGTCAATCTGCGTCCCATCCTTTAACCGTACACGTACATCCAAAATTCCCAGCTTATCTTCCTCATATCTGGTTCTCAGATGTGTCGGCAGCAGCGTGGTCTCCTCCACCTCCTCCGGCGGTATGTGCAGAACAGCTGCTATGAATCCCTTTCGTACCTCTGCATCCTCCATCAGTTCCTTAAAACAGAAATCTACCTTTGGCTTCATGATGAATCTGATGTTTGTATATCTTTCCATCCCTACTCCTCTCCGTAACTGAAAGATGAAAAGATATCGGTTATCTATACGCATAGTATAACCTTTACAGGCGGATACCTCAACCTCTTTCAAACACATTTTCTGTCAGACGAATATTATGGTTACTGTTCACATGCCACTGTCCCGCGAGATATTTTCAGGCCCAAGGCATGAAAATCTCAAAACTTCCGAAGCGATATGAGGCAGACTGTTGTTCTGAAATGCCTGCCTGTTCTCTCCAGGCACAAAAACAAACACCTGCTGCCTTTTCTTTGATGAATAAAACGGCACAGTTTCCCTGCAAAAATCAAATTAATAAATTTCATTTCATAAAATGGGGTATTCAATCCCTGAACAGGGATAATATGAAAATGCATTCATAAAATACATCTTTTTGAAGATAAAAACACTCTATCACGTTTTCACAGCTATGTCAATCAAAACTCCGATACAAAATTTTCAAAAAATACATTTTTGCTGTTCACTCCCAATATCAGTTAACCCAATCTATCATTTAACGATACAGATGCAGATGACAGCCACAGAATTTCTATATTTTACAAATAGCCAAGAAGAATAACTACAGATTTCTCCTGATTTACAGATAATTTAAAAGATACCCTTAGCTTTCGTATGTAATCAGTAAGGGTCCGGCCATGTTTTCTGCTTGTTTTACCCATAATTTAAAAGTTATCTTGGGCTTTCGTATGTAATTAGTAAGGAGGCGGCCATGTTTTCTGCTTGTTTTACCCATAATTCAAAAGTTATCTTGGGCTTTCGTATGTAATTAGTAAGGAGGCAGCCATGTTTTCTGCTTGTTTTACCCATAAAATACAGTGTATAATACCTGCAGCACCTGTATGGATTGGCAGAATCAGCACCCCTCCAAACAATATTCCATAAGAAAACACGCAGCCAGGTTGTCCCCAAAAAACAAATAAGACCATCCCAGCCGCGTGCCATTCTCCTGCACACTCTAAACCTCTATTTCTCTCTCATACTTTCAATACCGCAATTCAAATATTCTTGCGCTCACTCTCTCAGGCAGCTCTACAGTCAGCGTGCCTGCCTCTTTATTCCAGTGAAATCCGCACTCTGCGCTTTGTGGATAGGCGCATACCGCCTCCACTTCTTTTCCTTTCAGATGCTTCACAGGGATTTCCTGTACCGGAGACTGGCTGTCTCTTCTCCACACAGCCAGGAAATCCTTCCCTTCCGCTTCCAGTCCCAGGCTCACCCATGGGTCATTGTAGGAGGACAGACCCAGCGGCCAGTAAGGCAGTGCCTTTTTGGTCAGATGGCGGATCGTCTTATAATAAGAAATCGCCTCCTTCACATATCCGAACCGCTCCGGGCTGAGATTCACTAAATGTCCGCTCTGGTGGATACGCAGAAGCAGTGCGTTCACCATGTTAAAGATAACCTCCTCACAGTCCCCGTCCGTCAGAGGATAAGACCAGACAGCAGCCTGCTCCGGCGTCACTGCGGAGGGCGCGTTGGCTGTGATCGTAGCGTACCTTACATAGTCCTCCTGGTCACTGGTGGACTGGATGCTGTAACGGGACAGCATGGCGTAATCCATGCGGAGGCCGCCGGAGGAACAGTTTTCTATGATCAGATCCGGGTACTTCTCAAAAATGCCGTCCAGCCATTCCAAATATGCCCGGTTATGGCCCAGAAGTCCGTCTCCATAGCTGTCGGCATCCAGTTCCGTGCCGATTCCCGGCTCTATATTGTAATCCATCTTGATATATCCGACACCGTACTCATTTACCACCCGGTCTATCACCTCTGTGGCATGGGCACGCACCTGGGGATTACGGAAATCAAGCTGGTAACGGCTTCTGTCATAGACGCGTTTTCCATGGCGCATGAAATACCAGTCATCCGGTACCTTATCTGCCTTCGGGCATTTGATTCCCATGACTTCCAGCTCCAGCCATACACCGGGAATCATCCCTTTCGACCGTATGTAATCTGTCACTTCTTTGATCCCGCCCGGGAAACGCTCCCCGGACGGCAGCCATTCACCCACGCCGTCCCACCAGTAGCCTGCAGAGTACCAGCCTGCATCAATGCAGAAATACTCACATCCTGCCTCTGCTGCCTTGTCGATCAGCGGGATCTCCTTCTCTGTTGTGGGATCTCCGAACAGGCAGTTCATATAATCATTAAAAATAACCTTTAGATTCTCATTGTCATCATTCACCCTGCGGATCGCCCGGCGGTACCTGGTCAGTTCTCCCATGGCCTCATCAAATCCGCCTGCAGCTGCTCCCACAGCCGCCGGAACCGTCACAAAGGTCTCTCCCGGCTGAAGGTTCTTCCACCAATGGTTGTGATGCTCTGTAGGACCGCTCAGCTTCAAATACACGTGCCCGTCCTGGTCACTGATTTCCCAATACCAGGAGCCATTATGCTCAATCTGCCAGAACAGAGAACTTTCTGTCTCCTGATTCTCCAGATATCCCATGGGAATATACTCCTTAGCCGACCAGTTCCCTGTATTTCCTATGCCGACAGTCTTGGAAGAACGGTGCATAGGATGCGGCTGCGTAGAGGAAAGTCCCAGTTCATGCAGGTTGTAGGATGCCCAGTCCAGCTCCTTCTGCCATGCGTTGTGAGGGATCCTAAGCTCCAGCTTCTCATCAAACTCACGCATTCCCTCCTTCTCGATACCATTCAGCGCAAAGGAGGATACATACTCCAGTCCCTGCGGCTCTGTTCCCCGGTTCTTCACCTCAGTCCAGACACGTACCACGGAAATCCCGTCATAGAACTGATAATGGCTGGTAACATCAAGGCCGGTAATGTCATCTTCTGTCACTACCTCCAGTTTCCTTCCCAGTTCGTTACGGAAATCTCTGAATTCTCTGTATTTCATCCTGTATCCCGGGGAAGTCTGGATATACTTATGACCATGCCGTTCTCCCACACGGTCCTGGCCCGTAACCAGGATCTCCACCGGATAAAAGGACTGGGTCCCCGTCTCTGAGGTCAGCGTCTTCTCATCAAAGGGCAGTGCGGAAAAGTGCAGCAGTTTGATCTCTCCGGCATCTGTCACCTCCCACAGCATATGGATCTTGTTCTCATATAATTCGATTCTCTTCATTTTTTTCCTCCCGTCAGCCCTTCACTGAACCGCTCATTAATCCTGCCAGGAAATACCTCTGCAGGAACAGGAAAATAAAGGTGACAGGAATCACGGCAACCACGGAACCGGCCATGAGGCCGCCCCAGTCAACCGTGTTTACCCCTTTAAACAGCATGATGGCAGGTGTCAGTGTCCGGTATTTGTCGGTGGAGATAAATATGTATCCGAACATGAACTCATTCCATGCATTGATAAAAGCGTAAAGTCCTGTGGACACCAGGCTTGGCAGAGATAAGGGCAATATGATCTTAAAAATAGTCTGCGCCTTATTGCACCCGTCAATCTCCGCAGCCTCCTCAAGCGCTAAAGGCACAGTATCGAAAAAGCTGCTCATCATAAAGGTGCACAAGGGTATTACAAAAGTGGTATAAGCCAGAATCAGAGAAGTATAGGACTCCAGAATCTGCATTTTCTGCATGATCAGATACAGGGGCACTAAAAGCAGCACACCGGGAATCATCTGTGAGAGCATCATTGCCAGATTGGAGGTCTTCACCAGTTTCATCTTATAATACCGGCTCAGGGCGTATCCTGCCATGACAGCTATGATCATAGAGAGAACACATGCCACAATAGAAACAAAAAAGCTATTTTTAATATACTGCAAAAATCCCACATCCACCAGTACCCTTTTAAAATTTTCCAGAGTCGGGGCATGGATCAAAAGTGACGGCGTTGCCGTACGTATCTCTGTCTTAGGCTTCAGCGCTGACAGAAGCATCCACAAAAAGGGGAAAATACAGATGGCTGAAAAAAACACCAGGGATACATAGGTGACAATCTTGCTGATAACACGGTTTCTTTTATTTAACATCTCTTATCTCCTCCTTTCTTACGCCATATCATCGCTGAGACTGGAACGCTTCCTGTAATAGAAAATGAACAGCACCACCATAACCGTAAACATCATGGTAGAAAGCGCCGAAGCAGCACCAACGTCAAACTTCTTCATAGAGTAGCGGTAGATCATAAGCGGCAGGGTCTCCGTCGCATAGTTTGGACCGCCCTCTGTCATAACCCAGATAAAGTCAAAGTTGATGGCAGTCCAGATAATATGTATGAACACGATCACAAGGGAAACGCTGCGCAGCTGCGGGAGCGTAACCTTGAAGAAACGTTTGAACACGCCGGCTCCGTCAATAGCAGCCGCCTCGGACAGATCTCCCGGGATGGACTGCATGGCTGACAAAAAGGAGATGGTGTAGTACGGAAAACTTCTCCATATATTTACAAAAATAACGGTTGCCATGGCGTATTTGGAATCACCGAGAAAATTGATGGGCTGGCTGATTATATGCATGTTAGTCAGCGCATAGTTGATGATACCGAACTCCGGGTTCAGCATCCAGTCCCAGGTCATGCCTGCAACGATAATGGGTACAAGCCACGGTATAAAGATACAGGTCCTGAATATGGCCCTGCCCTTAAACTTCTGGTTCAGCAGCACTGCTGTCACCATGCCCACCAGGTATTCACCCAGTACAGAGAAAATGGTCCAGTACGCAGTGTTCTTCACTGCCTGTCCAAAATGCTCATCTGCCAGAACCTTCTGGAAGTTGGCCATCCCGGCAAAACCGGTCATGGACTTGTTGATCAGATGCACATGGTAAAACGCGTCATGGATTACTTTCCCCAGGGGATACGCGATCAAAAGAGCCAGGAAAACAAGCGCGGGAAGCAGCATGATGACCGCTGTCCGCCATTTCCGCTGGTCTCTGGTAAGCTTCTTAAATTTATTCAACTCTAATCCCTCCTATACGAATTAACCGGGTCCAGGACTCTTCCTGTGACTCTGTCTGTAACGAAACAGGAGCCCGGCAAGCCGGACTCCTGCGCCGAAACGCTTACGCTTGCTGCCTAAACATTCCGGCATTCTGTTCTTATTCGCTTAATTCACCGGAATCGGATAAGGAAGCATTGACTGCGTCACATAACCATTCTGCTGTTGCTTCCGGAGTTTCGCCTTCCTGAAGCACTTTCGCCATGGCGTCCTGCATAGCCTGTGTGATTCCTCCCAGGGTTACCGGAGGGAAGGTGATTCCTGTATCGGATAATGCCTGGAAATCCTTGCTCCATTTGCTGTCTGTGGACACATCAGAGCGCGGGGAACGGTCTGCAAATCCTGCTTCCTGCCATTCTTTACTGCAGAATGCAGTTGCCAGTTCAAACGCGTCATCCTTATTCTTGCTGTCAGCCATGATGAACAGCGGTTTACATTCCATGTAAGTAGCCTCGTGTCCGTCTGACGGATAAGGGATCGCGGATACTGCCACATCATCCATGGTATCCGGGTTGGAGGATTCACGTTCTGCCAGCCAGTTTCCTGATACATATGTGGAGGTGATTCCTGTTGCAAAGTTCTCGTCTGTCTCTTCCCAGCCCCAGTTCTTGCAGTTCGGGTCAATGATTCCCTGATCTACAAGGTCTTTATAGAACTGGAATACTTTTGTTGCCTTTTCAAGCTCATCCTTGTTGTCTTTCCAGGTGTTCTTATATTTGCCATCATCCTGTGCAGAAGCAATCTCCAGATCATACTGTGCCAGGTATACCAGCAGCTCCTGTGCGGAGCGGACGCCTGTGCAGGCCAGCTCTGTCAGGTATTTTCCGTTTTTCTCTTTATAATCTGTCTGTGCCAGCAGATCTTCCCATGTTTTCGGAACTTCAATGCCTGCTGCTGTGATATCCTTTTCATGTGTCAGGTAAGCACGCACAGTCATCTCATAGGGAATGCCCACGATCTTGTCGTCAATGGTCATGGCTTTCACCACGGCCTCGGACAGGGCGTCTTTATCTTCCCACTCATTAAAACGGTCTGTCAGGTCCTCAACGATTCCCATGTTGTAAAACTCACCGACATACTCCGGAAGTCCCCAGATCAGGTCCGGTACGTTGCCGCCTGCTGCCGCTGTCAGAATTTTTTCATGAAGCATGTCATATGTGAAGTTTGTCTGATTTACTTTAACTCCGGTCTCTTCCTCAAACTTCTTGATCTGCTCCGTACCCGCGATCTGTGTATCCGCGCCGTCTGTCCAGCAGGTCCAAAGTTCCACAACTCTCTCCTCGTTCTTGCTGTCTCCTTTGGAGGCTGATTCTCCCTCTGAGCTGCCGGAACCGCCGCCGCATGCTGCCAGTGACATGGCCATTGTGAGACACATTAACGCTGCTACTACCTTTTTCTTCATGATATTTCCCTCTTTCCTTCATCTGATTTTTTTCCGTACCATTTGTACTGACGAAAGAGTATCATACTTTCAAAACACGGACAATGAAATCGGGCACTCTCCTAAAAAACCCCACGGAATAATATTAAAAACACCACCCTTTTTCATCTGCTGCCACTGCTCTTATACACATTCCCCGCGTTAAATATACAGCCCCGGCGAAACAGCTCTTTTATATTTTTCTGCGCTTTTTATAAGCGGATGGACTGTCCCCGAAAACTTCCCTGAATTTGTCCGTAAATGTGCGTACATCGTGATAACCTACAGCCTCTGCCAGCTCATAGGTCTTCATATCCGAAGCCATGAGCAGCTTCATAGCCTCCCTCATGCGCACCTCTACCAGATAATTCTTGAAGTTCTGTCCCGTCTCCTTCTTAAAAAACGTGCTGAAATAATACGGGTTCATATATACCATCTTCGCCATGCTCCCAAGGCCGATATCCTCCGCGTAATGCTCCTGGATATAGTTTTTCACCAGTGTGATGGTCTCCCGCTCACTGTCAGTGCCGTTAAATGCATTCTCCCCTATGAGTTTTCCCAGATAAGTGCACACCAGCTTCTTCAGCTCCCGGAAAGTACTCTGGGCCCGTATTTTGGCGGTAAACCTGTCGTACTCCTCCCTGAAATCCTCTGTGAGCACCCGGTACTCCTGCAGATCACGAAACAGATCCATAGCCATGGCGATACACCGGTTCTCAGCGGCATATCTGTTTCCGTAATGAAGATTCTCAATGATGTCCAGAATCCTGGTAAGTGCTGCCGTCCACTCTTCCCTCCGGTTTAAGATCTGGTCAAGCAGTTCCTTATAGCAAGTATTGTAATCCTCAAAGGAAGAACAAAACTCTCTGGATATCTCCTGATACCAGACCACATCCTCCTCGCAGAAATAGTAAAGCTCACAGGAAAACTTTGCCGTCTTATACGCGTATTTCAGGTCAGATGCCTGCTCTACCCTTTTCCCCACGCCGGTTATGAGCCATATTTTATATTCCCCGTAAATGTGTTCCCTGATGCGTCTGATCTCTTCTCTCACCCAGGCATCGTCCCGGTCTTTTTCCATGAGGAGAATCACATTACTGCTGTTTGGTTCCCGCTTGATGACAAACCCGCTCCTATTCTCCCTCAGATGCTCCTGTATCCTCTTGAAAATGGAGAAGCGCAGCAGCTCTCTCATATTCTGGTCCGTCACCTTCCGGTTCAGTTCAGGGGAAATGGCAAAGCACACGCCGATGAACTGCTTTCCCTCTGTCTCTATCCCCATCTCCTGAAAATGGCCGTACAGATCCCTGCACTCATACTCAGAGTTGATCTTCTTGAACACCGTCTGCATATCATCCTTCTCTTCCTCCCAGTATTCCATGGGACTGTCCGTGCGCAGCATTTTTTCAGCCCGCAGAATGGACTGTTCCAGCTCCTCCTGCCCCACCGGCTTCAGAAGGTAGTCCACCGCCTCATAGCTGATCGCCTTTTTCACATAGTCAAATTCCTGATAGCCGCTTAAAAATATGACCTTTATCTTCCAGCCGTTCTCCCTGATCTGCCGAATCACATCAAGACCGGTCTTCCTGGGCATGGCAACATCGGAAATAATAATATCCGGTTTCAGCTCCTCTGTCTTTTTCAGAAGTTCCTCGCCGTTGGCAGCCTCCCCGATCACCTCCGCGTTCAGGCGCTCCCAGTTCATCATTTTTTTCAGTCCTCTGATGATCACCGGCTCATCGTCTGCAATTATGATTTTAAACATTTTCTCCTCCTGGATTTTCCTTTGCCGGTTCTGTCCCGTCTATGATGGGAAGCCGGTATTTTACCATAGTTCCTATATTCTCAAAACTGCTGATCTCCAGTCCGTATGTGTCGCCGAACATGAGTTTGATGCGGTCATACACATTCTTAAGACCGAGGCTGGCGCGTTTGCTCTTCGGATGCTTGACTGTCTCCGGGCTTTCCAGACGTTCCTGCACGGTCTTCAGGCGCTCCGGCTCCATACCCACGCCGTTGTCCATAACTGTGATCTCCAGGCAGCCATCCTCCTCCCTGGCATTTACGGCTATGACACCTGTGCCGCTTTTTGGCTTGAGTCCGTATTTTACCGCGTTCTCCACTACAGGCTGGATGATGAGCTGGGGGACTTCCAGGCCCAGAAGATTTTCCTCAATGTTGATCTCCAGCTCAAAACGGTTTTCATACCGGATGCGGATGATCTTAAAATAATTGCGTATACTGTCAATCTCCGCCTGAAGGGTGACCATGTCTCTGGCATTGCCTATGAGGTATTTGAGCTGTCCGGACAGACTGTCTATCATCTCCGCTGTCACATTGTCATCATTGGTGATGGCCGTCATGCGGATGACATCCAGGGTATTGTAGAGATAATGGGGCTGTATCTGCGTTTTCAGGGCCTCAATCTCTGCATCCCGCTGCCGGATTTCCGCTATATAGACCTGCTGGATATGATTCTGCAGGTTTTCCGTCATTTGATTCAGACCTTTTGCAAGAAATCCCACTTCGTCGTTGGACTTGATCGTCACCCTCGTATCCAGATTCCCGTCCTGGATCTGTTCCATGGCATCCTTCAGTGTGCGGATGGGCTTATTCATCATCTTGGAATAAAAGAAATAGATGATCATGAGAAGGATAACGCTGAACCCTATAATGATCAAAATGTTCGTCTGTATCTCCTGATAACTGTTCTCCAGATTAAATGCCGGAATCTCTTCTGCCACCAACCAGTCCGTACCGGGTATCAGCCTGTAAATAAAATAGTTTCCGTCCGCTTTTATGTACTGCTTGTCCTCCTCCATCTCAGGCAGATAATCCTCCAGCTTTCCGATGCCTGCCCCGATATTCTCCTTCTCCTGGCTGTAGACAAATACTTTTTCCTTTCTGTCTATCACATACATCCTGCAGCCGTCCTCCAGGTCCGTCTCATTGATGATGCCGTCAAAATAATCCGCGCTCACATCAATATACAGAGTTCCCAGCTCCTGTTCGTCCGCGGACTGTATGGTCCTTGTGTTCATAATATTTCTTGTCACTGTAAAATCGCTGACATCTGAGTAATAGCTGGTATCATGGGTGGGCAGAAGGCGCATCTGTTTGTGGCCTTCCAGGAAGTTCTCCTCATGAAAACGCCCCATTTCCTCCTCTTTCACCATAACCTCAGGCGGACGCATGACAGAATACTGGTCCCCACCCGGAGTGATGAAAAACACATGGTCAATATGCTGATTCATATATAAAATATCCCTGAGCACGTCACTCATCAGTGCCTCCCTGCGGGCCTGGGTGATGGTGTCATCCTCCATCAGCTCGTAGAGATAGTCATACTCCGTGATATTATAGTTATAGAGATATTTGGTGGTCTCCTCCATCTCCTGAAACAGATCTGCGGCATTCTTCCCCACATAGAGGGCACTGCGGTACATATTGGAGAGAAGTGTCTGCCTGAGAGAATCCATGTACGCACTGTAAATGGAGATACCCATGATCAGCAGCGGCACGATACCGATCAAAATCAATGCTGCCACCGATTTTACAAAAAGGCTCTGGTAATGCTGTCTCTTTCTTTTTATCATGACTTCCTCCCTAAACCTCCCGCCACGTTGTCCCAATACTCATCCAGCTTCTCCGCCGCAGTATCCACGCTCATGGTTTTCGTCGCCACGGAAAAGAAAACATCGTACATGCTGCGTTTGAAATGCTCCGGTGTGTCCTCATTTCCCAGATATACATCGCTTTTATCCGCATAGCGGTAATCCACAAGAAAACTCTGCTGTACCTTTGGAGCGGGATACAGGATCTTTTCCCTGGTGGCAGGGATGGCGTAAACGGTCTGCAGCACTTTTCTGTAGTTCTCTTTCCTGTAGCAGAACTCTAAAAACCTCATGGCGGCCCGGTTTTTTTCGGCATTCTCCCCACAGGTATCCGAGACTGCCCATTGGGCGCCTTTTTCGCTGACTACCACAGGGTCACCTGCTTCATCCCCCAGGAAAAACCACCCCAGGCGGAATTTACAGGGGTCCTCCTCCAACTCTTCGCCCAGTGTGTCCTTGCCGGATTCCACAGCCAGAGGATAGGCCTCCCATATTTTAGAGACCATGGAGGGTTCTGTGAGGACCATGGCGGCATCCTGGTTGATCAGGGCCTGGATCACCTGGTTCTCATTCATATTTACGGAGTCCTCCAGCATATATTCCCCGTTCATCATATCCTGATAGTCTGCCAGCATGTTCCTGACATTTTCATCCTGAAAGGATACCAGGCCCTCATTTCTCTTTCTCTGCCAGTCCGGGTCCGCCTTTGCAAGGTCCACCTGGAAGAAATAATTCAGCCAGTATTTTCCCGTCTCCGTCGGATTTCCCCCGGCTGCCAGGGGCGCGGTTCCGTTCTGCTTCAGGACTCTGCAGACCTCCAGAAACTCCCCGTATGTCCTGGGTACTTCAAGCCCCAGTTCCTTGAAGATCACCTGATTATAGATAATCCCGAAGGAGGTCTTGTAAAAGGGCACCGCATATATATTTCCGTCAATCGCAAAGGGCTGTTCCACCAGCTTTCCCACCTCCTGGGAGATAGCACCGAGTTTCCCTGCCTCAGCAAAGGTATAAGGGTCCTGGATCTCAAAAATATCCGGGAACTCCCCGGCAGCCTCCTTTGCCTTCAGCGTCTCTGAATAGATTCCGCTTCCGGAATGCTCGCTGAGCACCCGGATGTCCTGATTTTCCTCCATAAACTTTTCACACAGCTCCTCCATTACGGATATCCTCCTGGCATCCTCCCCGGAATAAAATACGGCAAGCTCTGTCTTCTTCTCCGTCTCCTGTTCCTTTGACGGCACCAGCCCTTCGCCCTTCTCTACCCTGCCTCCGCATCCTGCAAGAGACAGAACAGCTGTCAAAAGGATAAACCATCCCTGCTTTTTCCTCATTCTGATCACCTCTGTATTTTTCACTATTACCCACGGTATCATAACAATGATTTCTTGTAAAGCGGGCAAAAGAAAAGCGTGAAACCATTTTACCGGTTTCACGCTTTCTCTGTCTTTCTGTTTCCCGTAAAGAGAACCGTGATCAGCACCCCTGCGCAGATCAGCAGGCCCCCCACCACAAAATTCCAGGTGATCACCTCATGGAGAAAGAAAATTCCCAGCACTGCAGAGGTCAGTGGCTGCAGCGGATAGAACATGGAGCATACGCTTGCGTCCAGAAGCTTCAGGCTCATATTCCACAGCGTATGGGCCACTGCTGTCCCGACGATGCCCAGATAGATGCAGGACAGAACCGCTTTTGCAGTAAAGGTACTGGGTATGCTCTCCGCCTCCAAAACAGCCGCCGGAATGTTTAAAAGAAGGGCAACTCCCATTCCGTACAGCGCGATCTGTACCGGATCATATCCCCCTGAGATCCTTCGGATAGCTACCGATGCCCCGGACCATAAAAGCACGGAGCACACAGAGGCCAGCACCCCTGCCGCGCTGATATTTCCGCTTCCCGCTCCCAATATTATGTAAACTCCAACGAGAGAAATAATAATGCTTGCCACATCCTTTTTATGTATCTTCTCTCCCAGAAATATCATAGCCAGAATGGAAATGGAGATGGGATTCATGGCATTGATCAGAGATGCCAGGGAGGCGTCCAGAAGATTTGTTCCCATGACCTGGCAGCCTATGGAGACAAAGTATCCCAGGGCGCCCACGATCAGAATATATTTCCGGTCCTCTTTTTTCACCTTTATTCTGGTTCCCCGCAGCTTCAAAAGTACGGTAAGTGCCGCCACGGAAACCACATATCGGATGAGAAGCAGCATAAACGGTGCCATGACATCAAGGGCGAACTTACTCACCACATAAATGCTCCCCCATATAAAAAACGTGATAAACAGGTAAATGTAACCAATCTTCTTTTTCATTTCTGTCTCCTTTATACTGTGTCATTGCTGCTGTGAGGGGCGCAGACCATTAGAAATCATCTAAAACATACTGATTCCTGCCCTGTCTCTTCGCTTTATACAGAGCCTGGTCCGCCCGTTTCATCACTCCCTTGTAATCCTTATCGCCTGCGTCATGTCCGTGGGTATCGTTGATTCCTTTAAAATGATCTATGTCCAGGAACATGAAGACCCGGTAGCTGCCGCCGTCTTTTTTCTTAAATTCCCTGCGTATGGTCTCTGTCAGGGCATCTCTCCTCGCCGCTCCGCACAATAGGCACGCCGATCACAATACTGTCCCCCGAGTTTACTGTTTTTCACCAACATGTATCACTATTATAGCTTTTTAAAGCGTAAGATTCAACAGGATTCCCGGGGCACAGGCACGAAAAAGTACCGGCGGAAGCTGTGATGATTCTCCGGAACTGTCATTAAGAAATGAGAAGAACCGGATATTGCTGTCATCCCGGCAGCATATCCAGTTCTTCCATGTAAATGCAGTGAGGAATACCGTTTGTCCTGACCAGCTCCCTGCAGAGCTCCAGATCCATCCATATGACTTCCTCCACCTCTTCTTTCTGAAGCGTCATCTGTTCCGGCTCTATATCTTTCCACATACAATAGATATTGCTGACCTGGTTATCCACAAAATCCCTGCCGTAAAACACATCCCTGTGGAATATCCTTCTCCTGCCGCAGCAGACCAACTCCTCCGCAGACGCATCCACACCCAGTTCCTCCTTCAGTTCCCTGAGCGCAGAGGGAACAAAGTCCACACCTGCAGGAATATGTCCGGCACTTGAGATATCGTAGCATCCCGGATGGGAATCCTTGTTCCTGCTCCGTTTCTGGAGAAGTACCTCTGTCCTGTCACCGCGCCTGCGAAGAAGCCACACATGGGCCGTGCGGTGCAGAATCCCCTCCGCGTGGGCAGTCTCCCTGTCTACGGTCTTACCTGTGGGTCTGCCTGATTCGTCTATGATATCAAATATTTCCATTTTACTGTTCCTCCTGAAAAAACGCAGAAGCCGCCGTATCTGTTCCCGCGGCTTTCTGCGTTTTCTTGCATTTCTGTTACTCGCTCTATATTCTGTATCTTAAAAAATCCTGTAAACCTTCGTCTCATATCCCTTCAGCAGAACACTTCCCTGTACCTCATCCTTTGTGTCCATATCCATGACTGCTTCCTTCAGAACCACCTTCTGCGGCTCTTTGTCATAATTCAGGATAAACAGATACCGCTTCCCGTCCTTCACCCGCATGGCGATCTCACAGGCCTCTGATACCTCAGCCAGATCCTGATAAGGCTGCAGCACGCCTGTATAGGCCAGAAACGCTTTCACATTATCCCTGGTAAATGTCCCTCCAAAGTGCAGGACTTTTCCTTTACCACATAACGTCTCCGCCAGAGCCGGGCGTCCCTCATAATAGTTGGAACTGTATTTTGCCAAAATATCGGCGTCAGGTCCCGCAGCTGCCAAAATATCGTTAAACAGGCCAGTTTCCACCTGTCTGCCTTCCCACTCCATAGACACTGCTTCATCTGCCGGGCCCACAAAGGTATATTCCTTTACATCCGTCTGTGTCAGAGAAGAGAGAAGTCCCGGCATTGGCTGCATTACACATTTGCCTGTCTCATCCTTCTGTCCAGTCCTGCATCCCAGGATCAGGCAGCCGCCTGCTTCCACATAGGTTCTCAGCACTTCTGCCCTTTTCTCTGTGAGGATCAGGGGATGGGGATAGAACAGCACCGGATACTTTAACAGTTCCTCAGCATCTGTATCCTCCAGAAGATAGACCATATCCATGGGAGTATGGTTTAACTGTGCGGCTGTGAAGATTTCCTTTTCACTCTTCTTAGCCAGTCTCATATGCCACACATCCAACTGGGAATCCCAGATGTTGTCATAGTCCCGCACAAGTCCAAAGGCGGCCTGGTAGTCAGCTCCTGCCATCTCACTGATGGCCTCCGTACGTTTCCAGATCCTGTATACTTCGGACAGTTTGCGGTTGTCCCTGTTGTCATAGTCCAGAATCCCATGCCAGTAGATCTCGGTTCCCATAACAGCTGTCCTCCAGCGGAAGAAACTCACATAATCAGCGCCGTGGGCAATACTCTGCATGGCCCAGAGCATCATCTGACCCGGTTTCGGGGCCGGGGCCTCCATACGGGTATTCCATCCGTTTGCCCCTGACTGCTGCTCCATAATACCGAAATGCGGACAGATGGATCGGACCTCTGTGAGATTCCGGCTCCATTTCCTGTCATTCAAGTCGTCTGAATGGATGGGGTCCTCACACAGACAGTACGCGAAATTAGGATAGGAATCATAGGTGTACACATCCAGACATTCGTCCATCATCCTGTGGTTGTCCAGATTTCCGAACATGCCGTTTGTGGTGATAAAATCCTGAGGTTTTTTATATTTTCTGATAATGTCACTCTGTATTTTGCAGAACTGTATGGCACTGGCGGATACAAATCTGGTGTAATCCAGGACCTGATGGGGATTGGTGGAATCGTGCACTGTGGGTCTGGGCACATAGATCTCTTCCCATTTTGTATACGTCTGATTCCAAAATACGGTTCCCCAGGCTTCATTCAACGCATCCAGTGTCTGATATTTTTCCTTCAAAAATTCCCTGAAGGCTGCTGTGTCACTCTCTGAATAGAAGACATCCACCTCACAGTTGATCTCATTGTCTATCTGCCATCCCACAATACAGGGGCGCTGTCCGTAGTGCTGTACCGCCTTCTCCACAATAATGGAACAGAACTTCCGGTAAACAGGTGAGTTATAGTTATAATGTCTCCGCATACCATGCCGGAATGGAGTCCCGTCCAGACGGCAGTTCAGCACCTCCGGATACTTTTCCGTCAGCCAGACCGGCGGCGTGGCTGTGGGAGTGCCGAATATCACCTTCATACCCTCCTCCTCCGCCACATCGAGAAAAGAATCGAAAAAATCAAAGGTATATTCCCCTTCTCTCGGCTCCAGCTTGTTCCATGCAAACTCCGCGATCCGGACAGTAAAGATACCGTTTTCCTTCATACGCCGGAGGTCTTCCCTCCACAGCTTTTTGTCCCAGTGCTCCGGGTAATAACAGGTGCCCAGGGATAGGGCGGGCCAATTGAAATTCTGTGTTTTCCTCATTTAGTTTCCTCCTCCTGCAGACAGTCCAGACTCTGCCCGCGGTAACCGCTACTTCCTGCTCTTAATATAGCAAATATTACTGATCAGAAAACTGCTGTGTTTCTTCACATAATTAACATACTCCTGCCTGTTGATATAATACTCCTTCCCCCAGGAGGAAACCCGCATCCAGGTATCATCCATCCCCGTCACGGTGACGAAATGCGCCTTTATCTGGCAGGAAGGGGAATACTCTCCCTCTGGGGAACGGTGGTACATATTCAGCCTGTGTTTTCCCCACACAAAGGGGAAATTAGGTCCTACCAGCAAAATGACAGGAATATCATGGGCCAGCATTGCGCTGATCCTCACCCACAGATTTCTGGGCAGCACGCCGAAGGCTGCCCTGAGCCTGATCCTCTCATGCCTGAAATACCTGTTAAGCCCCAGCACCAGCATCCACCCTGCCATGCCGAAATGAGGAATGACCGGCAGGTATTTCTTCCTAAAGTAGTTAACATAACTCATATATTCCGGCAGTTCAAGAATTCCGTTTTCCAAATAGGCTTCCTGAAATAATTCCGTCCGGCAGATATCTTTATGTAAACTTAAATACAGCAATAAATCTGTCCCGCCTATGACACCGCATCCGCATTTTCTCATAACAGCAGAATCTGACCACGCCTGGTTTCCTCCAAATGACAGGACGCCGTCCTTTTCTATCACTGGATATGGATTATGTAAACTGCTTCTCTGCATACTTATGTCAACCTTTCTCTTTTATTTTATACTGTATCTGCTTCACAGGACTTCTGCTTCCAGTTCATCGGAAACAGTGACTTTTCCGCCCATTTTGCACTGTACCGTTTTTCCTTCCCGGCGGATCACTGTTGCTTCGATCTGACCATCCGGCTGTCTCAGTACATACACGTAAGTGCCGTCCTCTTTTCTGTCCGCCAGATACACCGCACATGCCATACTTCCGCTGCCGCAGCTGGATTCCCACACAAGGGAATCTGTCTCCACTACATATACCACAGGCGTCATCCGGTAGCATTTCTCCATGCCGTCACCGCTGGGTTCCAGGAACATGATGCCGTATGCATCGCATGTCTCACACGCCCTGGCTGCCTTCAGCACTTCCTGTACGAAGGCATCACTCCTTCTCGGCCCCTTCACGATCATATGGCTGATGCCGTCAAAGCAGACCATGGGACAGGTTCCCAGGTCAGGCACAGAAAGATTTACGATTTTTCGCGGCAGCGGCATGGTCGTGCGGCTGGTACCGGCTTCAAGGTCCACCTCAACATCCAGGGGGGATTCCGAACCGCTCACATCCACCTGCACAAGCTGCGGATGGTTCTCGTCCACAAGACTCTTCAGATATCCGAAACTTCTTGTGGCATTTCCGCAGAACTCACCGCCCATCATCTGCATATGCTGGGTTCCGTCCTCCTTTTCCTCCACAAATCCAACCTGCTCCGCCTTATACTTCTTCTGCTCCAGAAGCTGGTTGGCTGCTTCCGCGTACTGACTCCTTTCCAGTGGTGTCATGACAAAAATTGTGATATTCCCTGCTGGGTCCGCTACACGTATCTTTACCTTCATAAGTTCCTCCAGTCTTACCCCATACAAAATTTTTCTGCCTCTATCATACCACAAAATGGTTACTGTTCACAGTAAATTCAGCACGTATTTTTATGTGCTGTTACATATTAATCCGTAAAAAATAAATAAAACTATTTTCTCTTATCGACTTTCCCGAAAAACTGTGTTATATATGTATATAGGGCATAAGGTGTGAAATCTTATGTGCTTTTTTTCGATATAAATAAACATGCTTTCTGCATGAATTTTGACGTTATAAACAGGGGGGAAACATCATGGGTACAAAACAAACCGGTCAGAATCAGATCACCGAGGGAGTCATCTGGAAACAGATTCTCCTGTTTTTCTTTCCCATTATGCTGGGCACATTGTTCCAGCAGCTTTATAACACAGCGGATGCCATTGTGGTAGGCCGGTTCGTGGGCAAGGAAGCCCTGGCCTGCGTGGGCGGTTCTTCCGGGCAGCTCATCAACCTGGTCGTGGGCTTTTTCGTGGGCCTTTCCTCCGGTGCCACGGTCATCATTGCCAGATATTACGGCGCCAGAAATAAAAAGGACTTAAATGCCACGCTCCACACAGCGGCAGCCCTGTCCATTGTGGGAAGTATCATCATCACTGTGCTGGGGCTGATTCTTACCCCCTTCATGCTGCGGCTGATGCACACACCGGAAAATGTAATGGCAGGTTCCGCGTCTTATCTGCGCATTTATTTCGGCGGCATCGTCTTTGTATTTATTTACAATGTGGGGTCTGCGATCCTGAGAGCAGTGGGGGATTCCAAACGTCCCCTGTACTATCTGATCGTGTGCTGCTTTATCAATATATTTCTGGATATCCTGCTGGTAGTGGGATTGGATCTGGGGGTTGAGGGAGCTGCCATCGCCACGCTGATCGCCCAGGCCGTAAGTGCCATCCTTGTAGTGCGCGCCCTGATGCAGCCGGGAGAAATGTATCTGCTGGAAGCAAGGAATATCCGTTTCCACAGATTTCTGCTCAAATCCATAGTCACCATCGGGCTTCCTGCCGGAATCCAGTCTGTCATGTATAACATTTCAAATATTATCATACAGACCTCGCTGAACAATCTGGGAACCGATACCATGGCAGCCTACACGGCATTCGGCAAAATGGATGCTATCTACTGGATGATATCCGGCGCCTTTTCCATCGCCATCACCACCTTCGTGGGGCAGAACTATGGGGCCGGAAAATATTCCCGTATGAAGAGAAGCGTGTTTGTCTGCCTGTTCATGGACTTTATCGCTTCCATACTGGTAAGTGCCCTGTTTCTGCTGTTTGGCAGCTATATCTTCCGCATGTTCACCCAGGACCCGGAGGTTATCAAAGTGGGAATGAAGATCATCCAGGTGATCGCGCCAAGTTATGTGCTTTTTATCTTCATAGAGATCCTGTCCAGTGCCCTCCGCGGCATCGGAGATGTGCTGATTCCCATGATCATGACATGCGGCGGTGTGTGTCTGCTGAGGATTTTCTGGATTTTCGCGGTTGTGCCGCATATTCCGGGGATTCAGAGTATACTTATGAGTTATCCGATTTCCTGGGCATTGACGGCTGTGCTGTTTATCATTTATTATTTTGTAAAACAGAAGAAATTTTACCGCTCGCTTCCGGGCGAGGAAGTTTAAAAAACCGCGGGGCAGTCTCCGTTATGGAACATACCCCGCGGTATCTTTATGCTTATGCATGTGCTATGTCTGTAAATTCTGATATCTCACGGTTAATCGTGCACAGGTCATCCACATTCATCTCATGGACATCCTTATGCCCTGTGATACGGGCAAATGTTTTCAGTTCTTCCCTGCTGCAGTTTAAAAAGTTCGCCGTTCTTTTGGCTGCCGCGTCCACCTTCAGACGCTTTCTGAGTTCCGGGTCCTGGGTAGCCGCGCCTACGGGACACTGGCCCGAGCCGCAGATACGGTACTGCTGACAGGCTGCCGCTATCAGAGCCGCAGATGCAACAGCAACGGCATCCGCACCCATGGCAATAGCTTTTGCGAAATCCGAGGACACCCGCAGACCGCCTGTAATGACAAGGTCAATCTCCGCACCTATGCTGTCCAGATATTTTCTGGCTCTGTGGAGCGCATAAATAGTCGGCACGCTGGTGGAATCCCGCACCAGTTTTGGGCTTGCTCCCGTGGCACCGCCCCTGCCGTCAATGGTAATAAAATCAGGCGCTGCAAACACACAGTATTCCAGATCCTTTTCGATCCTGCCTGCCGCAATCTTGATCCCTATGGGACGCCCGCCGGAGGCCATTCTGAGCTGGTCTACCAGTTCCTTTAAATCCTCTTTTGTATTGACATCGGGGAATTTGGACGGACTGATCACATCCTGTCCGAGGGGTTTGTTTCTGATGGCTGCAATCTCAGGTGTCACCTTTTCTCCAGGCAAATGGCCGCCCATTCCCGGCTTTGTACCCTGCCCGATTTTAATTTCGATGGCATCCGCTGTGGAAAGATTTTCAGGTGTAACACTGTAACGGTTGGGGACGTATTCAAATATGTACTTGTACGCAGCCGCTTTTTCCTCCGGAAGGATTCCTCCCTCCCCGCTGCACATGGCGGTTTTTGCCATAGCACTGCCCTTTGCAAGAGCTGTCTTCATCTCCTTTGACATAGCGCCGAATGACATATGTGATATGTAGACCGGCATGTCCAGGACCATTGGTTTCTCAGCATGTTTTCCTATCACCGTAGTGGTGCTGACCGGGTCGTGCTCCATAAGAGGCGGCGGATTGAGCTGGGCACCCAGTATCAGGATGTCATCCCAATTGGGCATTTTCATCTGTGTGCCCATGGCCTCTATGATCGGCTTTCCTGTGACCGCCATCTGATGGATCTCTGCCATATAGCGGCAGGAGGGATCACGGCGCACATACTCCGGCGGATAATCAAGCGCATTTTCCGTTCCCGGCTCTTCCGGCGCCGGTGCCTTCTTCTCTTCCTCCTCTATACGCACAAATACGGAAGCCGGCTGTTTACATACAGGACACTGTTTTAGGTCCTCAAACTTTTTACTTTCTGTCTCTTCAAAAATATACCCGCATACACTACATTTGTATTTTGCCACACTTACATCCTCCTTTGTACCTGCGGCTCTGCAGGAAGGACCTGCAGTCCGCACTGCCTGCTGAATAGTTACCTTTATCTTACCACAGCATTTCAAAGAATTCTACTCATTCTCTCCTGCCGCCGTTTTTTGTGCGTCCTTTCGGCTGCCTCCCGGTACAAATTCAGAATTTTCCTCATCTTTCATGCCGTTATAGATGATCTCACCGTCAATTATGGTATAAAGGGTCTTCGTGAAAACCCCCATGGGATTTCCCGTAAATATGGCAATATCTGCGTCTTTTCCGGCCTCCAGACTTCCCACACGCTGCTCTACGCGGCATATTTTGGCGGGATTGATGGTAATGGCCTTCAGCCCTTCCTCCATGGGAAGCCCCTCCTTCACCGCCAGCCCGGCACACAGGGGCAGATATTGGATCAGCGCCACAGGGTGGTCTGTGGTCACTGCAATGAGCACCCCTGCCTCTGCCAGGATCTTATTGGTCTTGAAATTCATATTCTGCACTTCCAGTTTGGAGCGCGAGGTTAAATCCGTGCCCACGATCACCGGGAACCCGGATGCCTTTACCTCATCCACGATCAGATGTGCCTCTGTGCCGTGGTCTATGGTTATATCTATATTAAATTCCTTTGCAATGCGGATGGCGGTCAGTATGTCGTCCGCCCTGTGCGCATGGACCTTCATAGGGATCACACGCTGGAGCACAGGCATCCACGGTTCCTTCTCAAAGTCCTCCCTGTCAAGCCGGCCCCGTTCCTTGTCCTTCTGGTATTGTACTGCCTCCAAAAGCGTTCTGCGCAGAAGGGCTGCCTCTCCCATTCTGGTAGCCGGACAATTTCCCTGCTCCCCGTAAGTAGTTTTTGGATTTTCCCCCAGTGCTGCTTTCATGGCTGCCGGGTTCAGTATCGCCATATTGTCCACACATCTGCCCTGGGTCTTCATAAACACAAACTGGCCGCCCACTACATTGGAGCTTCCCGGCCCGGTCATCACAGAGGTGATCCCTGCCTTGATCGCGTCATGAAATGCCGGGTCCATGGCATTAACGGCATCAATCGCCCGCAGTGCCGGCGTCACCGGGTTTGTCAGTTCATTGCAGTCATCCCCGATGGCACCCCATTTTTCCTCAGAGATTCCGATATGGGCATGTGCCTCGATCAGCCCCGGCAGCACCCAGGCACCATCCACATCCAGAACCTCTTCCCCCTTCTGCCTTTTATCCAGTGAGGACATGGTTCCCACCTCTGTGATCACCTTGCCCTCTGTTCTTATATATCCGCAGTCTACCGGTTTTCCGGTCATGGTAAATATTTTCCCATTAATTATCAGCATAAAATTCCCTCCTTTGCAGATACCTGACTTCTTTAGTATCCGCAGAGGAGGGCTTTCATATTCTTCTGTTGTTTCATTACTTTTATCTTATTTGCGGGCTTGAAGGCACATGCACCTGCTGTACATTTTCAAGCTTTTTCAAAATATAATACATCGGCTTATATAAGACCAGACAGACCACCACATTGCCGATGCAGTGCAGCACATCGAAATGCAGCCCTGAGATCCAATAGGCCAGACCGCCGCCCACACCGCCTGATACAAAATACGGCAGCGCACACAGAAATCCAAAGGCCAGCCCATAGGCGCCGGCGATTATACTCCAGACCAACGGCGATTCACTCTTAACTACAAGTACGATCAATGCCAGAATGCTCCACACATACAGATAGTTGAACCACCAGATCCCGAACCCGTAGAAGACGCCTTCCAGCAGGGCAAACGCGTAGATAATAAAGAAAACCTTCTTTCTGTACACCTGTGTATACAGAATCACCAGCAATGTCACCACTTCAATATTGGGAAGAAAAGCCATACACACCTGTCCCAGAAACAAAATGGCTGTCAGCATTGCCATAATAACAAGAGACCTTGTTTTCATTGGTATTTCGCATCCTTTCAATCAATACCCCTCAGTCAGGGTCAGTTCAAAAGTATCCCCGTCCTCTATGGGCGTCTGGTCCGCTGATGTATTCACCTGTTCTCCGCCCTTTGTCAGGCACCACCACTGCTGTTTGGAATCGTCTGCTTTCTCACCGTCCACAGATGTCATGAAAAGCCCGTACTGGCCTTCCTCACCTTCCACCAGATTCTCAGCCTGGATCACCGCTCCAAGATATGCCTCGTCAGTCGCATAACTGAACTCCTTCTCACTGCCGTCTCCGTGTACTACTTTTACTGTGACGGTTTTGTCACCCTCCGCTCCTTTCGGCATGAAATTTTTGTAAACCAGGAGCAGGACTGCGCATACGACGACCAGCGCTATGGCTCCTATGATTACTTTTTTGCTGTTGTTCTTTTTCATGTTGTTCTCCTTCCTTCGCACGTAAAAAACAGACCCGCTTCCGTCCGCCGGTCTGTTTCCGAATCAATATATGAATCTATAGAGAATCCGGAATGCATGGCTTTGTTCGGAAGCTTCATTCCATCCGGCACCAGGTATTCTGGCTCATGAGATTTGCATCCCACATACAGTGACCACATCGCTCAGGATTTACACCTGATTCCCCTAATGACAGATTCTGTCTTTTTATTTTACGACCAATATTCAGCTTTTAGGCCGCTTTAGTTAAATCAATCTTAACACATAAGCTTATCAGGTGTCAAACTTCTTTATACCAGCATTTTGTACGGAATATGGAAAGAATATTGTCAAAAAGGCGGAGACATTCTCGTTCTCCGCCTACAGCTATTCACAGATATATTTCCTGCATTTCCTTTTATGCCTCTTTCATACACAGATGTACGGATGCCCTCTTAAAAGCCAGCGGCAGCGCCAGGATATTCGGCTTTCCTCCCACATATTTCTTCATAGCATCCTCCAGTGCCTCCTCGAACGTGGCCCTGGTCTTTAATCCCATACCTCTGGCTATTCCGGGTTCCTGTGCGCCGACTATGTATATGGCGGAGGTATTCATCTCCGCGATATGGCCGCAGCTCATCATGGAAAAACCATGATAAGGATGGAACGCACCGGCATAACGGTATTTTCTGATGTATTCTTCATTTGTAGCAAAATACTCTCCGTACTTATCCATATCCGGCAGTATATTCATATAATCATGCTGGAACATTTCATAAAGTTCCCGAAGGTATGGCCAGCGCTCATCGTGGAAATAACCGTTACATATAGAAGAGCATATAATCACACAATTGTCACTCATCACCCTCTTATGACGGATGACCTGAGCGGATAAAGCCTGCATCATCTGGATTGGATTCGTCCCCATACCATCCCCGTAATGGAAATCCTGAGGCATGCCGAATACCATTACATCATATTTCTTTTCTGCCCAGGGTACATATGTCCTCTTGTCAGCTGTCTGCCATGAAATAAGCTGCATTTCTTTTGCGTAACCGCTGCTGATCTCTATCTGACGGGAAATAGAATCCAGAACAGCATCACAACAGAAAAACTTCTTACCCATACATTTTTCCATGTACATGCCTATTTCATCAAATTTTTTTCTCATCAGTGAATGGTTATTGACCGGAGTAAAATCGTTTCCGTGCATCACATCCGGTATATGATGTGTCGCAATACTCCTCCAGTGTGTAATACCCGTTGCGCAGTGTTTATATCCACCGGAGTAACCGCCATAAGGATTTCCCTGAGTATGTCCGATCAAAACAGCTATATCAGAATCATAGACATACTTATTCATCAGGACTCGGTCTCCCCTCTCTGTGCAGCCAAGATCCACCAAATGTTCATAATCTTCGCTGTCATGACTGATAATCTGATGAGAATGAAAAAACTCATGAAATAGTTCATCACCAAGGATCTGCTGCATTTCCCTTTTGCTGGTCCGCGGATGCAGTCCATTGGAAAATATCAAAAGGATATCCTTTTTCTCCACCCCAGCCTTATATAACTCTTCAAGAATCAGTTTAACCGCCAGTTTTCGGTGTGAGGTTGGCTGACATCCCCCTTTTACGATATCCGGAATTGTTATTGTGACTTTGCTGCCCTTACCGGCCAATTCTGACAGAGGCGGCATTCCCACAGGATGTAATATGGATTCTCTTGTTTTGTTTATCAGCTGATTTCTTGGGATACATGGGGGATCAGATACTGTTATACCCGGAATAAAAACATCTGTCCGTTCATCCGGCAGTTCTGCCGCCATGGTGCCCGTACCATATTCAAAATCCAATTTCATCTTATTTACCCTCCCCCAGATATTTTTCAACGATAGAGGCAAATCCGTCCGGATAAAATCCGATATCCCCGCTGAATTTTGTAAGTCCGATAAGGCCTCCATCCACACATGGTATTTCTGCCAGCATACGGGCATTTTCCTCTTTCAGACCACCTCCGTATATCACAGGACAGCCATCTGTCCGAGATTTAATAAATGAGGCGATTTTAGTTATATAATCTGAATCCGGCACTGGTTTTCCCGGTCCAATTGCCCAAAGTGGTTCATATGCAACGGAAATACCTGATAAGTCCACACCATTAAGCCCCACATCCAGCTGTTCCCCTATAACATCCTGCCATCTGTTCTGTTCTGCTTCTGTTTCCCCGACACAATACAGGACAGAAAGACCTGCTTTAACTGCACAGACAACCTCTTCATTTAAGATTCTGTTCACAGCCTCTGAATCAGTAATACCCGCATGGGCCAGAACCCCGGCTTTATCCATCCGTTCCTCACAGTGACCTATCAGAACATATTCACATCCCATAGATTTTACACTCTTGGCTGTCCTGTTCGTAGTAAATGCCCCAAAGTTTCCGCCTTTCTCCGTATCTTCCCTATAAATCCCCTGTACCCCGACTTTCCAACCATCCTCTGCTGCCTTTGCGTCTGCTGCCTGAAGCAGATAAGCCTCGGGATAGAAAACAGCAAATTCTGCCTGAGCGGAATATTGGTTCATCGTTTCCCGTATCTGGCCTGTCAGATAACTTCCCCACAAGCTGACTGGTGCCAATGTATTAATTCCATCCATT
>ERZ507525.102-NODE-102-length-30301-cov-6.54209_pt1 | contig 30301 bp, 38 predicted proteins | sample MGYA00248686_ERZ507525 | MGnify/ENA primary metagenome ERZ507525 (study PRJEB26165, sample SAMN02676194) | human gut metagenome | isolation source: stool | host: Homo sapiens | place: USA | study: EMG produced TPA metagenomics assembly of the C.diff FMT (human gut... | reverse complement strand
TATTATTGGTGTTTTTACACGTTTTATTTATTGTCATATGTAGGTAATCCTAATAGACTAAAAATCGAAACCAATCCCAACTTGAAACCCAAAAGACAATTTATCTGCTCCTTTTGCCCATTGGGCATTAACACCCAGCCAAGGCATTACTCTTCCCAACTTAATTACAGCTTTAGGCATCAAAGTATTCCCCAGTTAAATTTGCTATCAGTTCCTAAATAAGAATATTCTTCTCCCTTGGCATTTGTTCCTGTCTTTGCAGATTTCCCAGCACTTGAATATGTTCCAATGAAATCTAAAGATGCAGATATGAGTACGTTGTTATACGCATATCCATAAGCAGGACCAAGCAAAAAAGCACATCCTGCATAGTCTTTATCAACTAATCCATAATTAAATCCCAATTGCAGATCTCCACCCCATCCCCTGTCAGAAAAGAATTCTCCTCCAATCATATAATATCCTTTGTCGGCATTATCGAAAGGTGCAAGATAAGATATGCCGTAAAAAGTAAAATCACTTGCATTATATTCCTTATCGCGTGTTTGTAATAATACCTCTTCACAGTAATAGTTTGCAGTATTGGAAGAATATGTATGTACAATTCTTTCACTCGTTTGTTCCCGTTTTTGGACATTTGGTATAATCAATTCCATACCGACATACACAAATTGAGCAGCATTAGGATTTAGCTCAATTAGTTTTTCTTCGGTTGTTGCATAGCGTTTCGCTATAGATGCAAGCGTTTCACCTCGTTCCACGGTATGCTTGACTGTGTTTGTTTGAGCAAATGCGAGACAAGCACTAAACGCAACCAAACAAATAGTTGACAGAAATCTTTTCATAAGCCTGTTTATATTCGTATATAATATTAAAATTTATATCCTATTGACAACAGAATGTTTTGTTCATACTTTTTCGCCTTATCGAACACTTTAGAGAAGCCTCGTTGATAAGATGCAGAAAGGACTAAATATTTATAATTGACACTAATGCCAGCGTGTATTCCACAGCCAAAATGTTTAAATCCTTTCATATCACCGACTTTCGTCTCTTCATTTATATACTCTGTTTCACCACTGTGAATATCTGGATATATTGTTATATAGCCATCTTGCTTTTCTTTCCCGGAAATAACATAGGTCATATAAGGTCCGACTTTAATTTTTAAATTTAGATCGTCATTAATAGCATAGTTACAACCTATCAATATTGGAATATCAACATTGTATGACATATACTTTTTCGCAGTGGAACTATCATAATTGGCACCTTCATCATCATAATATTCACCAGAAGACGCAGTTATGTCTTGTTTATAACCTTTAGTGGCAAAAACAATCGAACCTTCCACAAAAACATTTTCATAAAAACGACATAAAGCAGAAACACCAGCATGGAAACCGCATATCATATCGAGGTCTTTAGCATCATTACCAGTAAAACCATTCATAGAAATTCCTGCGAACACATAATATTCACAATTCTTTTTCTCATAATAATTGCCACTCAACCGATATGATTCGTCACCACTATCAGAATCAGCAACAAAGGTTTCATCATTTGAAACAACAATCGTTTCATTTTTAGAATTTGAGGAAGTTAACGGCACGATTAGTTCCATACCGACATACACAAATTGAGCAGCATCTGGATTTAGCTCGATTAGTTTTTCTTCGGTTGTCGCATAACGTTTCGCTATAGATGCAAGCGTTTCACCACGGTCTACTGTGTGCTTAGTAGTGTTTGTTTGAGCAACTACCAGACAAACGCTGAATGCAACCAAACAAATGGTTGACAGAAATCTTTTTGTTAGAGCATTCATAATCTTTTATTTTAAAATTTCATCTTAATCCATAAACATACCCTGTTCCTTGACAGATGCCACACTTACCAGATGATCGTCCGTTTACTATCAAGCAATTGGGGCATTCATGAGAACCTTGCACTCCAAGTTCATTATAATTATAACCTTTACCATTACAAGTAGGACAAATACCGTTGCCATGGCAAATGTGACACTCTTTGTTGCCATATCGTTCTGCATAATACGCTTTATTCTTGGAACGAATCTCCTCAAAACCACTATAGCGATCATCGGAATTCGATGTGCTTGTTTTATCCAAAGTGTTATAGCCGGCAGCAACCATTTCATGTGAAATCCAATTCCCATCCCTATCAACATAGCCGGCAATCGGTTGAAGAGGGTTCTCCATTAGTTGTTGCGTTATTTGGTCTGCTTGGCGTTTGTAAAATGCAGATATTTCACAACTTGCTCGTGCGTTCTGCGTTGTCATAGTGTTTATCTGCTGTTGCATTCCCCAATTCCACAATGGGCTGCCAGGCGACATGTCCGTTCCCAAATCGACTGCACTCATGTCAGTCGGAATCATTGGTGTGCCAGTCCAGTCTGCATAAGTTTTGTTCATCGTATATTGGGCTATTTGTTGCAAAGCTAGTTGATTTTTTGCTTGCCATTGTGCATCTGACATTTGACTAATAGGCATCCTTTGCATAGAATATAACGTTGTTCCTCGCATTTGACGTGATTGCATTTTAGCAGATTCTACAGCCACATAGGTTTGTGCTGCCGTTTGAACGACTGAACTTGCAATATTTGCCCACATTTGACGGCGGCGTTGTTTTTTTTCTTCTATTTTCCTTTGACGTTCCAATTCTCTATGCCGTTCTTGTTTAGCTTTGGCTTTTTGTTGTTTTTTGTAGGCTTCAAGGTATTCCTCCGCTTCTTGTTTACCGTTAGATGCTGCATTTTTGACAAAGCAGAGCGTTTGAGATTCTATATTCCATGAATTTCCCATTGAGCCTTTAGCATGGTTTTTGTTTTGAAGAATACTTGCAAGTGCCCAATTAGCATCTGCATCATTCTGCCGTGCTGCTCTATGAAGCCAAAAGATTCCTTCCGGTTCTAATACGTCATCATGATAATGAGAAAAACCTATTGACATCATCGTCTTTGTATCAAACCCAACTCCATAACGCGAACTTTCAAAGTTTGTTGGCATTGCCTCAATTCGTTCAAGGATTCTTTCGCGATGGGTCTTAGTTCCGCTTTTATCTGTTAGTTCTGTCGATGGGCAGTAAATATAAGCCTGAAGCAGGTTGGGATGGATACCATACCCATTCTCATACATATAACATATCAGATTATTCACATCAAGTCCCAGTTCCTTTTGATATTGTTCAAGCATTCCGAGACATAGATAGGAATTACGAATAGGGGAATTTTCATACCCACATGCCAAAGCCAGCTCGATCAAAGCCTTTCCGTTCTTTCCTATGAGAGCGGCTATTTGTAGATACTCTATCCCTTTCTGAAATTCATCCAAGTCAGAATTAATATTCTGATTAAAAGTAGGATAACCATCTGTGCTATACAGAATTCCATGAACTTTTTGTCGCCCCAATTGGTATAAAGCATCTGTGTTCCCGTATGACACAGCCTCTGTATAATCATTAATTATTTGTGCCTCAAGTTTCTGTCTTTTCTCCCCAGTAGTTTGATTCAGTTTCAGTTGTTTTTCATGTGCTGTCTTGTACTTGTTGATCCCTTTTTTATAGTTAGGTGCATAGCGATAACGCATATTCCGGAACAGTTCACTATTCCCTAAGTCATACACCAACATTGATAGAGGTACCTCAATCGTAAGCCCGGCATACGCTTCGGTGTTAGGATTCGCTTTAATAATAGAGTCAAGCGGAACTTTGTATAGCTTTGCCACATCAGCAAATGTTTCGCCTTTCTGAATGGTATGAGGACCGGCATAGACAGACGATACACAAAGAAATGCTAACAAATACCCAGTGAATCTCATCGCATCAATCAGTTTGTATTACAAGATACGTTGAAATGCGCCAAAAGTCAGATGGATTTTTGACTGTCAACGTGAAATTCCGGTTGCCTGTAGTCGTGATTTCATAGGAAGAAGCAGGCATGTTTGTCAGTATTCTCGGACGCTTGGCGGTGAAGCTGACTTCGCGCCACTCTCTGATGTCCACTTTTGCGAACTTGCTTCGGTCAAGCGCAGCATCCGCCACAATCTTTCCTTTCTTCAATATGCCCTTACGCTTCAAGTCATCTCTCGAACCTATAAGCACATATCCATTGTTCAGTATTGCGTCTTGACGGGCAAGAGCTTCGCCTTGTCGTTGAGTGCGTTGGTTTAATTCGTTGATAGTTGCAGTTTGCGTATTTATGGTTAACCTCTGCGATTCCACCTGTTCCTGCAAACGGGCTATATCCACATTCTTTTTTTCGAGTTCTTCTTTTAATTGTGCAATCTGAATGTTCTTTGTGTTCAGTTGCTCTTTAAGGTGAGAAATCAAACTTAACGATTGGGCGTTTGAATCGTTGCTTTCAGAAAGTTGTTTTTCCAACTGCCTAATTTTTTCACCTTGTTTTTTCAACAATGCTTCAAAACGCATAAGGTTATGTTTTACATTCTCTTTCGTAATGGGCATTTCTCCATTATTATTAAAGAAAATCATATTTTCTTGGTAGGCGATAGAATCCAAAGTCTCATTTAGAGTCTCTATAGTTTTACTGTAGCTGTCAAGTCTTTCGATTTGTTCCCTATTTATCTGGCGCAAAGAGTCACGTTCTTCAACCAATTTCATTACTTCACTGCCAGAATTGCCACAGCTACATACTAAAAGAAGAACAAAACACATTGATAATAAAGACGTTATCTTGCTTGTCATATTTGTCTATTTTTTAGGTTGATAAATCATAAGTTGCATTCCGACAGTAAGTGAGCTTGTCGGTTTAGTCTTTTGTGGTAAATCATTCCATTCAATAATTTGTTCTGGAGTAACATTATATTTAGATGACAATTTTTCCAAATTTTCTCCTTTTGAAACCGCATGGAATATAACAATAAATTGTGGCTGTTGATTTTCAACAGTTGTAGTATCAGACACACTTTCTTCTACGATTTCAATTGGAGTAATAATATCAGACATTCCGCTTCTATACCTTATCATAAAAACCTCGGATTTGTCTAATACCACTTCACTTATATTCCCTTTTCCTATTAATCCAGTAATACCTGCACCTTTAGATTTTACGGAATAAAGAATATTATTTTCTGTTATTTTTATATTATCGGCAGCAATCTCTACTCCCCGGATAAGATAGATAACATCGTTTCGTTTTGCATCTGCACGCTTAGACTCACCGGTAAAGCGTTTCCCATCCGGAGTTATATACACATTACCCTGTTTCTCAATATAGACCATAAAAACGTCTTTTGATGCAACCTCGTGTTGAGTAGCAGTTTTATCACCAATGTAACCGAAAATAATTTTATCATCAGTTATCTGATATAGCTTAACATCAGTTTCTCGACCATTTCTAAAAATGATATGATCATAAGCCATACATGTACTGATTGTTAGAAATATAAATCCCAATAATGTAATGTAACGTTTCATTTTGATTGTTTCTATTAATTCTGTACTGGACATCCGTTTCTTGCTAAGAAACGGATGTCCTATTTAATCAACTGATAATTAGTGATATATATATTAATAAAACTTATTTGATTAACAAAAATATGTTTTTGAATATAATTTGTGAAAATTTCTATATTCCAATAAATTACAATTCAGGATTTTTGTTTACCTTTGCATCAATCGTCCATTTCTTAGCAAGAGACGGATGTTTTTGTCTGACAAACAAATTCTTACAAGTCTCTAATAATCAGCTCGTTTACCCAGTCAATGGTGAATTGTGTCAATCGAAGCCATATATATCTGCGTGGTGGTAATGGAATCATGACCAAGTGCATCCCAAATGACATTGACAGGTATATTCTTTAATTTGGTAATGGTTACCCAAGCGTGTCGGCTGACATATGTCGTAAGCGGTATCGGCGGTTAACCATATCAGCTATGATTTTCGTTCCCTTATTTGTACGACGTAACATAGTTTCGTGCTGTTTGCGTTCATCACAGTTGGGGCGTGTTACAACAGGAAGCGAGTAAAGGGTATCTCTGCTTGAATAAGGGCGTAACCAATTGTATTGTTATTATACTATAATAAGTTATTATATTAAATTACGAAATCAAGTAACGACATAAAAGTAATAATAGTATTTTTTGTGTATGTTACTTGACTTTCTAACTTATTCATTAGCTTTATCGACTTTTTTCGCAATCCATATACTGCATTCATAAAGAAGATACAAAGGAACTGTCACCAAAATACAAGTCATTATATCCGGAGGAGTAATTATTGCAGAAATTGCGGTGATTATAAACAGCGTATATTTCCTATATTTTGCAAGTATTTGAAAATTTACTATTCCCATTTTCGCTAAAATGCAAATTATAATAGGGAGTTGAAAAACTATTCCCATTACTAACGTTAGTGATGTAAAAGTTGAAATATAAGAGTCTAAGGTTATCATACTATTAACCTTATCAGCTACGCTATATGTTCCTAAAAACCTGAATGAAATAGGGAATATTATGAAATAACTCATTAATACACCTATGACAAAAAGAGAGTATATTACAATAGCCACATATATTGAGTATTTACGCTCGTTCTCATATAAAGCAGGTAAAGCAAAGCAAAACAACTCATACAGTATATATGGGGAAGCAATTAAGCACCCCAAATAAATTGAAGTCGTTATATGTGTCATAAATTGACTGGACAAATCCGTAGCAATTAATTCTATCTCATATTTGTCAAAATGAAAATTAACACCAAAACCTTGCATTACCTGTTCAATGTAACGATATGTCACAAAATCCCACTCACTTGGAGCCAATAGTATACTCCATGCAATATCTTTCATGAGAAAGATAGAACATGCAATAATGACAGTAACTCCCAATATGCGAAATATCATTCGGCGAAGCACTTCCAAATGTCCGCCGAATGTTAGTTGATTATCATTGCTACTTCGCATTATTCTGATTATCTGTTTTCTCTAATGAAGTTGGTTTAATATGGTCTTCATCGGTTGATTTAACCTCATCATCCTCAACTTCTTTCATGCCTTTTTTAAACTCTCTAACTCCTTGCCCTAATCCTCGCATCATTTCTGGGACTTTTTTCCCTCCAAATATCAGTAGTGCAAGACCTCCTAAAAGTAATAATTCAGTTGTTCCTAACATAATTCTAATTATTATCAGTTAAATAAATATTACAAGTATCAAAGTCTATCTCCCAGTTACTACCCTCAATACTTTCCCATTGATATTTTTCACCCATACGGTTCCACCAATTTTGAAATTTTAGACCAGTATCTCCCATATCTTTTACGAGCTTTTCATACAAAATCTCATTTTCAGCCGTTAGTATTTTAGCTAATTCATTTAAGCCGTTACGACGTTCAAAAAGACTTAGAATTTCATTTTTCTCTTCCGTCGTTACTTGTCCAACCAATTTTCTTGTTTGCATAATATCATATTTTAAATTGTTTTATTATTTTCTTTTTGCCAACGCACAATTCGCAGATACCAACACTCTCATCAAGATGCTGTGAATACCTATCAAGTTCAATCTTTCCTGATCCTTTGCATCTGGGACAGGCTGCTATAAAGTTCCCTTCTGAATCCAAATTAGTTTCTGCTGTTAGGTCTGCTACATAATATAGAATAATTCTTTTGGCCTTAGCTCCTACCGCTGTTGAGTACAAAGGTCTACATATTGTTATTTCCAAACATGAATAATCTTCTGAAAAAGTAGCTCTATCATATACAATCCAATAATCTATTCCACACCACTTGAAGACAGTCTGAGATAGACGTTGATAATATCTATTGTCTATAGTAATTCCCTCTTTTTTATTTGCGTGATAATAAGAAGGAGATTTTATATCATTTGATATTCTTATTATTTTACCTAAATGTTCATTCATGACTTCCGTAGAATCTACATTGTAAGCAGAACAGCCAATACATTTCATCTCAAAATAATCTTGGCCTTTAACTTGAAATGTAATTACAAAAAATGTAAACAATAGTATTAATTTTACTTTAATCATGCTTATTTTCTCCATTCTTTTCTTACATCAAAAGGGTCAAGATAATTAATTTCGTTTATCCGTATGTGTGGAAGATATTCTCCATATTTACGAATATTACATAAGAGTTCTCTGCTTGCATTACGTTCTAAATGTGCCACTACGCATTGCTCATGACTTGGGGTGTTGACCTCAAATGTAGTCTTGCGATTTAGCCAGACACAACGCTTGCATTGATAGGCATCACAATTACGACAAATAGGAGCATGTGATAATTTATATAATTGAGGATTCTTAATATCTAATCCATTTATCAAATCTCCGACTGAAAATTTTGCTTTACCCAATCCGAAATTCTCATTTTCGTCAGCCAAATAAAATGCAGGACATATATAAAAATTTCCATCAGGAGCAAGGGTTATATTTTCAAAGCCGGCATTGCAATTATTCATTTTCTCCAACATCATGCGATCTGTTAAGATATTGAGTTGTGAAAATATTCCTTTCTGATAAAGATTCTTAATCTTTTCCGACAATGCAATCAAGACTTTCTTGTAAGTGTTAAAATCATTATCATTGAAAGTATTAATATCGGTTATTATCACATTTAGACGAGAAATTTTGGCCAATGGGCGCAGTAAAAATAGATAACGATCAAAAAAATCGGATTTACTGGTACGGATAACATATACCCCATCTTCCTTAAAATTGTAAATATCTATTCCAGTCCAATCTTCAAAAACCACTACATCTGCATTAGATAGTAGCTCTGTATCCTCACATAATGAAGAAACGATTTTATTATGGTCGATAGAATGAATGACTTCTTTATATTCTTGAGGCAATTCATAATTGGGGTACACAAATTGAATCATTAGGTTCTTCTTCATGGCAAATAGGATACCTGCTTTCAAGTCCTCTAATCCAATAAGTTTAAAACTCTCCTTGGGGTTTTCATAATGACAATACGATACACTTGTATCATCCAACTGTATAATCAAATATTGCAACATAGTTTCAACAAATAATATCGTTAGACTTTCGTTTATTTTTCTCGAATTCCTCACGTTCACCTTCTAATTCCAATTTGCGATAAAGCTTATTCCAATAATAGTTGTTCGCACGTACACGAGCTTTATGCATCTTACAAATTGCAGTTGCACGCTGAAAGACTGTTGGCGTATCTGCTGCATCATAATTTTCCCCCTGACACCAAGCACAACCGCTTGCCACATCACAATCAATACATTCCTGGGAGCTCTGTGTACAACGGTCAAGAGATAAAAGAGGTCTTAATTTATTAAAATCTAATCCCTCATTTACATTCCCGACAATCAGAGCTTTTTTATTTCTCAAAGAAAATTGAGCAAATCTGGTACAAGGATAGAAATTACCTGCTGCATCTACAGCCAACATATTACCTGCTCCGCACCAATTAGAATTATCCGTCACTTTATCCATTGGCTTACCCAAGTATTCCCAAAAGAAAGAACATGAATTGTTTATATATAATTTATTATCAATGATTTCATCAGCTAATTCCATTAACTGATTCTCCAATCTTAAATCATCCCCTTCTTTCCAAACATCTTCAAAAACACAGTTTATATTAACTTCATGAATGCCAATAGAAAAAAGGTGCAAAACGCTATCCTTGATAAATTCTATGTTAGACGTCGTTATTGTTACCTTTGTAGCGGCAACAGGAAATTGCTCAAGATACAAGGGGATATTTTTCACTACATCATTATATGAGCCATTATTGGTTCCTTTATAAACTCGATTTGTGTCATGAAGTTCCTTTGTTCCATCAATTGTTATGGTAACGCTGAGATGGTCTATATTTTTCTTGATAAAGTTTTGAACTTTATCCGATTGATAATTAAGACCATTTGTTGAGAAGTTAAATCTATAAGAATTGAACCATTTATGATTTCTTTTAAACAGTTCAATTTTTATGTAATCGCAAATCTGGTCTATTAAAGCTATTTCAAGAAATGGTTCTCCTCCAATAAAATCCCAAATTACAGACTCTTCATTAAAATACCACTCATTGTCAAGAACATAATCTATGGTTTTTTTTGCAACTTCCCAAGACATTCGTTCTTTGGTGTTTTTGCCAACTAAATAACAATATTTACAAGCCAATTGGCAATCCTTTGTTACAATAAAAGTTATCTCTCTTGCTTTCCCCCCTTGCCAAGCAATCTCATCTGCTTTAATTTCGATGTCATTCATAAGACTAATTTAATGATGAATAAAAGTATCAAAATAAGGACTTTTATCCTTTTATTAAAAAGGATTATCATCCTTATTTTGATACTAACTTACGTAAGATTAGTTCTTTCCTACTCCTTTACAAGCGTAGTGGCTACATCCTCCAGTACAAGTGGTAGAACAACCCTTACAGCCATGAGAACATGTCCCTGTACATGTTGTGCTACAGCCTTTACAGCTTCCATAACATGCGCCAGTACACGTGCCAGTGCATCCCATAGGCACTTCAGCATCAGCTGCACGTGCAATCACGGGAGCATTTGCCAATAATATGGCACCTAAAATAGGCAATGCCCCTTTTGCTGCGTTCTTGAAGAATTCACGTCTTGATTGAATTTCTTCATTTCTTTCCTTCTTGTCCATTTTAAAAAGAATTTAATTAAACAAACAATTTATCATCCGTTTCTTTGCAAGAAACGGATGTTTTGTACAACCGACTGACAATCAGATGATTTCACCGTAAGAACGCTTGTTTTGATTGACAAAAAACATGTTTTTGAAAATAAACCGTAAAAAATATATATTCCAATACATTACAATTCAGGATTTTTTTTGTTCCTTTGCATTGGAAATCCGTTTCTTGCAAAGAGACGGATGTTTTTGTCTGACGAATAAAAATCCTATAAATCTTTAATAATCAACTCGTTTGCCCGGTCAATAGTGGATGTGTCAATCGAGGCGAGGTATATCTGCGTGGTAGTAATGGAATCATGCCCGAGCGCGTCTGAAATGACATTGACAGGTATATTCTTTGATTTGGCAATGGTTGCCCAAGCATGGCGACTGACATACGTTGTGAGCGTAACTGGTAGCTTTATCATTCCCGTTATGGTTTTAAGGGCTTTGTTCACGCGGTGCAACGCCGTCTCATACTGCCTGCGCTCGTCCTCCCCGGGACGGGTTATGATAGGAAGTAGATATGGCGAGTCTTTATTTGAATAGCGGTCAATTATTTCTTCTATTTGCTTGACAACCTTTATGTACAGCGACTGGCCGGTCTTGTGACGGCGGTAAGACAGCACGCAGCTCTGAATGTCCGACTTCTTCAAGAATGCTGCGTCAATGAATGACATTCCCCTGCAAAAGAAAAGAAAGAGGAACAGGTCACGGGCAAATTCAAGATTGGGTTTTAACGAGAGGTCAAGCTCTCTGATCCGTTTGATGTCACTGATTGAAATAGCCCGTTTGCGTGTCTTCTCCACGCCGGTGAACACCGTGCGGAACGGTCTGCGGTCTTCGGTAAGTTCCTGCTCCACGGCACGGTTATAGACAGCCCGGAGAATACGCATATAAAAGGAAATGGAATTGGGGGTAAGACCGGCAGAGGTCATATATGCCTGATAGTCCTCCATGAGTACGTGGCCTATGGAAGCAATGGAAATGTCCACGTTGCTTCGGAACTGCCTGAAACTGCCCAATGCTGCACGGTAGTTCTTTGCGGTGCCGATATGATTCAACTGCCGTAACCGTTCGATGACATTTTCCATGAAATTGAAAAAGGTATTCTCCCTTTCGGTGTGCCGGAACTCTGCCACCACGTCATCCGACGAATAGCTGCTGCGCCCGTTGTCGAACCGCTTTATGATTGCTTCCAGCCGTTCCATGTCCGAACGCAGCTTTTGGATTATCCTGTTGACAATATCCGTTCGGCTGCTATCGGAAACAAGCACAGGTTTGGAATGCTCTTCATCCCATTCGCACGGGAACACTTTGTAACTGGTGGTTATCTGTCTGGCGATACGGCGGTGAGTTACCAGATAGACGATAGTGCCCGGACGGTCTTCGACTGTCGAGGGGCGGAATTTTACTTTTACTGTCGTAGTCATACTTATATTGTTTAAATTGATAATGTACCATAGTCAGTGCTTTAACTTGTGGTATGTAAAAATGGTCAGCGCAATACAGACGACAAGAAATCCTGCCGTATAACCGAGTACTTTCCACAGCATGAGGCTGTGTATAAACTCGGCGTTTGCCATGCAGATACAGGCGAAAGCCGCCAAAAGAGAAACGATCACTTCTACCATACACCAGAAGGCGGTGGCGGAGATGACCACGCGGTCTCTCATTGACAGGCGTTCGAGCAGTCTGGCGCTCTCCCTGTTGATACTTTCGGCCATCTTCCGGCAAACCGCCTCTCCCTCCTGCTCAAGTGTCCGCCGGGCTTCCTCGCCAATGGTAATTTTACTCACTCCGCGCAGGGAAGAAATCGTTTCGTCCAGTCCGGGCAGAACTTCCGAGAGCCTGCTTTCGAGTTTCTCCATCCTGTCACCCAAAATGCCGACGGCCTTGTAATTGTTTTCCAGCGCGTCGGTCAGGCGGTCTTTCTCCTGCATCCTTTCGGCTGCCGGGAGTGCCGCGTCTATTTCTGAAAAATCGAATCTGTCCTTGCCCATGTCTCTTATCGTTTTCGTCCGGTCTTGGGTTTCCTGCCGATCGTCCTTTCCGCTTCCCGGGCGCAACGGTGGGCCCATTCCCGGTCATCCTCGTCCTCGCGTCTTCCCCAAGGCAGATCACTGGAACCGCCGCCACCTCCGCCGGAGGGTGCGGCCTGTGCCGACATCATCCCGACGAAGAGTGCCACCGCCCTGTCGGTGAGCTCGCGGCTGTTGGCCGTCTCGCGGTAGTCGAACTCCTCGTCGAACACTTTCAGGGCCTCGTCGGGTATGAAGTAGCTGCGGCTATCCCTGTCATCGCCGATACGGTACGGGATAGTGCCGGGGCGGTAGCCGGTATATTGCGGAACCGGTACCTTTCCTTGTGCCTTGACCGGTGCAGGTCGGGCGGTGGTCGGTGTCGGCGTGCTTGCGGCAGGTCTTGTCGAAGCGGCCTTTGCCTTGGGAGCCGCGTGCAGCTTCTTCCACGTGCTTTCGAGCTTGCTCGCCATGAGGTTGCGCCCCCTGCCGAGTTCGGAAGCCTTGTACCGGGCGTTACCTTTCTTCAAGACATAACCGCGCAACAGGTTCTTGCCGTCCTGCAGTTCCCAAAGCTCGTAGCCCTTGTCCCGTAGCCGGGCGGCGTATTCGAGCCATGACCAGCTTTCCATGGATTGCAGGATTTCCATGCAGTCCCGGTTCACCTGCCCGATGTTCGTGTCCCGCACCTCGGCGGCGGTGGTCCAGCCCCGTTTCAGGGCTACACGCTCGGCGGCACGCTGCGCACGCAGGTGTATGTCGTGGTCGTTGTTGATATGTCCCAGCTCGTCGATGCGGCAGAACGCGCCATGAAGGTGGGGAATGCCGCTCTTGGATTCCAGATGAAGATGTACTGTCCCCTTGCTGCCCGTGAGGTTGGTCTTCGGGGAATACGTTCTGCCGTTCTTGTCGTACAGTTCGATGTTGTCGAACTCACTTATGAAGTCGTCCCACAACTTTTCCCAGTCGGCGATGGTGAAGTCTTTCGTGTGCTCCGGCGCGGGGCTGACCTCGATGCGGATGACGGAATTTTTGACCCGTTTGGACTTTTCCAGTGTCAGCCGCATGGAGTCCCATATTCCCGTGGCGTCCAGACCGGGCGGCAGCAGATTGTCCTTGACATGGAGGATGCGTTCGGGGTGTTTCTTGTTCCTCGACTCTCCCGTGATATAGCTGATGTCGTTTATCCCGTGGGAGATGGATTTCGCCTTTGCTATCATGGTTCCTCCTCCTTGTCTTCACCGTTCCTTGTCCCGTCGGGCAGGCGGTTGTCCGTCCGTAGCCTGTCGAGCACGTCCGTGATGCGTTCGGCGAGCCTGCCCAGTTCCTTGAGCCACCCGAGCATGAACGGGTAGCTGCCGAACATCTGCCTGCGTTTCTCCGGGGCCATGCCGCGGAGCGCGGAGGTGTAGTTTAAAAGGTCGCTCCGGCAACCGATAAGGGTTTCCATGACGGCCTCCTGCCTTGCCGTCAGCCTCGCTTTCGGCCTGTAGTTGAAAGCCCTTGCCAGCACGTAGTTGCTGACGGTCATGCCGCACTCGTCGGCGAGGCGGCGGATATGCCGTTTCTGTCCCGGGGTGACCTTGGCGCCGACATACTCGGTGCGCCTCTCTTCCTCGGGCGGAAAGGGTGTATGCTGTGTATTCTGCTTGTCTTCTGTCATTGTATAATTGTCTTAAAAGGGTTATAAAAAGGTGCGAGCTTGCGAGCGCCGCCACCGGCGAACTGCCAGTGAGCCGCGAGAGCGCCGGGGAATGACCGACCAAAGGGAGGTTAGACCCCGGCATATCTCGAAACTGAAAGACGTTTTTGCTTTCCCCGCGGCGTGCCTCCACTGCCGGATAGATACCGTTCAAAAGCCGTTCAGGTATCGTTCAAGTGCCGTTCAAATGCTGTTTGGGCGGTATTGCAAGGGTTTTCCACATAGCAGCCCAGCATGTCGGTCCAGCCCTCCACGCAGGTCAAGGAGGCCACGGAAGCGACCTTGGAGGTGCTTGCCGTTATTATGCCCAGACTCTCCATCGTGGCGAGCAGGTTGCGGACTTTTTTCCTCCCCATGTGCCACTCTTCCGCAAGGCCGGTTTCCGAGAACTGCAACTGTCCGGGCTGTAGCTCCTGCGGTCTGCGGAATGAACTGTCCCTGCCGGGGACTAAACGCATACGTGAAAGTAGGTTATAAAAGAGAGTGTGGTTACCGATTGTATTGTCATCGTCATCTTTCGTTGTTCCGTCGAGCCATTCGATGGCCTCTGCTGCAAGGTGGAAACGTATTGTCCGGAATCCCTGCGGCTTACTGAAAAGATATGTTTCCTTGTCCTTCATGTTTTCCTATATCATTGAATAGAGATAAGGGAACGGAACGACGGAATGACTTGCAATGGTTCCGATGAAATGGTGTGGGTGAAAGTTTCCTTGCCCCTTGCGGTTTCATCCGCTATCCCGTTCCGGTTTGATTTCAGTTTTTCCCTCCGTTCGTGGCGGGTTGGGATTGCAGGTGCTGCCGTGCTTCCTCCACCGCCTTGAAGTCGGACGAGATTTTCATCAGTGCGACACTGATACGGCAGAGCTGGCCTATGTCCACAAATCCCTTGACCGCTTCCATCAGTCTTTGCACGCGCTCCTGACGATGTCTCATCACGGCTTCGTTGCTTGTTCCGCTCTCCCGGGTAAGCCCGTGGTTGAGGAAACGGTTGACGGCCAGCATGTCGGTAGCCTCAATCGTGTCGATGTCACCTTTTCCCGTGCCGTAGCCGACCATCACCCGGATGGAATCGGCCTCGTAGGGCGAACAGGCACGGAGAAACTCCAGAATGGTCTGGGCTTTCGCACCGATCACGGGTCTGCTCTCTTTTTTCTTCTGTTCCTTGCTCGCGGAATTCTGAACCGTGCCATCATTGATACCCGGCTCCTTGTTCGTCAGATTGTCCATGTACGTTTTTAGCTTAATTGGTTGATAAATCATTTGTTCCTCTCTCGTCCGGCCAGATAGCGTGCGGCCTCGCTGTTGATCTCGTCCTGCGATTTCACCCGTACCCGTTTCAGCCATGCGTCGAGGTCTTCCCTTGCGAAGAAGCACAGCTTGCCGTTAGGCTTGTAGTAAGGGATCGCGCGGCGCATCATCATCTTGTAGAGATAGCTGGGTTTCAGCCCGAGATACCGGGCCGCCTCCGTGGTGGTCATCAGGTTGCGTTCATTTTCCATATTCGTCCGTTTAAAATGGTTCCTTGAAATAGTTCCTTGTTCTCTCTGGAAACCGGAAAACACTGTTTGTCAGCCTTTTCCTTTCTTCTGTTTCCGATGCAAAGTTAAGTTTGACCCGGAGGGGCACAATGGGGAACAGATGGGGAAAGTGCATGGAAAAAGAAATGCGCCATACTGCTGGGGTTCAACAGTATAGCGCACGGCTATGGTCTATATGTGGTATGCTGAATGGGGAAACGGCGGGCGGCTATGGGGTACGGTTCAACCGCTTTGCGTTTTCAATGGCCTTGTCGATGGCCTTGCGGTAATCCTGATTCTCCTTTGTGGCACCTTTGCCGCAAACGTCGCTGCGGTGTTTGTCGTAGTACGACTTGGATATGCCGCAGCGTTTCAGGAACTCTTCCGCCCAGAGTCTTCCATGTTCCCGTGGCCTGATGGTCTGCGAGACGGAGAACACCATGTAACAGACACGCAGGTTTTCTTTCGGGCGCACGGTGACGGTCCGTGAAGCGGGTTTCAGGTTCAGGAAGTTCACGAAGTCGCTGCCCGGCAGGAAGTCGAACTGGTAGTCGTTGCACACCTCGTAGATGAACAGGCACAGGGCGAGGTCAACGGTGTCCATCCATGAGGATGTCTCTTGCAGCAGGGCGTTCATGGCTTGCCCTCCTTCATGCGCCCGATGTCGGAGATGATACTCCCGGCGATTCCTTTCAGGCGTTCCACCAGCACGTCGAGGAATACCGGCTTGAAGCACCAGACACAGAAATACCGGTCACGTTCCTGCTGCCACTCTTTATATAATAGGTTCGCGTGCGCGTGGACTTCGTCATACTCTGCCTTTGCCACGCTGCATTCCGCGTCAAGTGACTTGTATTCTTCCGCGTCCATCGGCAAGAAATCCAGCCGGCTGCTCATGGCCGAATACTTGCGCCAGAGTCCGGTGGCGACGGTTTTCGCGTCCTCGTACCGGAGTTCAAAAGGTTTGAGGTGTTCCTCGAAAAGTACTGCAAAGTCCACCTTCTGCAACGGTGCTCTGTCAAGCGAGAGGTATCTGTCCGCTTCTGAAAAGAGGGAAGAGGAAAATTCCAGAAGCCGCTCCGCATCTTCCCGGAACAACAGTCCGGCTTCTTTGACAAGGCCGTTTGTCTCGTTGAAGTCATGGTAGAACAGGGCGGGCGGCAAGGCTTGTTCAAAAGACGGTTCACCTTGTTTATAAGTGGCGAGAAGCGTGTTCACTTCACGCAATCGTTGTGAAATATCGGGTAGCATACAGTTATTCATAATCACAGAAACATGGTCATATATACGGGAAGATACAGCACGTCCTCGTCCTTGCGCAGGTCTTTCGTGTAAACCAGATACTTGTTCCTTATCCGGGAGGAGAATTTCAGGCAAAAGGCGTCCAGCGAGGTATGCGCCTTATAACCGGATGATTTGACTTCGATAGGGCTCACCTTGTCACCGTCCGCAATCAGGAAATCCACCTCGTAGTTATGTTTACCGCTTTCAGTGGGGAAGGTATAATAGTACAGCTCGTGTCCGGTGGCTTTCAACATCTGTGCTACCACATTCTCATAAACATACCCGAGGTCTGTGCTCAACTTGTCACTCAAAAGTTTATGATATATTGTATTGTCTGTGAATTTCCTATCCCAGAATGCGAGGGTGACGAACAGTCCGGTATCACCCGTGAACATCTTGTATTTGTTGGGGTCCTGATGCAATGCCATTCCCGCACTCGGATCGTTGGCATGGTAAGCCATATTGACGACCATTGACTCCTTGATTTCGGAAATGATCTCTGTCAGTACGGAATTACGCGTACCCTCCGTTGCGCTCCATGCCAGATACCTGTTGGCGTTGTTCGTCAGTTGGGCCGGAATCTGGCGAAACATCTTGGAAGCGTTGCCCGTGGGGTCTATTTTGTTGAAATCATCCTCATACAGCGTTATGATGGAACGCTTTACACTGTCCACCTTTTCTAGATTGTTGGTTTCAAGATAAGCGGCCACAGCCTGCGGCATACCGCCGACAAGCATATACAACCGGAAATCGCGCATCAGCTTGCGGTTCGTGGCGTCACCCATGGACGTCCTGCCGTGAAAACATCCTTGGAGCAGCCTGATTGTGGCGGTATCCCCCAATGCCCACCTGAACTCCTCGTAATCCATGGGAAACATGTGGAGTTTGACTTCCTCGCTCGGAATCAGGATGTCCCTGACATTCTTACGGATCGAAATCAGCGAACCGGTTTCCATGTAATCATATCTGCCGTCCTTTACAAGATACTTGATTGCCTGCCTCGCCTTGGGTGCAAGCTGGACTTCATCGAAAATGATGACAGACTTCCGTTCCTTCAACTCGACACTGTATTCCAGTTGCAGACGCATGAAAATACGGTTAAGGTCGGAAACATCGTTGAACAGTTCCCGGATTTCTGCTGAACACGCGGCAAAATCCACTAAAATATGGGTCTCGTATTCGTTTTCCGCAAATTCTTTGGCGATGGTGGATTTCCCGACACGTCTCGCCCCTTGTATCAACACGGCTGTCCTGCCCTCGTCCGTCCGCTTCCATTGCAGAAGCTCATTATATATTTTTCTTTTGAATATCATATATCTGCATCGTTATCAATCGTCTGCAAAGATAGTACAATTAGCACGAATCTCAAAATATTTTCATTAAGAAATCGCACAAATCTCAATATTTGAATAATGCAACACGATTCTCATTTTTAATATCGCCTGAAATGGCATGATTCTCAAAATATCCTGCTAATCAAACACGCTGTCCACCAGATTCACCGCCTCGACTTTCTTGCTGTCAACGATTTTTGCGTAAATTTGTGTAGTCTTCACGTTGGCATGTCCGAGCAGTTTCGATACCGTGTAGAGGTCTGCACCGAGCGTCAACATCATCGTGGCGAACGTGTGGCGGGCGGTGTGATAGGTGATTTTCTTGGCTATTTTGGCCGTCTCCACCCACTTGGCCAACACTTTGTTGATATTGGGCTCGGCAGGCAATCCGTCAAAGATTTTCGATTCGTCCCCTTCTCCGTTTCTCTCGGGTAGCCAGCGGATGGCATGGCGGGAAAGAGGCAAGTAAATCGGTGTGGTGGTCTTCTTCATCACGGTTGACATTCGGTATTGTTCCCCGTCCAGAATGATGTCCTTCCACCGCAGGGCGTACACGTCGCTCAACCGCAGGCCGCAGTAGCAAGAGAAAAGATAGGCACGCTTCACGTCCTCACGGGGACACTCCGTGTCAATCAGAACCTTTATCTCGTCAATGGTCAGATATTCACGCTTGGATTCCGGCACCTTGATGCGTTCCGTGGTTGCAAGTGTCATGATCGGGTTTTCCGGGATGACCTCGGCACGGACGGCTGCATTGAGGGCGGTGGAGAAATAGCCCACGTAGTCCGCTGCACTTTTGGGAGAAAGCGGCTTACCCCACTGGGTTTTGTAGGTATGCTGAATCCAGTCGATAAAATCCAGACACCACTCCTTGTCGATTTCCTGCATCCTCACCTTTTTCCTGTAAAGAGGGAGCATACGGCAAACCGTCCGCAACAGTTTCAGCCCTCTTGCGCCCTTGCGTTCCTGTTCGGCAAGATAGGTTTCCATCCAGTCGTCCAGCAGCATTTTGGAACGGACGGATGTCTTTTTCAGCCCGGCCTTCGAGTGGGTCAGTTCGATGATGCGTTTCGACTTGATGGCCTCCACCGCTGCTTTGGTGGCCCGGTTCTGTTCCTTGATCATTGGATTGATTTCAGGCAGCAGGTACAGTTTCAGGAACTCGTAACTGCGCCTGCCGTCCACGTAAATGTCGAGATAATAGGATTCCGAGCCGTCGGCGAGCTTCTTGGTGCGCACCTTCACCGGCTCTTTGAGTCTGGTTGCCTTCCTTGTTGTTGCCATATATATGATGTATTTAGAATGCGTTGTCAACCAATGCGATTGCATTGTCTTTCTTCTTGTCCACAATTTTCGCGTAAACCTGCGTGACACGCACGGAATGATGCCCGAGAATTTTGGAAACGGTGTAGATGTCCGACCCGAGCGTCAGCAGCAGCACCGCGCATGAATGCCGGGCCGTATGGAAGGTCACGTTTTTCTTCACCCCGGCCTTTTCCGCCCAGTTCTTGAGATTGACACAAAGATTGCCTTCATTGGGCAGTCCTCCGAACACAAGGCCGTCGGGCGTGCAGTCTCCACGTTCTGGCAACCATTTCACGGCTTGGGATGAAAGGGGGATATAAACGGGGTTGGTGGTCTTCGTCATCACCACCGAGACACGCCATTGTCCACCGGACATGGAAAGGTCACGCCAGCGCAGCTTCCGGATATCGCTGATACGGAGGCCACAGAAACAGGAGAACAGGTATGCCTGCCGTACCTGCTCGTTAAAGAACGGAGTGGCCATCATCCTCTTTATTTCCTCGATGGTCAGGAAATCCCGCTTGCTCTCGGGAACCTTGATTTTCTCTGTCATTTCCAGCTTGTACCATGGGTTCGAGGCAATCAGGTTCTCACGGACAGCCTCGTTCAATGCGGTGCGCAAGGTGGTATAATAGGAATGCGCGGTCTTGGGGGTGATGGGCTTGCCCCATGCGGTCTTGCAGGAACAGCGGAGCCAGTCGATATAGTCAAGATAGAATTGCTTGTCCACATCACAGAGCCTGACATCCGCACGGAATTTCAGCAGATTCTTACGGGCGTTGTCGATACTGTTCTGGTCACGCGCTCCCCGGTGCTCATGGTTCTTACGAACAATCGCCATCCAGTCGGACAGCAGCATGTCGGAGGATGTATTTTCCGGTACCCCTGCCACCTTTGCGTTAAGCAGCGCTTCAGACCGTTCACGCCGGATGTCTTCCGCCTTGCGGAGTGTCCGCGCATTTCGTCGCTTCGCTTGGGTGGATGTCTCCGGCACGAGATAGAGTTGCAGAAACTCGTACTCGTGCCCGCCGTTCACGCTACGGTCAAGAAACAGGGATAAACGCCCGTCCGCCAGTTTACGGTGACGTAACTTGAACGGAGATTTTTCTATCAATGATTTCTTTTTTCTTCCCATTGTCAATCAGTGATTTATATCCATGCACAAAGATACGAAATAATCCTAAAACGAGTATCGTTTTAGGTAACAAAAATGGTGAATAATAGCGATTTTTAAGGAATACAATAGAAATTATTATCTACTTATAATATATTGATAATCAGCAATTACATAGATTTTCATTGTTTTTATTTTCCCTTATTTTGCATACATTGGCTAATGGGCCACTATCTACTGTCAGCAAATCCTGCTTGGTATGCTGACCATTTTCGGCCCGATACAGTGGGCTTTCAGCCTGCTTCCGAAATGGGAAGGTGCGTGGGCGAAGTGGCTGACAAGGTATCTGACAGTGCATTTCTATGGGGCAATGCTCTACTTCGTGGGATTTTATGTATTGCTGCTCTTTGACATCGTATTGTGCATACAAGTGGAGAACCTGACGGCGATAACAGCCAGCGAGCAGACGATGGCGGCTTACCTGCAAAACTCGTTCTTCTCGGCGGGCTACCTGATGGCGGCAAGTATCGTGGCCCTGAAATGCCTGAACCTCGTGCCCGACCTTGCGGCATGGATGATACCGGAAGGCGACACGGCTTTCTCTACCCGAAACTTCGGTGAGGGCGTGGCGCAACAGGCCAAGATGACGGCGACGGGAGGTATCGGCTCGATGATGAGATAATAACCTAAATAATTCAAGAAGAAATGAATGTACAAAAGAAAATTGAGAAATGGTACCAAGACAGACGGTTCGTGCGCTACGTGAATGAGCGCATATGTGAAGAGCTCCGTCATGTATCGAAACAGCCTGATCCGAAATTCAAGGAACTGGACGAAGCCTTTGACCGGGACGACCGGTATATCGTCCCACTGGTGACTTACCTGACCTACCGCCTGCAACTGGCCAAGTTGCAGAAAAACGCCAAGCAACGCAGACGTGGCATCTGGTGGGTGTTCGTACAGGTAATCATACTGGGACTTTATACGGAGATCTCTACCAAGGAATTAGAGAAACTCCGAATGAAGCTACTCGAAGCGATCATGCCGATGCTGCATGATGAATACATCCGATTGTCGAACAAGAAGAAATAGTAAAATCGCATGGTTATCAAACATTTAGAAAACAAAATCCGATTAGTGGGGATTATCTGCACGGCTTTCCTCGTGGGGTGCGTCATCATCAGCGTGTCGAGTATCTGGACGGCGCGGACGATGGTAACGGATGCACAGAAGAAGGTGTACGTGCTGGACGGCAATGTGCCTATCCTCGTGAACCGCACGACAATGGACGAGACACTGGACGTGGAGGCCAAGAGCCATGTGGAGATGTTCCACCACTACTTCTTCACCCTTGCGCCGGACGACAAATACATCCGCTACACGATGGAGAAAGCCATGTATCTGGTCGATGAAACGGGATTGGCGCAATACAATACCCTGAAAGAAAGGGGATTTTATTCCAACATCTTGGGTACGAGCGCAGTGTTCTCCATCTTTTGCGACAGTATCGCCTTCGACAAGAAGAGTATGGAGTTCACTTATTACGGGCGGCAGCGCATCGAACGCCGGAGCAACATCCTGACGCGCGAACTGGTTACGGCGGGACAGCTCAAACGTGTGCCGCGAACGGATAACAACCCGCACGGGCTGCTTATCGTCAACTGGCGCACGCTGCTGAACAAGGACATCGAGCAAAAAACGAAAAGCAATTACTAAATCATCAAGGATATGAATATCAAAGGATTCAGGCGGATGCTGTTCGGCGAGAAGATGCCGGATAAGAACGATCCGCAATACAAGGAACGCTACGAGCGTGATGTGGCGGCCGGGCGCAAGTTTGCCAGGGCGACGCGCATCGACAAGATGGCGGCCAAGGTGCAGGGCTTCGCCAACGCACACCGGACACTGTTTCTGGTGCTCGTTTTCACCTTCGTCATCGGGGTATTCGCATGGAACGCCTACCGCTTGGTGGCAGTATACCGGTACAGTCCTGCACACCGCACTGCAACGGAGATGCAGGATTCGGTGCTGCGTCAGCGGCACAAGTTGTTGCAAGAAGGCGAAATGAGGGAGAATAAAAATAAGGAGTACGAACCGAAGTAAAAATGTGCTATGAAGATATTAGAGAAAATCAACTTCCGCCAGCCGAAGTATATGCTTCCTGCCATCCTTTATTTCCCCTTGCTCGGCGCGTCTTATTTCATCTTCGACCTGTTTCACACGGAAACGATGGAGATACAGGACAAGACATTGCAGACAACGGAGTTTCTGAACCCCGAACTGCCGGGAGCTCAAATCAAGGACGACGGCATAGGGAGCAAGTACGAGAACATGGCGAAAGCATGGGGTAAGATACAGGATTACTCCGCAGTGGATAACATAGAACGGGAAGAGACCGATAACAACAAAGAAGAGTATGAATCGCAATACACGCAGGACGACATCGCCCTGCTCGACGAACAACAGCAGGAAAAAGCTGCGGCAGCGGAAATTGCCGATGCCAAAAAGCGAGAGCAGGAAGCACTCGCGGAACTGGAAAAAGCACTCGCCGAAGCGAGGTTGAGAGGACAGAATGCCGTGATGTCGGCCGATACGGATACTGCCGCAACCGTTCCGGCACAGGACAGAGTGGCCGAGGGTACGGTTTCCGAAGAAAGCCGTTCGGTCAAAGCCCCGTCCGAGGACGAACCGCCCAGCGAGGTGGTACGCAAGGTAAAGACCACCTCGGACTACTTCAATACACTGGCGAAAGACGCCCGTGAGCCGAAACTCATTCAAGCTATTATTGACGAGGACATCAAGGCGGTGGACGGCTCGCGTGTTCGGCTGCGCCTGCTCGACGATGTGGAGATAAACGAGTGCATCGTGAAACGGGGCTCGTACCTGTATGCCACGGTGAGCGGTTTTTCATCCGGACGCGTGAAGGGCGACATCAGCAGTATCCTCGTGAATGACGAGCTGGTGAAGGTCAGTCTCACGCTCTACGACACGGACGGCATGGAGGGGCTGTATGTCCCCAACAGCCAGTTCCGGGAGACGAGCAAGGATGTGGCCGGCGGTGCGATGTCGGGCAATATGAGCATGAGCACCGGCACTTACGGGAACAGCCTTGCACAATGGGGAATGCAGGCAATGAACAATGCCTACCAGAAGACGAGCAACGCCATCAGCAAGGCCATCAAGAAAAACAAGGTGAACCTGAAATACGGGACGTTCGTGTATCTGGTGAACGGACGGGAAAAACGGAATTAACCCCCCGATGGTGTGGAAATAGATCTATCGAAATATCATAAAGGTACGGACGGCTTGTATTATGAGGATTACATAGCTCCCGATAGAGCCGAAACATTCATCGGTAAACTTGTGAGTACCGAATGGTGGCATCACGGGGGACGGTTCGCCTTGATATGTAATTTCCTGACAGAAGACGATCGGAGAATCGCCTTGTTCGCTTTCCAAAAATATACCGGCTTTTACGGGCCGAGATATGGGGAGGTCAATTTCAAACATGTGGAAAAGAACACCCTTTGGGAGTGTGAGACCCAGATGACCCGGACGGGACGCTGTACCTGGGCAAGAGCCCGGCAGATTCAGGAAGAACCTGCATATGGCAACGATGCGAAATGAGGGAAAAGAGAAAAAGAAAATCATAGAAATCAATAGAAACAAGACATGAATATGAATTTGAAGAAAATCGGAACGTCATTTCTTCTGGCGGCAGGATTGCTTGGGGCACGGAACGTGCAGGCGCAGACGACCTACGAGGAAATGGAACAACTGACGGTGAACGAGCAGATAACGACCGTCATCACGGCATCGGAACCGGTGCGTTTCGTGGATATTTCCACCGACAAGGTGGCAGGCGACCAGCCTATTGACAACATCATCCGGCTGAAGCCCAAGGAGGCGGGACACGAGGACGGCGAGGTGCTCGCTGTCGTCACCATCGTGACGGAACGCTACCGCACGCAATACGCGCTGATCTACACCACCAGGATGAAGGAGGCGGTAACGGACAAGGAAATCCTGCTGCAAGAGCGGGAGGCGTACAACAATCCGGCCGTGTCGATGTCCACCGCCGACATGACACGCTTCGCCCGGCGTATCTGGAACTCGCCCGCGAAGGTCCGCAATGTGGCTACTAAAGCGCACCGTATGGTGATGCGCCTGAATAATATCTACTCGGTGGGCGACTATTTCTTTATCGACTTCTCCATCGAGAACAGGACGAACATCCGTTTCGACATCGACGAGATACGGGTGAAGCTGGCGGACAAGAAGCTCTCCAAGGCGACCAACGCGCAGACCATCGAACTGACGCCCGCACTGGTATTGGAGCGGGGAAAGACGTTCCGGCATGGCTACCGTAATGTGATTGTCGTAAAGAAGCTGACCTTTCCCAACGGCAAGCTGCTGACCATCGAAATGACAGAAAAGCAGATCAGCGGTCGGAATATCAGCCTGAACATCGACTATGAGGATGTGCTGGCGGCGGATTCATTCAATGCGGATTTATTGGAGGAGGAATGAATATGGGAAAGACGATGAGAATCACCCTGCTGCTTGTGCTTGCCTGCACAGGCTTCGCCACCCATGTACACGCGCAGCGTAACAGCGGCCGCCTCTCGCTCGGAGCGGGGCTGCTCTACAAGAACGGCATGGACGTAACGCTCGCCTACGAACATGAGATGAACTACCGCCATGCGTGGGAGTTCTTCGCCAACGGCTACCTGCAATGGGAGAAGTGCGCCTCGTGCGGTCATATCTGCCCGGAATCCTTTTGGAAGAACTACCGCAGCTACGGCTTCGGCGTGGCCTACAAGCCGTGCGTAGTGCGTGGGCGCAACCACTACGGCAGCCTGCGTATCGGAGCTTCGGCAGGCAGCGACACGAAGAAGTTCCTCGGCGGCCTGCACTTCGGCTACGAGCATAACTATGTGTTGCGGTCGGGATGCACGTTGTACTGGCAGGTAAAGAGCGATATGATGATAAAGGGAGCGGATCTGCTACGCACAGGTGTCGTGCTGGGAGTGAAACTGCCGATAAGGTAAGGGAATAACGAATCATATAAAAAAGAAATGATGATACGAAAGATACAATGGATTATAGTAGCGGCGACGGCGGTGCTGTGTGCCGCCTGCGATGCGCATATCGACGTGCCCGATACGGCGGTACGTCCCGGCCATGTGCTTTGCGAGGACGGCACGGCGTTGTCCTACTCGCAGTATGAACTATCGGGAAAACGGGCGATAGCCGTCGTCTTCGACACTCGGCTGCGCGACGGAACGGAAGGAAACGGCTATGCGGTTTACCTGTGGGAGATCGCTCCGGCAGCGTTCGCCGACAGTCTCGGTGTCGCGCAGGGCACATCGGCCGACATCACGGCATACGACGGGAATGCGAACACTTTCGCACTGTACGACACGAGGGAGACAGCCTCGCCGATGGCTGAAGCGGTCTTCGACCTGTGGCGGTACGGGCAGAGTGCATACGTTCCGTCCGTGGCGCAGATGCGCCTGCTGTATGCCCTACGCGAAGTGGTCAATCCCGTGATTGAACGGTGCGGCGGACAGCCGTTGCCGGATGAAGCCGACGACTGCTGGTACTGGACATCGACGGAGGTAGAAGGGCAGCAGACGGCAAAGGCATGGCTGTACTCGTTGGGAAGCGGAGCCATGCAGGAGACTCCTAAAATACAGGCGCACAAGGTGCGTCCGATTATAACCCTGAATGAATGAAATGATAAACTTATATGGAAACGATAGACATAATTATGCTTGTCGGATTGGTGCTGATGATAACGGCACTTGTCCTGATGTACAAATGTGCGAGAGGTAAATCCTGCCGACGGAAAATGGAAAGGATCGCTGATTCCGTCGCTTCGGATAAAGAAGATATTGATTTTCTGGTTAAACGGTTCGGCTACCTTTTCGAGGAAATGTCCGCCGATCACGGAAAAGAATCCATTCTGAAAGAGCATGCAGCCAGACTACAGGAGCTTGTCGAAGAATTGGAGTACCAACGGAACGAGCTGGAAGCGGATAATCGGTCGATGAGAGACATCAACAGTGAACTGAAGCGGGGCAATGCCGAACTTGTACAGAAATCCACCCGGCTGCGCGACGAAATATCATGCAACGAGCAGACCATCCGAGATATGGGGAAATACATCGACTCTCTCAAAAAAATCAGAGAAGGCCTTGAGATAGCCCTGAACAATATGCCGGCAGAAGAGGTGCATTATCTATCGGAACCGGTTTTCAGCTTAGGGATTACACCGTCCATCCGAAGCCATCTTGAAACTCACGGGATATTGTATATCGGGGATCTGATTCATCTTGACGAATCGTACCTCATGGATATCTGGGGTGTCGGCCCGGTGACCCTTGAAAAGATAAAAACCAAGCTGAACGAGAACGGCGTATGGTTCGGCATGGACGTTATCCGGGTAGGCAATCACTGGTATCGCCGGAAACAGGAACTAACAATGGATTGATTCATGGAAGAAAGCAAGGAGTTACAAGGGTTCTACAAGATATTCCGTGCGGTGGTGTATGTCTCCGTGCTGTTGGAGTTTTTCGAGTATGCCATCGACCCTGCCATACTCGACCACTGGGGCGGGATATTGTGCGACATCCACGGGCGTATCAAGCGGTGGATGATCTACAACGACGGTCATCTGGTGTACAGCAAAATTGCGACGGTACTGCTCATCTGCATTACCTGCATGGGTACGCGGAATAAAAAACATCTGGAGTTCGACGCGCGCAGGCAGGTGGTGTACCCGCTGACGGGCGGACTGTTGCTGCTCGTGTTGTCCGTATGGCTGTTCAACCGTCCGATGGAGATACGGCTCTACACGCTGCCGCTGAATATCATTCTCTATATGATAGCCTCCGTCGTGGGCGTGGTACTGGTACATATCGCACTGGACAATATTTCGAAGTTCATCAAGGAGGGACTGATGAAAGACCGGTTTAACTTTGAAAATGAAAGTTTTGAACAATGCGAAGAGAAAATTGAAAACGAATACAGCGTAAATATCCCTATGCGATACTATTACAAGGGTAGGTTTCGCAAGGGTTGGATTTCGATAAGTAACTGTTTTAGAGGCACATGGGTAGTCGGAACTCCGGGCAGTGGGAAGACCATGTCGATTATAGAGCCTTTCATCCGGCAACATTCGGCCAAGGGGTTTGCTATGGTAGTTTATGATTACAAATTTCCAACACTTGCCACGAAGCTGTATTACCACTACAAGAAAAACGAGAAGCTGGGTAAAGTACCCAAAGGGTGCAAGTTTAACATGATTAACTTCGTGGATGTGGAGTACAGCCGGCGGGTGAACCCGATCCAGGCGAAGTACATCAACAACCTCGCGGCAGCGAGTGAAACGGCTGAAACGCTGCTGGAGAGCCTGCAAAAGGGCAAAAAAGAGGGAGGCGGCGGCAGCGACCAGTTCTTCCAGACTTCGGCGGTGAACTTCCTCGCCGCCTGTATCTACTTCTTCGTGAACTACGAGCGTGAACCCTACGATGCGGGCGGCAAAAAGCTGTACGCGGAGAAGCGGCAAGACCCGCAGACAAAGTTCTGGAAACCGACGGGCGCGGTGCGCGACCGTGAGGGCGGAAATATCGTTGAACCGGCCTACTGGCTGGGGAAATACTCGGATATGCCTCATATTCTGTCGTTCCTGAACGAGAGTTACCAGACGATTTTCGAGGTGCTGGAAACGGACAACGAGGTTGCTCCGCTACTTGGCCCGTTCCAGACAGCGTTCAAAAACAAGGCGATGGAGCAACTGGAGGGCATGATCGGTACATTGCGCGTCTATACCTCACGTCTGGCGACCAAGGAGAGTTACTGGATATTCCACCGCGACGGGGACGATTTCGACCTGAAGGTGAGCGACCCGAAGAATCCGAGTTACCTGCTGATTGCCAACGACCCGGAAATGGAAAGCATCATCGGTGCATTGAACGCCCTTATCCTGAACCGTCTCGTTACCCGTGTGAATACCGGGCAGGGCAAGAATGTCCCCGTGAGTATCATCGTGGACGAGCTGCCGACGCTGTACTTTCACAAGATAGACCGTCTGATTGGTACGGCACGAAGCAACAAGGTGTCGGTAACTCTCGGATTCCAAGAGTTGCCACAGTTGGAGGCCGATTACGGGAAGGTAGGTATGGAGAAGATCATCACAACGGTGGGTAACGTAATCAGCGGCTCTGCCCGTGCGAAAGAGACGCTGGAATGGCTGTCGAACGACATCTTCGGCAAAGTGGTACAGGTGAAGAAGGGCGTAACCATCGACCGGGACAAAACCTCGATCAACCTGAACGAGAACATGGACAGCCTTGTGCCCGCCTCGAAGATCTCGGATATGGCAACGGGCTGGCTCTGCGGACAGACGGCGCGGGACTTCGTGAAGACGAAAACCGGCATGGGCGGCTCGATGAACATTCAGGAGGCAAAGGAGTTCAAGACCACGAAGTTCTTCTGCAAGACGGATTTCGACATGGCCGAAATCAAGAAAGAGGAAGCGGCGTATGTGCCGCTGCCGAAGTTCTACACGTTCAAATCGAGGGAGGAACGCGAACGCATCCTGTATAAAAATTTCGTGCAAGTGGGTCAGGATGTGAAAGAGATGATAAAGGATGTGCTGAACCAACGGAACTCGAAATGAGGACCGGAATAAGGTCAGATTCACCTGAAGATTGCCTTTCCCATTCGTAGAAATTATATCAATGGTAGTTATATATGGATATTTATTGCTATATTTGCAAAGTAATAGCAATATATAGACATATGGATAAGGATGTTTATACAACGAATCAGGACATCATCACGCTCCTTTGCCAACGCCTGAAGGAGTACCGTCTTGCCGCACGGATCAGCCAAAAGGAAATGGCTGAAAGGTCGGGTGTGGGCCTGACTACCATCAGTCATCTCGAACAAGGGGTGAACCGGAATATCACGCTCAATAATTTTATTTCGCTGCTGCGCGTGGTCGGAATGGAGCAACGTTTGTTTGAGTTGTTACCCGAACTGCCCATGCCCCCGATGGCGTTGAAACAGATAAATAAATTCATTCCTAAAAGAGTAAGGAGGAACAGCGATGATACGGAATCTTGACGTTTTTTTGTGGAACCGGAAAGTCGGTTCTTTGGTTACATACAAGGAAAGGTACGCGGAAAGGATCTGTTTCTATTTCGACAGCGATTTCCTTGGCGGCGGGTATGACATTGCGCCCTTGCGGGCCTCCATCCACAGCACGGCAGTAAAGAACGGGTTGCCCGTGTATGCCGATGACGGGAAACTCTTCGGCGGACTGCCCTCTTTCAAGATCGGAAGAGC
>ERZ507525.31-NODE-31-length-53404-cov-14.4611_pt1 | contig 53404 bp, 47 predicted proteins | sample MGYA00248686_ERZ507525 | MGnify/ENA primary metagenome ERZ507525 (study PRJEB26165, sample SAMN02676194) | human gut metagenome | isolation source: stool | host: Homo sapiens | place: USA | study: EMG produced TPA metagenomics assembly of the C.diff FMT (human gut... | reverse complement strand
TTACAATAGAGTTTAAGAGCACCTTCTTCACTTCTAGAAGATGAAAGCATGTACAACTAAATACCCCCAATATATGCAATCTTATATCTATTTCATAGGTGTTAGTCGCTTAACGTGATTTTACTTTTATGCGGACGTCGTACATTATTATCAATCATATTCTAAAGCATTTCTACGTGACAATTTTCCATCCTGCATAGTGTAAACTTGGTCGACTTTATCTAATAAACGCATGTCGTGAGTAATCATGATCACACCCCGATTATATTCGTGAGCAATTCGTGCAAGTAGATCAACAACTTGATGGGCACGTTCTGTATCAAGGCTAGCTGTGGGTTCATCAGCTAATATGATGCTTGGGTTATTGTATAAAGCACGTGCAATTGCTGCTCTCTGTCGCTCCCCACCGGATAAATCTTTTGGATAAGATTTTAGTACCTTTTTTAGGTCTAACAAATCTAATAATTCTTCTCGATTCATTTTTTTTGAATTTGACTTGTCCAAACGATCTATTAAATCTAACTGTTCTTGAATATTCAAAAATGGAATCAGGTTCGACGCTTGCAAAATAAAGCCAAACTCCTTAAAACGTAAGGTTGTTTTTTCTTTTTCATTCATCTGTGTTGTATCTTTATTTTTTATGATTATTTGTCCACTAGTTGGCGTTTGCAAGTTTCCCAGTGTGGTTAAGAAAGTTGTTTTTCCTGATCCTGAGGGCCCGATGATAGCAGCAAACTCTCCTTCCTGTAATTCAAAATTAGTAGGAAATAGAGCTTGTGTTAGCGTATGTCCGCTCCCATATTTCTTAGTGACATTCTTCATTTTTACTAAATTCATAATTTAATCTCCAATCGCTTCTATAGGATCAATTTTCAAAATTTTAGGCAACGAGAATAGTCCCCCTAAGAGAGCCATTATAATAATTGCTAAACTTAGAAGAGAATAGGCTTGCCAGCTAGGATAGAAGAAAAGTGTTGATGGTAAAACAAATTTTACTGCCCATACACCAACAAGCGCTAGTAAGACGCCCATACCTGATAAGACGAATATTTGACAAAATAGAGACCAGATAATTGTTTTGGCTTGAATACCTTGTGCACGCATAATGCCATAAAGTCCCAATTTCTGAATCACGATAATGTAAATGAAAATACCGACCACTAAACAAGTAATTACTACTAAAGCAATAATCATCCCCATAAACACATTTACTTCTGGTGTGTAGCCAGGAATATTACTTATCATATCTTGTGCAGTTACTGTCACTAATCCTTTCCCAGAAATATTAACATTATTTTTTTGAACAATGGCTGAGATGGTTTTTGTGGTTGTTTCAGTATGTTGTAGTTTCCAATAGGTGGATAAATCAGTATAAATGACGGGTATGGTAAAAAATTTACTATTATTGGTTAGACCAACAACTTTATATTCATCTGTACTTCCATTTAACTGTATATGATCACCTATTCCGATATTATAATTTTTCATTGATTGATCAATAACCACTTCATTTTTAGTTCTAGGATAGTGACCCTTAATTAATTTAGGAGCAATAAAGCTGTTCCAATTTTGAGCAAAAATTGAAGCATTCACTGTCGTGTTATCATTTTTTTTATTTGTTACAGCGAACATATATCCTAGGGGAACCGCGTCATCGGACAGTTTATCTTTATATTTATTCTCAGTGATAAAAGAGGCTGTTAAATTCTTATTTGAATATTTTGAAAGTGTTACTCGTGTTGAATCCCAGTTATCCACTGCGGTTCGATTATCTCGTACCAAACCAATTGCTAGACTTGTCATAAAGTAGACCATAAAAGATATAAGAAAAATTGTAACTAGGACCAGACTGTAGCGAAGTTTGTTGTGTAAAATTTCTTTTATTGCAAGATACATAGCTGTTATTCCTTTCTATTTTTAACCCCATTGTAAATTAAGGTAACGATCTCTTCTAAGCGTTGATTTTGTTGTTGTTTAGTCATTTCTTTATTAAAAATCGTACATTGAACAAACAGCATAAGAATCTGACTAGCAATTGCCAAAAACAAACTCGATAACGTGGTTTGTTCATTAATCTTCAAAAAATGGGGCTTTTCTTTTAACCACATAATTTTGTTGTTGGAATCAATATACGAAAAAAATTTTTGTTGTAACTCTTCGTTTACCATTATTTCGGTCAAAAAAATTAAGACAATGTCTTTATTTTCTATGAGGAATTGATAACGATTAAAAACAATGTAACGGATAATCTCTTTTACTTCTGTGTTTTTTTCAAGATCTCCAAAAAAATCGGAAGTAAAAACTGGTAGTATATGATCCAAGACAGGAGTAATTAAGTTCATCGTTAAATCATGTTTATTAGTAAAGAACTTAAAAATTAGAGCTTTTGATAAACCAGCTTCTTTTGCTATTTGACTGGTCGAAGTGTTGGATATCCCCTGTTTTGAATAAAGTTTAATAGTGGCTTCCAGAATTTTTCGCTTATTCTCAGGCATTTCTGCTAAGTTTAACCACTGTTCATAATTAGACACAATCGACTCTGACATTTTATACCTACTTTCTGAAATGTTTTCCGTGACCAATCGGTCACAAAAGCATGGTCATAATATCATTTAAAAATAAATTAGTCAAAACTTTAATGAAATTTATGCTGATAAACACCTAAAATCTATCTACAAATTAATAGCAACTTACTTCTAATGGGATAAGAAGCTCCGATTTTATCTAATTGTCTTCTTAATTACATTATTCAAATTGCGAAAGGAACAATTTAGAAATAATTTTTTATTTACATTCTCAATAAATAGATACCCCTTTAAGAATTTATTATTGCAAAGAAAAAGGCATCATCAGAAACATGTCCCCAAAAGGAAACATCTGCTGATAATGCCCTATAGATACGTTTTTCCACACAAAGGTTTGAAAAGTTCTATAATCAAATAGAATTTAAAAGCTCTAAGCCTAAAGTAATTAAAGCTGTGCAAAACTCCATTAGCCCTTGAAATAATACATATATTAACAAAATTAGGCAATCGATTTCCAATATTGGAAATTGATTGCCTAATATAAATAAACAAACTTTTTAAACCTGCTTTTATTTAATTATTTCAGAAAATAATTGTAGTTCTAAGAAAAGTAACCTCAGCGTGCTTGAGGGATCAAATTAGTAATGATTAATCACGTTGATTTTCTTTTTCAGCTTCTAAAGCTGCTTCGTAAACCGGAAGTTTTTTGAAGTAACCTTCCTTGTTAACTTGCCGGCCCCGGGCAATTCCCATTTCGTATTGGTTAACGTCGCCAGTAATGGTTGAACCAGCAGCTACGTAGCTGTGGTCCGCTAATTTAACTGGGGCCACAATGTTGGCGTTGCTACCAATGAACGAGTAGTCACCCACCGTAGTGTGATGCTTGTTGATGCCATCGTAATTAACGAATACCACGCCACAACCAATGTTGATATCCGTACCTACATCTGCATCCCCAACGTAGCTTAAGTGACCCATCTTAGTCCGGGCCCCCAATTTAGCATTCTTAACTTCACAGTAATTACCGACGTGGACAAATTCGCCAATTTCAGCTTTCGGGCGCAAATGGCTATTTGGTCCAATATTGCTATCGTGGTGCATGATGGCCTGTTCAATTTGCGAAGAGGTAACCGTAACCCGGTCTTCAATAGTCGAATCCACAATCTTAGAATGCGCGCCAATCACGCAGTCCGAACCAATCTTGGTTTGACCTTGTAATTGAACTCCTGGTTCAATTACGGTGTCAGCGCCAATTTCAATCCCGTAATCAATGTATGTATTTTCCGGATCCACAATGGTTACTCCATTACGCATGTGCACTTCGTTGATGCGTTGTTGCATTACCTTGGTTGCCTTAGAAAGGGCCACCCGGTCGTTAACTCCCATTGATTCGCTAAAGTCATCCATTTCGTAAGCTGCGACAATTTCGCCAGCCGCCTTCATAATTCCAATTACGTCAGGAAGGTAGTATTCTCCTTGAGCATTGTCATTTTTAACTTGGTGCAAAGCCTTGAACAATTTCTGATTGTCAAAACAGTAAACTCCGGTATTAATTTCCGTGATTTCTGCTTCTTCACGAGTGGCATCCTTTTGTTCAACAATCTTATCCACCACCCCAAGGTCGTTACGCACAATCCGGCCGTAGGAGAACGGATTATCGGTCCGCGCAGTGAGAATTGTAGCCGCAGCGCCCTTTTGACGATGATATTCAAATAAGTTTTCAAAAGTTTTAGCGGTAAACAGCGGAGTGTCGCCACTAACAATCATCGTAATCCCGTCTTTGTCGCCTAAAATGTCTTCGGCTTGTAAAACGGCGTGCCCCGTACCAAGTTGTTCCTTTTGAACCGCGTATTCCGTCCGGTCCCCAAGCAATTCCCGAACCTTTTCTGCACCGTGACCAATTACGGTAACCACGTGGTCCATATCCGTTTTTTCAACTTGGGTTAAAACGTGATCCACCATCGCTTTACCGCAAACGGGATGTAATACCTTATATAATTTTGATTTCATCCGGGTTCCTTGACCCGCTGCTAAAATAATCGTACTTTTCACCATTGCTACAATTACTCCTTAGTGTCTTCTTTAAAATTTCTTTCAAAATAGTTTCCGGCCTTGATTTGAACTTGTCCGGCTTGGGAAGTGTCCACGTTCAACAACGAAGTGAAGTCCTCAATTGCCCGTTGTCCTTTGTAAGTTCCTTCAGCTAGTACCGAAATTCCAATCAATTCTGCTTCGAATTCTTTCAGTAGATCGACCATTGCATGAACGGTGCCACCACCCTTCATGAAATCATCCACAATCAAAACCTTCATTCCGCGCTGTAAACTGCGTTTAGAAAGCTCCATTTTTTGGATACGTTCCGAAGAGCGGGATACGTAATTGACCGAAATTGTCGAACCTTCCGTAATCACCGATTCGTGCCGCACAATGATGAACGGAACGTTTAAATAGTTGGCTACTGCTTGGGCTAGCGGGATTCCTTTAGTTTCCACGGTCATTACCGCATCGACGTCGGAAAATACGTACTCACTAGCTAGCATCCGTCCAATTGAACGCAAGGTGTCCGGGTGCCCCAATAAATCGGACATATACAGATACCCACCAGGTAGCTTACGATCCGGATCCGAAAGTTGTTCCGTGAGATCCTGAATAACCTTTTGGGCTTCTGCTTTCCCAATTCCCGGTAAATATTTAATTCCACCAGCCGCTCCATTAGTAATTTCAATGGTTCCTAACTGTCTTTTTGCTAAAGTTGATTTCATAATTGATAAATCTTCACTAATCGAAGATTTAGCGGATGAATATCGCTTAACGAAAAATCCAGAAGTTATTAGTGTGCGGGGATGATTAATAAGGTAGTTAGTCATATCAATCAGCCGTTCACTACGCTTCAGTTTCATTGCTTTCACTCCACTTCGTTTGTCTATTAGATATTTGTTCTCATTAACCAATATCATACCACAGTTCAAGGATAATGTTCGGGTTTAGGCGAAAACCTTAATATAATTTATTGCAAAAATTCATAAATGTAAAAAGAACCGGAAAACAGTCCTTTTCAATCGTTAAGTTGCTATGTATTGGGTGGAAACTGCCATTTACTGCTTGCGTAGCCCCATCACACTTAGGCACCCCAATTCCTCCATCCAATTAAATAAGGGAATCAATCGCTAAACTTGCGACCAATCCCCTTAGCTGGTTAATTTTTAAATTTCGTCCCCAATTTTGAGGTATTCTAATCTTTTCTCCCCAGCAACATCGCTGAAAAGTACACTATGCATTCAATTAAGGCGATGAAGAAACTTACCGGCCAACTCGTTACGTAGCCCAAGTACAGTCCTAACCAAACGCCTACCAAGGCAGCGCCTACCGCAAACAGCATCATGCCACTCACCGTTTTAGCCACGATCTTTGCGGCGGCTGCCGGTAACGTTAGCAACACGAAAATTAACAGTGAACCCACAATTTGGGCTGCCGTACTAACGCTCAACGCTAACACTACTAAAAAGATAATTGAAATAAAATTCGTGTGAATCCCCTTTACCGAAGCACCCACGTGATCAAACGAATCAAACTTAAGCGGTCGGTACATCAACAAGATGAAGGCTAAGGCCACGATGGTGAGCAACAATACTTGGCGAACTTCTGACCGGCCAATCCCAATTACGCTCCCAAACAAAATGTTAGTAGCGTAACTAACGTTTTTGTTAGAAATTGAAAGAAATAAGATTCCAAGCCCCAAAAACAAACTTGAAACTGCCGAAATTGCCGATTCTCGTCGTGAAGCTTGCACACTCATTTTACCAATCAAAATTGAGCTCACAATGGTAAACAGCAACATCCCCGTTAAGGCTTGCCATCCCATAAAAATTCCAAACGCCGCCCCAGAAAAGCCAATTTCTGAGAGCATGTGGGACAAGAACGACATGTTGCGCCCCACTACGTAGACTCCCATAATCCCACAAATAATGGCGATAAAAGTTCCGGCGATGTAGGCATTTTGCATAAATTCAAAACTAAACATTGGGCAAATCCTCCTCACTGTGAATATCGCTGACTTCGCCCAACGCGTACCGGTCTTCTTTCAACAATAAGTACTTGTCGGAATATTTTTTCATTAAATCGAAATCGTGCGTAATTGATAATACCGTTAATCCGTGCCGCCGATTAAAATGTTGCACCAAGTCGAAAAGTTCGTATTTACGAACACTATCCAAACTGGCAGTTGACTCGTCCAAGATTAACAAATCCGGCTGATCGACCAGTGCCTGAGCTAAATACGCCCTTTGCTTTTGTCCACCGGACGCCCGACCCATCCGGGTGTTTTGAATTTCTACCAAACCCGTTTCTTGCAAAATTTTGTCTAGTTGTTGGCGTTCTTTCTTGGATAACCACGGTAACCGACTTTCTTGCAAATTTAGGGCTACAAAGTCCCGAATGGATAATGGGTAATCCCGGTCAATATTTCTAAACTGAGGCACGTAACCAATGTTCACTGCCGACCGAAATTTAATCTCCCCGTGAGTCGGTTTAACTTGGTGTAACAACGTCCTAATTAAAGTGGTCTTTCCCACCCCGTTTTCACCAATTACACTTAAAAATTCGCCCCGGTCAATGTTGAAGCTTAAATGATTGAAAAGTTTTTGCCCCGGGAACTCGACCGTTAAGTCGTGTACTTGTACCAATGTCTCCGTCATTAATCTTTCCCTCTTATTATTTTACTGATTTGATTTAGTTGGCTAACCATCCACTCTTGATACGACTTACCGTCCGGCATCGTCTCCGTAACGTTGATAACGGGAACGTGATGTTTTTTAGCCATTTTTAAAACTTCATCGATTACCTTATTACCAGTCTGTTGGTTATTAACGATGAATTCCACTCGACGCTGCTTAAGATCTTGTTGCAGGCTTTCGACCGTTTTTGGTGAAGGATCGGTCTCATTTTCGATTGCAAGCGCAAATTTCCGGTCGCTAATTTGGTAACCTAACTCCCGCAAGGTGTAATCATAAACCGGTTCGGTTACCGCAACTTTTTTCCCCGAACTTTGTTGTTTAATTTCGTCAATCTTCTTCTGGATTGGCTGCAGCGATTTAACGTATTTTTGAGCGTTTCGCTGGTAAAATTCGCGATGTTGCGGGTCTTTCTTACTTAACTGTTTAGCCACCTGGTTTGCTAGACGTTCCATAGTTGCCAAATCGTACCATAAATGAGGATTCTCACCATTCTTTTTGTTCATCAAATGTCCGAGATTAATCACCTGAAGTCCCTTTTTATGCGGGGTGATCCGTTGCATCCAGGCGTCCGTTCCCATCCCATTTTCAATTACTAAATCAGCATCCACCATGAGTTTAGCCGTCTTGGTCGTTGGCTCAAAATCATGCGGATCAGTCGCCGCATTTTGAATAATATTCGTCACCTTGACGTACTTACCGCCAACCTTTTTTGCGACATCGCCATAAAAATTAAGCGAACTAACTACTTGAATTTTGCTAGAATCAGTCTGCTTAGTTGCCGTACAACCTCCAAGCAAGACTACCCCAGTTAGCAGCAAAACTAAACCTGCTAACCAACTTCGTCTTAAGCGCATCTTCTTCCTCCTAAAGAGTAATCATTACTATTTACTCTGACAATTATAACAAAGAACGCGCTAGTTACTAGCGTTATTCTCAAGATAACGTTTTCAATGTTGTATACTGGAGGTAGTTTCCTAATAGAAAGGAGAATTTGTTTGGATTATCAAATGCCGTTTTTTAAAGAAATCATGCAGGATCCGCAGAATGCCGTCTTTACTGAAAAAGGTTGGCACCCCATTTACATGCTCAATCCCCAGGCGCGGATTCTCATCGTCGGCCAAGCACCCGGCAAACGCGTGCAAGATACAGAAATTATCTGGAATGATAAAAGCGGCGATCGACTTCGGGATTGGATGGGCATTTCACGCGAGACTTTTTACAATTCTGGAAAAATTGCCGTTCTACCAATGGACTTTTACTATCCCGGAAAGGGTAAAAGCGGGGATATTCCTCCCCGTAAGGCCGTTGCTGAAAAATGGCATCCCCAAATGGTGGCTGCCATGCCTAATATCCAATTAACCTTGCTGATTGGCGCTTACTCGCAACGTTATTACTTAAAGACCACTCCGAAGACGACCACCACGGAGTTGGTAAAAAATTACCAATCGTTCTTACCAAAATATTTTCCGCTAGTCCACCCTTCACCCAGAAATAATATCTGGCTGGCAAGAAATCCGTGGTTTGAAGAACAAGTGGTTCCCGATTTAAAACGCCGGGTCGCGGCTATTTTACAGGATTCTTAACGTCTGACCACCCTTTACTAATTTTTGCTGTAAAACAATCTTTGCACCTAAAATAGGTATTCTCAACCCAAACGCCATTATCCTTACAAAGCATTAAAAAACAGGAGCTAACTAAGCTCCTGTTTTTATATCGATACGTTTTTAATACATCAAGACTTGGGCCACTAAAATTCCCCCACCGAAGACGAGTAAGAAAACCACTACCGGCCAAACAAACTTGAACCAGTGGGAATATTTCATGTCGAGCATTTGGAGGGTAGCCATTACCAACCCGGTTGGGGCAAGGAACAACATTGCGTATTGCCCAAACTGATAGGCCGTAACCACGACAAAACGTGGAATCTGTACCGTATCTGCTAACGGCGCCAAAATCGGCATTGAAAGTACCGCTAAACCAGAAGATGATGGCACAATGAAGCCCAGGACGAAGTAAATAAGTAACATCACGATAATAAATACCGGCCCGCTCATGTGGGCAACTAACGACGAGGAAAAGTCCAGGATTGTATCGGAAATCATTCCTTGGTTTAAAATCAAGTTAATTCCTCGAGCTAACCCAATAATCAACGATACCCCGACTAAGCTCGAAGCACCGTTGACAAACGCGTCAACGACACCTTTTTCCCCGATTCCATTTTTACCAGTCGCCGTTAAAATCATGATCAAAATGGCAAAGGCCAAGAACGAAGCCGCCATCTTAGGGAACCACCAGCCCTGGGTCATTACTCCCCAAACCATCAAAGGAAAACCAGCTACGAATAGCGCTAACACAATTTTCTTTCGTAAGGTAAACGCTGCTTGTTGTTCATCATTATTTATTACCGACCATTTTTGGTTAAATTCATCCCGGTCTTCGTAAGAGTACGAAGCTGCCGGATTTTGTTTAACCTTCTTACTGTACCAGTAGAGGTAGCCAATTACGAACAACGCCGCCACTACACAACCAAAGGCCCGCCATGGTAACCCTTCCGTGAAGCTAATCCCCGCCGCGTTGGAGGCAATTACTACGGAAAACGGGTTAATTGTTGAAAAGGCCGTCCCGATTGAACTAGCTAAGAAAATGGCTCCCACACAGACAATCGAATCGTAGCCCATCGCAATGAAGACGGGCACGAGGATTGGATAAAAAGCCACCGCTTCTTCTTCAATTCCGCATAACGTTCCGCCTAGAACCATTAACGTCGCTACTAAGAAAATTAACAGGAACTCGTGCCCCTTCGTTTTCTTCGTCAGCGCTAGCAAACCGGATTCAAAGGCCCCGCTTGCCCTTACCACACCAATCAAACCGCCTAACACAAAGATAAACACCATAATGTCGACAGCTTCGATAGTTCCGTTAACCATGCTCGAAGTGATTTGATCAACTCCTGCAGGATGCTGCTTCAAGCGTTCGTAGGTGTTGGGAATTGAAATTTCTTGGTTAATGCTTCCCGACGTGAACTTCTGAATGTTAATCTTAACACCCAGTTTATCCAATTCTTTTTGGGTAGCTGGTACCTTTTCAACCTGTCCGTTAGGCTGTTTTACCTGTAGAGACGAGTTTGCTTGGTTGTACGCCAATTTTGCGTAACTTCCTGAAGGAACTACCCACGTAGCGATTACCGCTACAATCGTCAAAATGAATAAAATTACAAACGCTCCCGGCATTTTAAGCTTAAAACGCCGTTTTCCCTTTGTTAACATAATGGCACACTCCCTTACCAAAAGACGGTCAACCTTGCAGAAGCTCTTTAAAAATAAGCCTCACGCCAGTTGACCATCTTTTTTAGTTTTATTTAATTGTGTGCCTTCAATTTTGTTAGTTAGTCGTCATTTTCATCCTGAAAAAATTCAGGTTTAAAAACAAACCGTTTATGTTCATAATCAATTAAGTTTTGTTCCACCAAGTATTTGACAATCTGTCCGGCAGTCTCCCGGCTGGTTCCGCTCATCACCGCTAATTCCTTAATGCGGAGGGGATACGGAATTTTAGAACTACCATCCGGCTGGAGCTGTCCTAAATCAGCTTCAAAAGTTTTCAACGCTTGGACAATTCGTTGTCGTGCGCTTGGGGTAACTAACTGCTGAATCTGATCTTCTGATTCGCTAATGATTGAACTCATTTCCTTAACCACCTTGACCAACGCCGCGTTGTTTTGTCGTAACAACGATTCAAAAACTGACATTGGAAAATAGACAATTTCAATATCGGTCATTGCCTGGGCCGTGTACGGATAATAACACTCCGTAAACATTCCCCGGTAAGGAAAAGCAAGGTCGGCCTTAATGTATGTATAAAAAGTGAATTTATCGTTTGCATCGGTTCGCTCCGCTCGTACCAAACCTTTAATCACAAAGTACAAATTTTCTCGATCATCGCTTTGATCAAATAAAACCTGTCCCTTGGGAAATTGCTTTACGTGCATTTGGTTAATAAGCTGTTGCAACTCTGCATCGGTAAAATCACTAAATTCCGGTTTAGTTTTTAAATACTTTTTCGGATTATCCCGAATGGAATCCTGCTCGTTTGTCATATCATTACTCCTAGCTGATGATTCTTAGCTCTTAAATCAAGTAACCAAAGTTCTAATATAACACATTCCTAAAGCGAGATTCCGCCCGTAAACATTAGACCCACACTCAATAGCGCACCCGCGGTAAGCAACCCGGTCACTAATTTTTCTTTGTGCGACAAGCGGACTGCGCAGCCATTTTCCTGACGAGCCTTCCCGTAGAAGTAAATACCTGGTAAGTAGGCAATTAAACAGAGTAATAAGTACTCAATTCCTGCCATCCAAATCCCCACGACTTCAAATACTAACGCGAAAACTCCAATCATTAGTTGCGCCCGATTCCCCTTTACGTTTAGGTGTTGATAGGAATACTTGATTTGGTACGCTGCTACTAGGATATAACAGACGATAATCGAAGCCGTACAAAGCGAATAAGCAAAGTTATACGCACGCGAGGTAAACAACAAGGTAAACAGAAAGCCCTGTACTAAAAACGCAGTCATTACTAACGCAAATGTTGGTGCATTATGCCGGTTGACCTTACCAAAATACTTTGGCAATAGCTTTTGCTTAGCCATTAGCAAAATGGTTTCTGCTGGTAGCATTGTCCACGACAACCACGCACCCAAGATGGAAACGATTAGACCGATGCCAATCAGGTAACCGCCCCAAGGACCTACCATCTGGGCAAAGACGTATAATAGCGCTGGCTGATGAAGGTCCGCCAACTGCGTCCGGGTTAGGTAGCCATATGGCAAGATTGAAATTAGCATGTAAATTGCTAATAGACTAATCAAACCAAACATGGTTGCCTTTCCGGCAGTTGACTTCTTCTGCGCCCGTGCGGAGAGGGTGGAAGCCCCTTCGATCCCAACGAAGACCCACATCATCACCATCGTGCAGTTTTTAATTTGCTGCATTACGTCACTGACTACAAAGTGGCTTCCTACGTTATCCCAAAAAGCTTGGGTAAAAAGATGCCCATCAAATAAAATAATTGCAGTTACGATAAAAACGAACAACGGGACTAGCTTACCAATGGTAACCACCATGTTAATAATCGCAGCGCCTTCAATTCCCTGACTGACAAAGTAGGTTAAACACCACAGCAAGACGCTTGCTAACAAAATTGAAGGTAAGTTTTGTCCTGATTTAAAGACGGGGAAGAAATACCCCAAAGCACTCATCATCATGGTTGCAAACGCCACGTTGCCAAGCCAGGCGGACAACCAGTATCCCCAGCCACTAATAAAACCTGCAAACGGTCCGAATCCCTTTTGTGCATAGGAAAACATGCCTTCCAGCTTCGGTTCCTTAAGCAGTAAGTTATTTAATGACAAAGCTAACATTAAAATTCCAAAACCGACAATTAACCATGCGATTATCACCGGTCCCGGAGCCGCTGCACGTGCTAGATCGGATGGTAGGCCAAACACCCCACCTCCGATCGATGAACTAATCACTAGCGCACATAATGGCAATAAACCAATTTTTTTGGGCGGCTTTTTTTCTGACAAGTTGATCACCTCTAAAAAGTTTGTGTCCGTGAGCAGAACAATCAGCTCACTTAATAATTTGACTGTTTACTTAAAATTTAGTTGTTTAGCGGCGATCATTAATCACGATTGATGAAGCAATCCGTATCGATCTCACTAGTAGCAACGTTTTAGCTAGTACTCTTAAATACGCGTAAAAATATCTAACTAGTTAAATACGACAAATGCTTTCGGTAACCCCTCAATCAGGACACTGAGCAAATTTTTTATTGTTTTAAACTAACCGTATCGAAATAATTGGCGTGATAATTCATCCGAGCCCGGGCTACGATACATAGTTAAAACAATAAAAATAGTTTCACTCCATGGGTCTATTTTACCGATTAATAAAACCGCTTTCAGTGGAGATTTAACGTTCTAAATGTTAGCAATTTATCATTTTTGTTAAAGTAATTGTACAAAACAAAGGAAAAAAAGGCGAGGATGGTGCTCAATTGAGAGCGTGGAAAAGCCCGGTTAAATCTTGAGGATTAATGAAATTAAAAAATTAAGCGTTTACGCTTATTTTTTTTAATTTGATTAACCGGAGAGATTTGGGCTTGGGAACGCATTTTGACTATCTTCCATAAAAACACAGACTTAGTTTAATTATGTAATTAATCGCAGGTTTGGCGATTGATTGCATAATTTTACTAACCGGAAAAGATTGGAGGCTGGAGCACGTTTAGTCTGTATTGCAAATTAAACTTTTGTTCCACCGGAAAGTTTGGGCTTGGGAACGCATTTTGACTATCTCGCAAGCCCACCATTAATTAAATAACAATCGCTAAAATTTCATCCGTCACCATTGTTTTACAATTCTCCGTCACAACAAAAAAGTTCAGAACGATGTAATTCTCGTTCTGAACTAGTTCAAAGCTAAATTAAAACTGACTTACTGAAACTGCATTCCGCCATCCACAATGATGGTTTGTCCGGTAACGTAATTGGAATCCGGACCAGCTAAGAACGCAACGGCTGCAGCTACGTCTTCCGGTTCCGAAAGTCGTTTTAAGGTGATGTCCTTTGCGAACTATTGCATCCCCCACTCGTCATCTTTGCCAGCGTTTTGACCGACTTGATGAGCGATGTCCATCATCATTGGGGTTTTTACAATTCCAGGTGCGTAAGCATTCACGGTAATTCCCTTGTCTGCCAAATCTCGCGCAGCCACTTGCGTAATTCCCCGGACCGCGAATTTAGTACCCGAGTAGAGTGCTAAATTAGGATTTCCCACTACTCCGGCCTGCGAAGTCGCGTTAATAATTTTGCCACCATGGTTTAACTTTTCAAACTGTGCAACTGCAGCTTGAATACCCCACAATGGGCCAGCAACGTTAACATGATATACCTTATCAAATTGCTCAGGAGTGATGGTTTCAATTGGTGTTGTGGAACCTAACCCAGCGTTGTTAACTAACACGTCAAACCCGCCTAGTTGTTCACTAACCTGAGAAACCGCCTTAAACACGTCATCTCGATTAGCAACGTCAACTTCAACAGCAATGGCGGTTTGTCCGCGGTCGTTGATCTCATCCGCTACTTGTTGGGCGGTTGCGGCCTTTAAATCCGCAACTCCCACTGCGAAACCATCCTGTGCTAAACGCAACGCAATCGCTTTACCGATCCCTTGCGCAGCTCCCGTAACCATCGCTACTTTTGATTTGTTCATGCTCAGGATTCCCTTCTGCTTAAAATCAGTTTACTATTTCTTAGAATCTGCCTTGGCAACCGCCGCCATCGCTAACGCATTAATGTAGTTAAGCGGTTGGTCGTAATTTGGTTGGAAGAACATGTCCACCATCGACAAGTCATCAATGGTCATCTTGTTTTGAATTGCCAACGAAACGGTGTTTGCAGATTGTGCACAGTCATAATCACTGTAGAACGCGCCCCCAAGCACTACCCGGGTCTTTGGATCCCAAACCAAGCGCATTAAAATTGGGGTAGTGGTAAGCATGAATTCTGGACGATAATCTTGTTCAAGAGTTACCGAATCAACTTCCACGCCCCGCGCTTGTGCGCCACCTTCGGTCAAACCGGTACTTGCCAAAGTTTTACCAAAAAGTGCTACCGCAGAACTTGCTTGGGTACCCAAGTATTTTACGGTTGGTTTTTCAATGTTATGCCCAATTAGAATTCCTTGACGAACCGCGTTAGTTGCCAACGGAATGTAATCGTCTTTGCCAGTAGGATTGTAGTGCACTACTGAAGCATCACCTGCGGCAAAAATGTCCGGGTTCGAAGTTTGCATATATTCATCAGTGATGATTGCACCGTTTTTGAGCATATCAACCTTGTTCTTTAGCAAACTAGTATGTGGCCGGAAACCAACGCAGAGAATTGCGTAATCTGCTGTATAACTACCCTTATCAGTCTTAACGGTAATTTGATCAGTTCCGCTAAAGCCTTGAACCATTTCGTTCATTGCTAATTTAACACCGTGGTCAGTGTAGTCTTTGGCAACCCGGTCAGAAATTTCAGGGTCAAAGTTCTTTGCCAATACGTTTGGTAAACCATCAATCAAGGTAACTTCACGGCCAGTGATTGCATATTGTTCAGCCAATTCAGCGCCAATGTAGCCTGCACCAATTACCACTACGGACTTAACGTCGTCGTCAATCCGTTTTAATTCTGCCGCGTCGTTCCAGTTCTTGCAAAGCTTGATTCGTTCGTTATCAATTCCATCAATTGGCGGAATTACAGGCGATGAACCCGTCGTCATAACTAGCTTATCGTATGTATCGGTAAACTCTTCATTTGTTGCGAGATTTTTAACTTTCAAAGTCTTTGTATCGGGGTCGATATCTAAAACATCATGCTTCATTTTCATGGTTGCACCAAGTTCAGTCAACGCTTCTGGCGATGAATAGAACATTTTCTTTGGATCAGAAACGTGGTTCCCTACCCAAAGTGCAATCCCACATGATAAGAATGACAAATTATCATTACGTTCGTAAACCGTCACGTCGTAATCGGGATGTTCTGTTAAGATTTGTTGTGCTGCAAAGGTTCCAGCGTGTGTACAACCAACTATAGCAATTTTCATAAGTAACCAACCTCCTAGTTGTTTATAACTAAATAGTAACCGTTTTCAACCGTTTGTCAACTACTACACAAGTCTTGGAAACGCTCGCTTTATCCCGGCTATTGAACCTAATAGTTAACACTGTTGATTTATTGGGAATAAATTAGCACATTGGCTTTTGGAAGCATAAAAAAGTTGGGACTAAAATTCACGAAAAAATTTTTATTCCCAACTTTTTTGCTTAAAATTAACCGTCCTCATAACACTATTTTTAACCTTGGTGACTCACCTTAGTATCTTTCATTAGCTCGCCACACCACTGACCAATTTGCTCTAAAACGTAAACTACCGGTACTTGAGAAGTGAAGTCTAGCGTCCCCACTTTCTTTTCCGGAATGTCGTATGCCAAACAATGGTCGCAAACCTGCGCAAGTGTTGAAAGGTGGTTGGCCGTTACCGCAACGGTAGTCGCCCCATTTTGTCGGTAATAATTGGCTTGTCGCAAAATTGCATCGGACTCGCCTGAAACGGACAAAAACATGATCAAAGTTTTAGTATAGTCCCGGCCCTCAATCGGCTGCGGCTGATACGGATCCATAATTGCCAAAGAAAACAATCCATAATTAGATAACACTCGGGCACCGTACTGCGCTAGACTGCTACTCGATCCCATCCCTAAAAAGAGGCGGGTGTGCGCCTTTAAAAATAACTGCGCTACCGTGGAAATTTTTTGCCGATACTTAAGCAAATTAGCTTGCGTTAAAAATTGGGCAATTGGTCCCCACTCTTGTTCTACCTGACCGAACCGATCGGGTTCATCATGATGTCGCAACGCATATTTGAAATCGGAAAATCCTTCGTAACCCATTTTCTTCAAAAAACGCAAAACCGTAGTGGATGACACGTGACTTTTAGCTGATAAATCTCGAATCGTCATCGTTTTGCATTCTTCAAGATGACCGGCAACGTACTTATAAACAAACATTTCTAATTGATTGAGGGTCTGAATTCGTTCGTAACTAAACACCTTGATCACCTCCTTAAAACGGCATTAACCTTGTGATCTGCAGGACGTCAGCGGTTTTAATTAATTAGTAGTTAAATCCGCCCCGTTTGAAGCAATTACCTTTTGATACCAAGCAAATGAATCCTTCTTAGAACGCGCCAGACTTCCATGACCTGCGTCATCTTGGTCGACATAAATAAAGCCATAACGTTTGGCCATTTCACCCGTGCTAGCTGAGATTAAATCAATGCAGCCCCACGGAGTGTAGCCAATCAAATCAACTCCGTCTAACACGACGGCCTTTTCCATCTCGAGAATGTGGTCATGGAAATACTTAATCCGGTAGTCGTCATGAACCTGGCCATCGGTGGTCTTTTGATCGTAAGCGCCAAAACCGTTTTCCACGATGAATTGTGGTTTATGCCAACGGTCTTGCATCCAATTCATGGAATAACGCAAACCGATTGGATCAATTTGCCAGCCCCAATCTGATTTTGCTACGTACGGATTATCCACTAAATCAGTAGACTCCCGGTAGGCGTAGTCAGGATCGTCGTCATTAGCCTTTGTCGTAAAGGACATGTAGTAACTAAAGCCAATGTAATCTACCGTGCCCTGCGCTAAAATTTCGCGGTCTTCATCGCTGATGTCCACGGAAATATTACGCCGTTGCCAGTACTTCAACAGCCATGCGGGATATTCACCATTCGCCTGAACATCACCATAGTAATAGCGGGTCTGCATTGCCCGTTCAGCCTTCATAATATCCGCTGGTTTAGCAGTAAGCGGGTAGATCGGACACATGGCAATCATTGCCCCGACTTGATAATCTGGGTCAATTTCGTGAGCCAATTTGACCACCTTCGCGCTTGCAACCATTTCGTTATGGGCCGCCTGGTACATTAACGCTTCTTTATCTGGCGTAGTTTTCGTAACTAGCAACCCTGAGTTTTGGAGAAGCGGGTGCGGATCGTCATAATCAGCTTGATTATTAATTTCATTAAAAGTCATCCAATATTTAACTTTACCGCGATAACGTTCCATTACCGTCTTGGCAAACCGGACGAAAAAGTCGATTAGTTTTCGATTAGTCCAACCGCCATATTCCTTTACTAGGTGATAAGGCATTTCAAAATGGGACAGGGTGATAATTGGCTGAATATCATGTTTTAAAAGTTCATCAAAAACGTCATCGTAAAACTTTAATCCGGCCTCGTTGGGTTCCGTTTCGTCGCCGTTAGGGAAAATCCGTGTCCAAGCGATCGAAGTCCGAAAGCACTTAAAGCCCATCTCAGCAAAAAGAGCGATATCTTCGCGATAGTGATGGTAAAAATCAATCCCCCAATGGTTAGGGTAAATCTCACCATCCACTACTTTATCGGTAACTTTACGCGGAGTATCTTTATTGCCTGCCGTCATGACGTCCGCAATGCTGACGCCCTTCCCGTCGGCTTGCCATCCGCCTTCAAACTGATGGGCTGCAACTGCGCCGCCCCATAAGAAACCAGCGGGCATCCGATAATTTTCTTCCGTCATCAAATCTCCACCTTACTTTTCAGCTAATTTCTTATATAAGTCCACAATTTCTCCGGCTAAATCCCGGAAAGTGATGGCATTCATGATGTGGTCTTGGGAATGAACCGTTAGTAAAGTTACCTTAGCATGGTTGCCATTGGCTTCTTCAGTCAACATCCCGGTTTGGGCGTTATGTGCTTCAGTTAAAAAGCCGTCAGATTCCTTCAATTTTTCATCGGCACGCTTAAAGTCACCTTCCTTAGCAGCGTTAATTGCTTCAAAAGCAGAACTCTTTGCATTCCCTCCGTTAATAATTAATCCCATAATTGCTTGCATATCTTGTTCTTGTTCAGCCATTTAATTTACCCCTTTCGATACAAAAAAGCGCTCCAGTTAAGTGAAAGCGCTTTTAAAAAATTCACAACGTTACTTAATTTCCCATTGCTGATAAAGCTTCTTTGAGAACTTTTTCGCCGTTCATCATGCCGTAGTCTTGCATATCAATAACTTCTACTGGAATATCTAATTTCTTTTTGAAGTTGTCTTCTAGATAACGAACTTGCGGTCCAAGCATCAAAATGTCTGGTGATTTTTCGGATAATTTGTTATCCGCATCGGATGCCGCCGTTGCAAAGATTTCCGCGTCAACGCCTTCAGCTTCCGCAGCTTTTTGCATCTTGGAAACTAGTAAACTAGTCGACATTCCTGCCGCACATACTAACATAATTGTTTTTTCAGCCATATGAATCACTCCTGTAATAAATTTAATTTAGGCGGTTGACTATGAAACCGCTTACGTTACAATTGAATTATAAAACGTAGGTACAAATTTTACAAGTGCCAAACATTTAAATTTGTCACCAGGTTATTAAAACCAGATAAAGAAGGTGTCACTAATTGTATACATTTATCGCAAATGATTTGATTTATAAAATAAATCACCAGCAGTTCAAGGTAAAATTGCCTACCGAATACGAATTAATGCAAAAGTATAACGTTAGCCGGAACACAATTCGTAAGGCCATCGACATCATTAGCCAAAAGGGACTCGTCCGTCGGGTTCAAGGCAGCGGATACTACATTAATAATATTGGCGCGGACACCGATCGGATCGTTAACCTCACCATGGGGGTTTCCGAGGGGTTTAACCACCAAAAGCTAACCTCTCGGGTAGTTACTTTCGACCGAATGATTGCCGACCGGGCCATGGCGAATGAGTTTGGTTGTGAAGATGGCGATGAACTATACCGAATCATCCGGTATCGTTACCGTAAAAATCAGCCTTATATATTGGAATACGCTTATTACGAACGCAATGAAGTTCCCTTTCTACCAGTCGACGTCCTGCACGAATCAATCCTCGAGTTTATTAAAACCGAATACGATGTCACCGTTGATTCGAGCGACCAATACGTTGGCATTGAACCGTTATCGCCAGAAGCTGCGTCCATTACCGGCTTTCCTCAAGGCGATCGCTATATCACCCTTTACCAGTCGCATTACCGGAAGAATAACGTCTTATTCAACTTCTCGAAAACTTATTACTTAGATCGCGGCACCCGTTTCTACTTCCATGCCATTAACCAGAGCTAGGTAATTTTTAAATCGTCGTTGACAAACTAAAAAGTCTTCCGTTATACTCATGGAAGATTAACTTGTAAGGTAGGAATAAGCAAATGAGCATTTTAAAACGAAAAAATGTCAATAATGGTTGGCAAAGCCGGTAACTAGGTTGTGTTTTGCAAAGGCAAGATACGACCTGTATACAGATCGTATCTGTGCCGGCTCATTTGTGTTGAATAACGCTGATAATCGCCCGCATGGATCATTAACCGCCATGCGGGCCTTTTTTGGACAGGCCCTCTGGGTTTGTCCTTTTTTATTACTTTATTTTAAGGAGCTTTGCTTGTATGAAAAGAATGTTAAGTTTTATCGTCATCATTTTTGCGTTTCTGGGATTTGCCTTTTTCAAAGAAGGAAATTCTACCAACCAGGCTAGCCAAACCACTAAAAGGATTGGCATCCTGCAACTGATGGACCAACCAGCTTTAAAACAAATTCAACGCGGGGTTTACGCTGGCTTAAAGCAAACCGGGTTTACCGAAGGAAAGAATCTAAAGGTGGACTACCAAAATGCTCAGGGAAATCAGAGTAACCTCAAAACCATGAGCGAGAAGTTTGAAAACGAAGGGGTCGACCTATCAATTGGGATTACCACCCCAGCCGCCCTTGCTTTAGCAAATACTACTGGCACAACGCCGGTCATTATGAGCGGGAGCCGCCCTTGCTTTAGCAAATACTACTAGCACAACGCCGGTCATTATGAGCGGGATTACCGATCCCAAAGGTGCGCGTCTAATGACTAACCTAAAGCATCCGACTACGAACGTTACCGGCGTCTCCGACCAAGCGCCGTTAGCCCAACAATTGCAATTAATTCAGCAGCTTATGCCAGATTTGCACACTTTGGGAATTATTTATACTTCTAGTGACAACTCGGCCGTGACCCAGTACCACCAGTTTAAAAAACTGGCCCAGAAGGCGGTCATTAATCTTAAGGAGTATTCCATCGCGAACTCCAACGACCTTAACCAGGTTTCACAATCTATGGCCCAGGCGGTGGACGCGGTTTACGTTCCAACCGACAACACCATTGCCGGAGCGATGTCAACGTTGGTCAAAAACACCAACGCGGCTAACGTGCCCGTTTTCCCAGCAGTCGATTCCATGGTCAAAAATGGCGGAATTGCTACTTACAGCGTGAACCAGTATAAACTCGGCGTGTTGACTGGAAAAATGGCCGGGCGGATTTTAAAGGGTGAAAAAGTTCGGGAAAATCCGGTCGAATATCTTAAACGCGGCGACCTAACCATTAACTTAAAACAAGCGCAACAAATGGGAATTAAAATTCCTAATAACTTACTACAAAAAGCACAAAAGGAAGGGGTTATTTACAAATGAATCTAATTACTTCTGCTATCGGTCAGGGGTTGCTGTGGGGGCTCCTTGGCGTAGGATTATTTTTAACTTTTCGGATTTTAGACTTTCCTGACATGACCGTGGAAGGGACCTTTCCGTTAGGAGCAGCCGTGAGCGTGACCGCAATTACTCACGGAGTAGACCCGCTTTTGGCAACCGTACTAGCATTTGGCGTAGGTATGTTAGCAGGTCTGACCACCGGTTTACTGTACACTAAGGGTAAAATCCCAATTTTATTGGCCGGAATCTTAGTGATGACCGCCTGCTACTCCATCAACTTACGAATTATGGGGACTTCGAACGTATCCTTATTAGGACATCACACCTTGTTTAGCGGTGCGTTCCTAACTTCATTACCGCCCTTCTTCGATAGCGTACTGTTAGGCTTGTTAATTATCACCGTGGTGGTTGCCCTTCTAGCGCTTTTCTTGCAAACTGAGCTTGGCCAAGCCTTCATTGCAACCGGGGACAACGAAAAAATGGCAAAATCTTTAGGAATTCACACCGACCAAATGAAAAATTTAGGCCTCATGGTTTCCAACGGTTTAATTGCCGTTTCTGGTGCCTTGATTGCCCAAAGTGACGGTTATTCCGACGTTAACATGGGAATTGGAATCATCGTAATCGGTCTTGCTTCAATCATTATCGGCGAAGTAGTTTTTGGCGAGCTGACCATGAACCAGCGTCTCGTTGCCGTGGTTTGCGGTAGCATCATCTACCGGTTCGTACTTCTCTTAGTCCTCAAGGCCGGCTTTAACACCAATGATTTAAACTTAATTTCTTCATTAGTACTGGCCCTTTGCCTAATGTTGCCAACCTTACGCCAAAAGCTGCGTTTATCCAACATTGTCCGCCGCGGCCTTTCACCAATTAGTCAGGAGCGTGATTCAAATGAATAACCAAGTAATTTTAGAATTAAAAAACGTGTCCGTCTACGCCAACCGGCACACTAGCGAAGAAATCCAAATTTTAAAAAACATTAACTTAAAGGTCTACCAAAACGACTTTATCACCTTGTTAGGTTCTAACGGAGCTGGTAAATCAACCCTTTTTAACGTGATCGCTGGAAACTTAGCCGTTGACGAAGGCCAGATTTTGCTTGCGGGAAAAGACATTACCCACCTTTCCGAAGAAAAACGGACTCGCTACATTAGTCGGGTTTTCCAAGACCCTAAGTTGGGAACCGCCCCCCGCATGACCGTTGCGGAAAACCTATTATTAGCTACGAAACGCGGACAACGTCGCGGATTGCGTCCCCGCCGCTTAAACCAACATACTGCCGAATTCAAACAGATTACCGCAAGCATGCCTAACCAACTTAGCGACCGGCTTAAAACCCCAACCGGAAGCCTATCTGGTGGACAGCGCCAGGCTTTAAGCTTCTTGATGGCAACCATCAAGCGACCGGAAATCCTTTTGTTAGATGAGCACACGGCGGCCCTCGACCCCAAAACCAGCACCGAGTTAATGGTGGCTACCCAAGAACGGATTACTGCGGATCATTTAACCGCCCTGATGATCACCCACCAACTTAGCGACGCGGTCAAATACGGTAACCGGCTTTTAGTCTTGCGAAACGGGCAAATCACCCAAGATTTAAACGCCGAAGAAAAGGCCCGAGCGGATTTACGAGAACTTTCAATTTATTAAGATTACACTGCCTTATATAACGAATCATTATCCTTAACGATTAAAAATAAATATTTTTCATTATCCATAATTGCGGATATAATGTGAACAATTCCAAAGCCATCGGGAATTTCACCAATGTTAAGGAGGATTTGATGAAAAAAATATTATTAGTTTTAATAGGGTTGTTGATTATCGCAACTGGAATAGTCTACTTGACGGGTCCGCATCGTTCATCAACCACCGCAAAATACGTTCAGTCCACCACTCCAACGTTATTTGTCCATGGCTGGGGGAGCAGCTTTCACGCCGAAGAAAAAATGGTGGACGCAGCTCGCCAAGCCGGGGTAACTAATACCGTAGTCCGCGCGGACGTTGCTAAAAATGGTCAAGTTACGTTTAACCACTCCATCCCCGCGGACGCAATTAACCCCATTGTGGAAGTTAACTTAGCGGATAATAAATTGACGGCAAATAATGACCACGAAGATTACGTTAGCGGATATCATCGTGGTGGCGAATACATTAAACAAGTTGTCGTCGCTTTAGAAAAACAGCATCATTATCACTCAATCAACCTAGTTGGTCATTCGATGGGAAATCTTGAAATTATCAATTATCTCAATGATAATTTGCACAATGCCAAGCTCCCTCAGGTGGCTCACTTGGTAGCAATTGCGGGGCATTACAACGGGCTGATGGGTGAAAAGAAGAGTGAGCAAGCCACCGTTAATCAGGCTACTGGTAAACCAAGCTGGATGGCCCCTGCTTACCGAGAATTGCTTAACCTGCGCAAAAATTTTCCTACTTCAACTGCCGTACTTAATATTTATAGCGATTTAGACGATGGCAGTCATTCTGACGAAGCCGTGCCGGTAAATTCTGCCAAGTCGCTAAAATATTTAGTAAGTCCGCGAGCCAAGTCATACACGGAGCTTGAAATCCAGGGAAAAAACGCGCAACACAGCAAGTTGCATAACAATGCCCGGGTTAACCGTGCGTTGATTAAGTTTTTATGGCAAAAGAAGTAGCAGTCACTTTTAAGCACTTCCGCCCACTAATCTAAGAAATCAGCTAACACAAAAATAGCCTTACTGAAAAATCTATTTCAGTAAGGCTATTTTAGTGGCTTAATCGCTTATTTTTCAGCATCCTTAGCCGTAGTAATTCTCAATGAAGCTAATAAACCAACCACGATTAACGCAATTGTGAAGTAAAATCCGTAATGCGTTCCGTTCGTAAATGCTGCACTCAAGTGGCCACTGCCATGGTGATTTTGATATGCCGCTTGGCCAATTCCCAACAAACTAGTTGCCAAGGCCGTCGCAATCGCACCTACAATTTGTTGCATAGTGTTCATGATGGTACTTCCATCACCAGATTGTGCTCCCTGTAATGAATTCAACGCGTACGTTTGCGCTGGAGACATTGCTAACGGAGCGCCGACCATCAAAATTACGTGTGCCGCAATTAAGTAAGCAATCGACGTATGGGTGGTGGTGAATACTAGCATCAATGCACCTATCAAGGCAATGATTAAGCCTAAGCGTACCGGAGTCTTTGCGCCCACCTTATCATAAAGCCGGCCAGCAACTGCAGATACCAACGCGTTAATAATACCACCAGGCAACATGATAATCCCTGTTAAGGCAACTGGTAGTAACAACCCCCGTTGAATGTACATTGGCAACAAGTACATTGCTGACAAAATAATGCCAAAATCTAACATTACTAAGACCGCGCCGGTCCGGAAAGCCGGAATGGCAAAAATCTTTAAGTTAAGGACTGGTTCAGCAAGGGTAAGTTGCCGCTTAACGTAAAGTGCTAAGACGACGATTCCAACAATCAACGAACCCAGCACTAGCGGGGAAGCCCAACCTTGTTCACTGGCAAAGCTGACACCCATTACGATTCCAGAAAAACCAATAATTGATTCTAGTAGGGAAAGGACGTCAACCTTAGGCTTCGTCAATTCACCGACGTTCTTCAAACCAAAAATCGCAAATAATAGCGCAATTACTAAGAATGGCACAAACGCCCAGAAAATCCAATTCCAGGATAACTTAGCTAAAATCAAACCGGTCAACGTTGGACCAATTGCTGGTGCAAACATAATTACCAAGGCACACATTCCCATTGCCGCACCCAGTTTGTAAGGCGGGAAAACTTGCATTGCCACGGTAAACATCATTGGCAAGATCAAACCGGTCGCGATTCCTTGAATCATGCGCCCAGCCAATAACATTGGAAAGGCTGTTGATAACGCAGAAACTACCGCTCCGACGATAAACGCTAACAACCCAAATATAATAATTTGACGGGTAGTAAACCATTTCGAAATTAAACTCGAAAATGGTAATACGATTCCGATTACCAACATGTAACCCGTTACTAACCACTGAATCGTACCAGCGGCGACGTTTAAATGGCTCATTAATTGTGGTAAAGCAATGTTTAACGAAGTTTCGCTAAACATTCCTACGAACGCGCCAATCATCATGCTTGCCATGACTATCATGGGATGAGCAACTGGAACTCTAGCTTGCATCATGCCATTGTTTTCATTTTGTTTCATTTAAAATCAAACCCTCTTTCTTTCACGTACTCTAGTTGTTTTAAGTACCCTATCTAATGACGCAACTAGATTACTATAGCAGAAAGAAAATTTTTTCGTAAGTTTTTTCTTGAAACTTCGTGAAAACCACGTCCCCATTGTTCTTAAAATGCAAAAAGAGTCTGCAGAGAACATCTCGCAGACCCTTTATTTACTCATTTAATTAGTTATTCATCGGTTTCAGAAATCGCTAGCACCTTATTGAAAATAATGGTTTAACGGACCACCAGTACTGAAATCGGCGCGTGTTTAGCCATGTATGACGCTTGCGAACCAAAATATTTGGCCATGCCCGTCTTAGAAGAGGAGCCAATCACTAATAAATCCGGGTTAACTCGCGGAATTACGTTTTTGACGATTGTTTCGCCGGCTTCCCCTTCGGCAATGTAAGTTTGGACCTTCTTGATTCCAAACTCAAGCGCAATTTTTCGGTACTCTTGCAAATGTTTTTCTAGCTCGGCCCGTTTTTGGGTAATAAAGTTTTTATCCAACGCCTGGTAAATATTAATGTCGTTTTCTTCAATAACCGTTACCAAGTCCAATTCAGCATCATCTTGTTTAGCCCGGTTCATTGCAAACCGAAAAGCTAATTGCGCGTCCGGGGAATCGTCTACCCCGACTAAAATTTGACTGAATCTTCTTGGGTTCAATTCCCGCGTACTACTCATCTCAATTCCTCCTGTTATACTTCCTTAGCAATCGTGAAATTATCCATTTTGGTGCGAACCAGCAAAACGTCAACTGGCGCAATGCGAACTACGTAATCAGCTACCGAACCGAGCAGCGTTCGCTGCAAAGCGTTCAGGCCGGTCGACCCCATCATAATCAGGTCGGTTCCTAACTTCTCTGGCAAATTAGTGGCCACCACGGTTTTCGGATCGCCGGCTTCCACGTATACGTCAATATCAGTAAAGTGGTACTTTTGCTGAATTTGTTCCTTAATGTTATCGACATATTCCTTAGCTCGGAGGAGGGATACTTCGACGTAATTCATGTTAGTACCCATATGCCCATAAATATCCATAAAACGTGAGGACTGAATAACGGTAACCACGTCTAAATGTCCATGGTTCCGCTGAGCCACCGAAATTGCTTTTTTCAGCGCCCATTCACTATTAGCAGAGCCATCAATTGGTACTAAGATCTTTTTATACTCGAGCATGTCCATCACTCCCATAATTTATGCTTCTATTATAGTAAATTTCCTACGAGAGCGCTACCAATCCCCCATAGCAGAACGATTTCCGTCCATTATACCGTTGCCACGTTCTTTAACCAGTTTGGCAACTATGTAAATATGCTACCTTAAGAAGCGATGGGCAACCATTACCATTTCTTGGTTTGTCTGCACGAGTCCATCCTTCACCCATTGCACAACCATTTGACTTAAGCCGCCAGCCGCAAAATTAACCCACATTACGGGGATGTCCGTCCGTAATTTGAAAATTCCCTTTTCAATTAGATCGGTTAGGTAAAAATGCAATTTATTATACAAGCGGTCGTTTAAATCAGCGTCGATTAAAATTCCAATGTAATAAGCATTTTTCCGACAAACTGCAAAGTAAGCCTCCAAGAAGGCACTAATATCGTGATTAGGACGAGTCATTAAGTAGTTAAAAAATTCCGTAAATATCTGGTCAATTTTATAGTCAATGATTTGGTCCTTAGATTTAAAACTTCGGTAGTACGACATCCGCGAAACTGACGCAGTCTGGCAAATGTTACTAACTGATATGCTGGCTAACTCATTATCCTTTAACAACTCAAATAACCCGTCGACAATTTTCTTTTTTGTTGCTTCATGATTAGCCATTTCTATCCCTCACAAAATTCTCACTAAATATACTTCATGACAAAAACCCTTTAAGCTGTTAACAATATGTTTAGCCCGGGTCGACTTGGAACAAATTCCAAACACGGTCGGGCCGGTACCGCTCATTTGCGCTGCGTCCGCCCCGAATTGTTTAATTTTATCCTTAATTTTTAATACTTCCGGATGTTCTTTTCCGGTTACTTGTTCTAAAACGTTCCCCATATAACGACAAATACTATCATAATCCTCGTGTTCAATCGCGTCGAGCATTAATTTAATATTTGAGTGTTGTAAAGTTTGGTGTTCAATTTTACTAATAATATGGGGCGTGGAAACGCTAAGCTTGGGCTTGGCAATTACCACCCACATTGGGGGCAGCTTTTTTAAGGGAATCACCTTTTCACCCTTTCCCAAAACGTGTGCCGTATGCCCATAGACGCAAAACGGAACGTCCGAATCGATGGTCAACCCAATTTTAGCCAATTCTTCGTTATTTAATTTTAAATCCCACAGCTGGTTTAAACCGCGCAATACCGCTGCTGCGTCTGAAGAACCGCCACCTAAACCGGCCGCTACCGGAATGTGTTTTCGAATCTCAATGTTCACTCGCGCGCGGATTTGGTACTTTTCTTGCAAAACTCGGGCTGCTTGATACGCTAAGTTCCGACTATCGTTAGGTAAAAAACCAGTATTCGTCCGCACCTTAATTCCCGTGCGTCCTGGAATACTTTCAATCTTGACATAGTCCGCTAAATCAACCGACGTCATAATCATGTTCCATTCTGGTAAACCATCGGGATGATTGAATGGCGTGTCTAAAAAAAGGTTCAATTTAGCAGGAGCTTTCTCGGTGATTTCCATTTACTCCACCCGCTTTGTTTACTTTTAATACTGATTATACTAGAAAATTAAACAAAATAAAAAAGGGTGTTTAACACAAAGTGAAACTTTACCCTAATTATTAGCAAAACAAGATAATTAAAATAGTTACAAACCAAGCCACCAAGTGTAACTTGGAAAAGCCGCGCCCCAAAGTTCCGGGAAGTAATTTATCCTCTAATATCTATTACACAAAAAACCGCAAAGTCATTAATGACTTTGCGGCCTCTACTGTTTTGGTTAACAGCCCGTTTCCATGCTTAAGAACCGCGTGATTTAGCTTTAATTAGCCTCTCACGGTTCTCTAAGTTTTATTAGCTAGAACTTACTCTGCATCAAATTCTGCTTCGTCTTCTTCATCCTCGATGTCTTCGGCGGCTTCTTCACCATCAGTTTCATCGTCAAAGTTTAGTTTGATGTTTCTAGTTAAAATGTCTGTGTAACTGTACGACACACGTTCGAAGGAGTTCTCGTCTTGATCCAAATCAACTACGAAAACGGCTGGGTATGTCATGTGCAATCGTCCACGCCGTTTAGTTACTTTTTTGCGGCCAGCCTGAGCGACTACCAATAATTCTTCCCCGATACGATTATCGAGTTTATCTTTTATTGTAGCTAGTGTGATTGGCATTAACTTCACCTTCCCATGTGAAACATTCTATCATAGTTTCACAAAAGATGCAATTTTACCACACCAACAATTGAATATCAACGCTTTACATTTAGTTTTTTTGTGCTTTATTTCAATTAAAACGGTTTATTTACGCTTTAGTCCGACAGTTTGGATTTGATTGTGCAAGTTGATGAAATCAACCACCGTTAACCGTTCTGGCCGAATGTGCGGGTCAATTTCCAACTCGTCTAATACGGACTGAATTTTTTCTTTAGTTTCCGGTGCCTTGCCGTATAAACCCTGCATGTTATTCCACAAATTCTTTCGCCGGTGCATAAAGCATCCGTGCACCGTTTTGAAGAAGTCGCGATCGTCTGCAGGATAAACTGGCCAATCTTTGCGCGGCGTTAAACTAACAATCGCAGAATCCACTTTTGGTTGTGGGACAAACACCCGGGCAGGAACCGTGAACTCTACCTGAGTTTGCATGCGGTACTGCACCACGACGGATAACGAACCGTATTCCTTGTCACCAGGTTGCGCGGTAAGCCGGTCGGCAACTTCTTTTTGCATCATCACCACCATTTTCGCGATTGGCAAGGAGCTTGCCATGAACGATTTTAAGATAGGAGTGGTGATGTAATACGGCAAATTAGCCACTAACTTAATCGGATGCTGTCCGTCGAAATGTTCCGCAACCACTTCGTTAACGTTAACTTTAAGTACGTCTTCGTTGATAATCGTAATGTTATCGTACGGAGCCAGCGTTTCATCTAGAACCGGAATTAAATTTTGGTCAATTTCAAAGGCTAAAACTTGGTGGGCCCGTTTAGCAATTTGTTCCGTAAGGCTCCCAATTCCCGGCCCTACTTCAATCACGTCGTCGCCATCGTTAATTTCGGCCGCATCCACAATGTTAACCAACACGTTGGGATCGGTTAAAAAGTTTTGACCTAAGCTTTTTTTAGCGGATAGGCCATATTTTTCTAAAATCGCCCGGGTTCGCGTGGGATTCCCAATCTCAATCTGATTCTTCATACTTTCCTCCGTCAATTTGTTGAACTGCTTGTTCAAAATCACTTTTAGCTACCTGAAATAATTGCAACCTTTTTGGTAGTTGCTTGGCGTTTACGTAGCCAATTCCTAATATTTCGCCTAACTTAATTCGGCGTTGTTTAGCCTCTTTTCCCACAATTAATCCAGCTTCCATTAAGTCGTCCTGAGAAATTTGGGGCAACGCTTCGTCATCTTCCGTATAAAGATGCTCTAATGCATGCCGAATTGCTTCTGGACTAGCGTGTTCGACCCCTAGACTACCCTTGTGGTCGGGAACGGCATCACTACGCTTTAAGAAAGCATGTTTAACGTTAGGTACTTCGGCCGCGATAGTTTTACGAATTTTTTCACCTGAAAAATCAGGGTCGGTAAACACAATTACTCCCCGCGTTTCTTGCAACTGCTGAATTTGTTCAATCGTTTCCTCAGACAGCGCCGAACCCCGGGTTTCCAAAGTATCCGCGTTGACCGCTAAATTAATTCGTTTGGTATCGTCTTTTCCTTCAACTACAATTACTTCTTTAATTTTCTTCATTTTCAATCCTATAAAGTTTACTTGTATTTTCAAAAGTTGCCTTTGCTAATTCGTCTGGATCCATGTCCCGATGGCGGGCCAAAGCTTCTAGGACGTATAGTGCGTAGGCCGGTTCGTTTTGCTTGCCGCGTAAAGGCTCCGGAGCTAAGTATGGTGCGTCGGTTTCCACCATGATCCGATCCAACGGTACTTGGCGAACGGCTTCGTGCACTTCCTTAGTCTTCTTAAAACTCGCCACTCCGCTAAACGAGATGTTTAATCCGAGTTCCAAAAATTTTTCCATCCAAGCAACATCCCCATTGAAACTGTGCATCACGCCCTTGATTGGGTGCGTGCTGGCATTCTTTAAAATTTCGTAGGTATCTTCCATCGCATCCCGGTTATGAATGGCAATCGGTAAATTACGTTCTTGGGCGATTTGAATTTGTTCCGCAAAAACCCGCCGTTGTGTTTTTTGGGGCGACGTATCCCAATGATAGTCTAATCCAATCTCTCCTAAAGCCACTACCTTAGGATTTTTCAACTGTTCCAATAACGTTGCTCGCTCGGATTCATGGAAATCTTTTGCGTCTTCCGGATGCCATCCCACAATCGCGTAGGTGTGGGGGTATTTTTCGGCTAATTCCAGAGCCCGTTGGTTTAAAACGGTGTTGGACCCGACTTGGGCCGTGGCTTTAACCCCTAACTTGCGCGCGTGATCCAGGTACGTTTGCTCGTTTCCCCAAAAAGCTTCGTCATTTAAATGAGTATGTGAATCAAAAATTTTCATCTTGATTGCCTCCCCAACTTATCAAATCGGGCTTAACGCCCCGTTACTTAATAGCAAAAAAGCTGGGGTGAACAACGTTTTTCCCAGCTTCTTCGCATTTCACTTATCAATTCCAGATTCTTAGGATAAACACAGCGGAAGTGGCTGCTTTGCCGAAATCGGCTCTGATCCCCTAGCTTCTTCCGGTTAACCAAATTATCTAATCAATCGCCTAACCCGCGATTAATTAAATAATTCCGTTAATCCTCACAAGCTACCCAGGGGACCTCCGCCTCTAGTTTTATCCCAACACATCTCCATTTTCGTGTTTTTCGTCCACCATTACCACGTTTACTTGGCCATCGCGTTCCGTCGACAAAATCATTCCTTGACTAATTTCGCCGCGCATCTTTCTTGGCTTCAAGTTGGCAACGATCACTACCTTCTTACCCACTAATTCTTCTGGGTTTGGATACCACTGTGCAATTCCGGACAAAATTTGGCGTGGTTCTTCATCGCCCGCATCTAATTTGAACTTCAATAACCTGTCAGCGCCCTCTACGTGGCCCGCTTCCAGAATTTCTGCTACCCGTAGTTCAACCTTATCGAATGCTTCAATGCGAATTTCTTTTTTAGCTTCGTTTACGTTTTCTTCCGTAGCCTTTGCTTGATTTGCTTCTGCCATTGCTGCCCGTCCCTTCTTTTTGTCTGATTGAGTCATTTGACCCTTCAAAAATGCCGCTTCTTTTTCAATATCTAACCGAGGGAAAATTGGCGTTCCCTTTTCTACCACCTTAGTGCCGGCTGGAATTTCGCCAAAGTGTAAACCTTGAAGTTCCATCGTTGCCGGATCCAAACCTAGTTGGCCGAAAATCTTCGCTGGTGATTGCGTCATCACCGGTTGAATCAAAATTGCGATAATCCGTAAGCTTTCCGCAAGGTGGTTCATTACGCTAGCTAATTTTTGTTTTGATTCTTCATCATCGTTACGCGCTAGAATCCATGGCGTAGTTTCATCAATGTACTTGTTTGAACGAGAAACTAACTTCCAAACTTCAGCCAATGCGTCACTAAAGTGCATGCTTTCCATTAACTCTTGATAATTTTTAATGGTTTCTGCAGCAACCTTTTCAAGGTCCGCATCGACTTCGTTAACCCCGCTTTGGAACGTAGGAATTACGCCGCCTTCGTACTTGTTAATCATGGCAACGGTCCGGTTCAATAAGTTCCCCAGGTCGTTTGCCAAATCAAAATTAATCTTAGAAACAAAGTCTTCTGGCGTGAAGTTTCCGTCGTTACTGTAAGGCATTGCCTTCAATAGATAATAGCGAAGTGCGTCTAACCCGTATTTTTCCACGATGGTTTCGGGATAAATTACGTTTCCCTTTGACTTGGACATCTTGTCATCCTTCATCAATAACCAACCGTGGCCGTAAATTTGTTTTGGCATTTCTAAGCCCAACGCGTGCAACATGATTGGCCAGTAAATAGTGTGGAACCGTACGATTTCCTTACCAACCATGTGTACGTTAGCCGGCCAGTAACGTTTAAACAAGCTGTCATCGTCACTACCGTAACCTAACGCGGTGATATAGTTAGAAAGTGCGTCGATCCAAACGTAAATTACGTGTTTAGGATCATTTTTAACGGGAACTCCCCACTTGAAGCTCGTCCGGGTCACCGCTAAATCTTCAAGACCTGGCTTAATGAAGTTGTTGATCATTTCGTGCATCCGGCTAGCTGGTTGAATGAAGTCGGGATGTTTTTCGTAATAATCTAGCAGCCAGTCCGCGTACTTACTCATCTTGAAAAAGTACGATTCTTCCTTAACTAATTCAACTTCGTTACCAGAAGGTGCTTTACCACCAATTACCTTGCCGTTTTCGTCACGGTAAACCTCAGCTAATTGGGATTCAGTGAAGTACTCTTCGTCAGAAACGGAGTACCAGCCTTCGTACTCGCCGAGGTAAATGTCGCCTTGGTCAAGCAGCTTCTGGAAGATGTATTGAACGGACTTTTCGTGAGCTTCATCGGTAGTCCGAATGAACTTGTCGTTGGAAATTTCGAGTAATTTCCAAAGTTCTTTAATCCCTTTGGCCATGTCGTCTACATAAGCTTGGGGGGTGGTGTGTAGAGCTTCCGCCTTTTGTTCAATCTTCAAGCCGTGTTCGTCAGTACCGGTTAAAAAGAAGACGTCCTTGCCTTGTAACCGTTGAAAACGGGCTTCCGCATCGCAAGCAATCGTGGTATAGGAATTACCAATGTGCAATTTGCCGGATGGATAATAAATCGGTGTTGTAATGTAATAAGTATTATTTTCTGCCATCATGGTTCCTCAATTCTAGTCTAAAGATAATTACTGTTATTGTACCATATAGCACGCGGAAAAACGGGCGCTTCCCGGGCTAAAATAAGTCTAACTGCATCGGGCCTAGTCCCGTAAAATGAATTCCTAGGAGTTCTTGCAATTCTTTAGCGTTGGCTACCGCATCGTGATTCCCATTGTTGTTAAAAATCACCATGACGTCTTGGACTGATTCCGCGACCGCCTTGATGGATTCTGCCAACTCTTTCAGTTCTGCAGACGAGTACCGGTAGTTGGTCCGTTCGCGCCGCCAGTTCTTGCCGCTACTGAACCAGCCGCTGGCATTGCGCCCGTGTAGCCGGAAAAACGCCTGTTTTGCGCTGGTGACTTGTAAAACAAACGGCATCCCTTGGTTCCCATCAAAGGGTTCATCAACCGTCACGTTAATCATTTTTAAGCGTTGTAAATAAGATAAGGTATCTTCAGTCACCGCATCGGTAAACCAACTAGCGTTACGGAATTCCACGGCAATTGGCAGTTTCCCCATCATTTGGCGAACCTCGAATAAGTAACGAATATTTTTCAGTTCGCAACGAAACGACGGTGGAAACTGAAAGAGTACCGCAGCTAATTGATTAGTTTTCACTAAGGGTTGCATGACCTTATAAAAGTCGGTGAACACCATCCGCCGCTCGGTAGTTAAGTAGTCTTCGTCAACTACCCCATCATGAAGCGTCATCGCTTGGTTAGCTTTAAAAATGAACCGAAACTGTTCTGGAACCTGATGCTGCCAGTTAACCACGTTGGATAAGGAAGGGGTCGCGTAAAAGGAGCTGTCCACTTCCACCAATGGAAAGTGACCCGCGTATTCCGTTAACGTGGCTTTGTCCTTTCCTTCCGTTGACAACGCCGGATGGTCCGTCCACGTACTTAAACCAATTTCTATCATTTGAATTCCTTTCTAAATAAAAAACTGAAATTCAAATCCAAAAGTTCACGGTTAGTTTGATTTCAGTTTTATTAATATTTATTTAAAAACCACCAAAAGTGTCGATAAAAGCACCATCACTAAATTAATTGTCATTAAAAGCACGTCCAGCCACCGGCCTTCCACGCGGTGACGAATTGGCTTGATCAAAAAAATTAATAGTCCGGCGTAACTAATCGCTAATAATGGGGCCCACAGCCACATCCCCAAAATACCAATTAAGAAAAGTCCGCACCCAATTTTTTCAGCTTGTGACAGGGGCCAAATTGGATCGTGTCCAACCATTTGCCGCCCTTGTGTTTTTGCGTTCGTTAATCGCCAGATGTCATAAATCTTGGCAACGATCGTGATTAAAGTTGCCCCAAACAAAATCGTTCCCGCTGCTTCACCAGCTGCCGTTTTGCTAAAAAAACTAAAGCCGATCGCACAAGCAAAAACTACTAAAATGCTCATAAAGAGTCCCACGAATTCCCTAGTCTCCGAAACCTGCTCGGTAACCGATTCTTTGCTTGGGGTTAACCGCCGAATTTTTAAAATCATATGGATCAATGCGTACGCGACCGCTCCGACCACAATTAACGAAAAAAACAGGATGGTCCAAAAATCAATCTTACCTACTAACATGCGAAACATGAACAAGAATACCGCCACTAACGAAAGTATTCCAGCAATGTTTGCCGTAATTCTCCAACCTTTTTCACTCATTTTTAAATGTCTCCAATTTTACACATGGAATCAGTACCTAATAATTCTACCATTTAATTTTCTGCCTAGCTATCGGGATTCATCTTTCGCGTTTTTCTTACCTAAATGTTATATAATGTAAGAAACGAAATGAGGTGAGCACATGAATAAACGGTTGTATAAATCATCCACCGATCGGGTAATCAGCGGCGTAATTGGTGGCTTTGCGGAAACATATAACGTGGATGCCAACCTATTACGGATTATTTACACTGCAATCACCGTCTTTTCCGGATTCTTCCCGGGCCTCATCATCTACCTGGTGGCTATGGTAGTAGTTCCCGAAAAATCATAATTTATTAACTTGAAGTAAACCCAGAAAAACTTAAAAGTTTTTCTGGGTTTTTATTATGCCGCTATTCTTGCGTTGCACTGCGTGACGTTTAACAACGGCTCCCCACTTAAAAACTCTGGTTAACGTCAACGACCGCAACCAGAGTTTTGAGTTAATAATTAAATTAGCGAGTGGTGTACGGCATCTTAATTTCGTCAAAGAAGTCCTTAACGTTTTTTGCGTACAATTCCCGGAAATATTCGTCACTAGGCTTATCCTTTGGCGTAGGAACTACGAAGGCGTTTTGTTGGTCGCCAATTCCTAATCCTACAAAGGCCCGGGTGTCCTGAGCTTTTTCGTGCAATTCCGAATGGTAAATTTGGAATAATTGTTTAATGGATAACCGTAATTGCCGTTCGCTAAACACGCTGCCCAACGTAGCAAACTCTAGTGCATGAAGTTCTGGCAAGTCCCATTTTTGAAGCTGTTGGTCCACCATCGTAAACGCCTTAACTACTTTTCGGTGCAAGTCAAACGGGCTAGTGATGCTGCGTTGGTTTAGTTCCGCCATCATTTTTTGGGCCGTTACAAATGTGGTTGGATAATCCGCGGTTAACTGTGCTTCATAATCGCTAAGATGGTCGCCATAAAAATTAATTGCGTCCATCATCATGATCAAACGAATAGCGCTAAAGCCATCTACTTTGCCATCCGTTTCGGGTTCCACCGCGTCTTGAATTCCCTTCAAGAATTCAGCTTCCACTTGTTCATCAATCAAGTCGTGACGCCGTTGCTCATCAACCACCACTTCGTGGGCAATTACGTCGTAAAGCTCCGTAATTAAAAACATTAATTGCTGGTCGGTTTCCTTTTCCCCAGTCGTTAAACCAAAGTACAGTTGCGGAAATCCTTTTAGTACCATCAATAAGTGAATTAGTTCGTGAGAAGCCGTGTAGTTAGGCGCGGTAATATCGTCTACCTTAATTAACATTTTTCCCGGCTCGTGGAATTGTTGGGCTTGGTCGTGCCGAACGAATCCGGCCTGTTGGTCACCAAAACTTAAGCGGACCTCCCCCGGGAAGGTTGCGTTAACGGCTTCTAATAGTGATTTTACTTGGTCATTAACCTCTACGTTACTCATCAAGATCCTTCTTTCTCATTTGTTCAATAATTTTTTGGGCGTGGGCGGCATCAATCCGCGGCTCTTTTAATAACCGGGGCACCGCCTCGTTTAATTTAGTTGCGGGCAATCCGTGTTCTAATAACAATGATTTTGCCTGTAACCGCATGTGTCCGTGCTGAATTCCTTCGGTCACGATGGCTTTGAGCGCCGCTAAGTTCTGGGCGAGTCCAACTGCCCCAATCACTTCTGCAAGTTGGTTAGCACTATCAACTTGAAGCAATTCGAGGTTTAGTTGAGCTTGTTCATTAATTCCAATCGACCCGCCGACCGTAGCAACCGGCAATGGCACTACTAGTTGGCCTTGTAACTGGTGATCAACAATTTGCCAGGTGCTTAGCCCCCGGTACTGCCCATCACGAGCTGCAAATGCGTGGGCACCACTTTCGATAGCCCGCCAGTCGTTCCCGGTAGCCATCACCACGGCGTCAATTCCATTCATGATTCCCTTGTTATGGGTAGCTGCCCGGTACGGATCAATCTGGGCAAATTCACTTGCATCAGCAATCTTTTGGGCTACCGCAGAATCGATAACCGTTTCAGGAATCGTACAAGTAACCGTAGTCAGCGCTTGGTCAGCTAGGTTAGATAAAATTGCCATCTCTACGGCAATCCCTTCCATCTCAAATTCCGTTTTCAAAGCTTCAAGCATGGTGTTAATGGTGTTAGCCCCCATTGCTTCCTTTGTATCGACTAGCAAATCCACGGATAGCTGGGTAGCAGACAGCGGGCGTGGCATGATTTTTAACGCGCCGCCTCCGCGTTTTTGCATCGAAGGGTGGGCAGCATTGGCCACTTCTAACAGGTGCTTTTGGTGGTCAACCACCCATTGGCTAACTTCGATGCTCGTTTTCGTATTCATCAATAATTGGCCGCGCATCAGTCGCTTACTATGTGCTTGAAATCCGCCAGCTTGGCAAACTAACTTGGCTCCGTTGCTGGCTGCCGCAATTACGGAAGGTTCCTCGGTGACCATTGGAACCACGTGTTCACGTCCGTTAACTTTGAAATTCACCGCAATCCCTTCCGGTACTCGGAAATCAGTTAAATAATTTTCGATTTGTTGCTGCCGTACAGCGTCAATTGGCAGTTTTGCTAACGTAGCCACCCCTACGCCAGTCACTTCTGACAATAATTCCAACTGGGCTTGCCGGCTTAACCGATGGTATCCTTCAATCATAAATTAACTCCCTTTACATGTTGGTTAATGTATTCTGAAATAATGCCTTCCCGTACGCCACTTTCCGAAAAGATTACCCGGTCCGAGTCAATCATCTGAAGTAGCATCACCAATGGTAACACCCCACCCACGATAATGTCGGCCCGAGCCGTTTCCAAACCAGCAATTTTTTTGCGATTTTCCAGATTACGGGTAATCAAAGAACGGAAGGTGCGGTTAATTGCTTCCGTTTTTAGCCGATAGCCGTGAATGTTGTTCACCCGGGCAATTTTTTGCCGACAGCGATTGATCCGGGCTAACGTCCGGTTCGCGCCCCCTAGCAAGACGACCGGTTTATTAAACGCGTCCATAATCCACCAAACGTCACGGAGCTGCTTGTTAACAAACATTTCGGCGGAAAATAAATTATCCCCACGAATCACGTTGCTTAAGTGGAACCGTTCTGAAAGCGACACCGCCCCAATTGGGATGCTGATCATGTTCCGCGCCTTACCATTGTGCACGTCAATTAACTCACAACTAGCCCCTCCAGTGTCCAGTACCAAACAGTCTTTGACCTCTAGTGAATTAATGACCCCCAGATAGTCGTAGTAGGCTTCGTCATCTCCCGATAAAACCTCTAATTTTATTCCCGTTTCGCGTTGAACGCGTTTTAAAAAGTCTTTTTGGTTACGGGCCATCCGTACCGCCGCCGTAGTTATCCCGCGAACTTCAATTCTCGGGTACTCTTCATAAATTGCTTTAAAACGGTGAAGTGCTTCAATCGTCCGGTTGATTGCTTGCGGCCGAAGCAAGCGTTCGCGTCCCATACCTTCAGAAATTCGGGAGTCTTCTTTAACCCGCCTGATTTCCCGGAACGTGCCTTCATCCGTAATCGAGTTAATGGCCATCCGTACCGAATTCGACCCTAAATCGACAATTACTAAATTTTTCATTATGGGATCCTCATTTTAATTGATATATTCATTTTTTATTTTACCATTCCCAATGGTTGAGCGCGTTAAAGAGTTGGCAAAACTAGTAAAACCTTATCAATTAGCGTTCCTTAAGTACTATTTAAAATTAGATCCGGCCTTTCGTTAAGAAAAGAAAAAAGGAAGCTCTTCCGGACTTAAAAAAACCGAGTCCCCTTTTCAATGGATTGCCTTTAGTAATGTCGAAACGTGCTCCAGAACTCAATTTCTTCCGGTTAACTAAATCAAGGCCTCAATCACCCAAACCGTGATTAAGGCCTTGATTCTGTGCTTTCCTGCTGCATAGTCGAAACGTGTTTTCTGCCCCAACTTCCTCCGGTAACCAAATTAGGGTCTCAATCGCTAAAACCGCGATTAAGACCCTAATTCTGTTATCCTCGGAAGCTGCCCGGGGCTGAAAACACTCTATTTTTTAAAATAATTCAACCCAATTGCTTCCCGCACCTCGCTCAAGGTTTGGTTCGCAATTGCATTTGCCTTTTGGCTTCCCTCTTCAAGAATTTGGTAAACTCCCGCAAGGTCAGCCGCGTAACTTTCCCGGCGTTCCCGGATTGGTTTCAATTCCGCTTGAAGAACTTCGTTTAAGTAACGCTTAATCTTAACGTCGCCTAACCCACCAGCTTGGTAATGATCCTTCAATTCTTGAACTTTTTCCTTATCCGGATCAAAAATGTCGAGGTAGGTAAAGACCGTATTACCTTCAATGTGTCCAGGATCCTCTACACGAATGTGTTGCGGATCGGTGTACATTGACATTACTTTCTTTTGAATCGTGTCCGCGTCGTCTGCCAAATAAATGGCGTTGTTCAACGACTTAGACATCTTAGCATTTCCATCCAAACCAGGGATCCGGCCCATTCCCTTTGGTGGGAAGTAGCCTTCTGGTTCCACAAGGACGTTTTTACCATAGATATTGTTAAAACTCCGCACAATTTCGCGAGTTTGTTCCAACATTGGTTCTTGGTCATCCCCAACCGGCACCGTATCCGCCTTAAACGCAGTAATGTCGGCCGCTTGACTAACTGGGTAAGTCAAGAAACCAGCTGGAATACTTTGGCCAAACGCCTTTTGTTTAATTTCAGTTTTAACGGTCGGGTTGCGTTCCAAACGCGAAACACTAACCAAGTTCATGTAGTGTTGGGTAAGCTCACTAAGCGCTGGAATTTGTGATTGAACAAAAATGGTCGATTTCGCTGGATCGATCCCTACCGCCAGATAATCGAGAGCCACTTGGATAAGGCTATTGCGAATCTTTTCAGGGTCCCGAGCGTTATCCGTGAGCGCCTGCATATCAGCGATCATGATGAAGGTATCGTAATCCCCCGTGTTTTGAAGTTGGACCCGATTTTTTAGCGAACCCACATAGTGACCGATATGTAACTTTCCGGTTGGCCGGTCACCGGTCAAAATAACTTTTTTGGCTGTCATTTCTTTTCCTCCAATAACTTAATTTAATAAATAAAAAAACCTATCATTCAAAATTTGAATAATAGGACGAAATCTCGCGGTACCACCTAAATTGTGACTTTTCTATAAAGTCACCGCTCACTTGAAAGATAAGGGATTTCGCCCTACGTAACGTAACCAATCCATTTCGCTTGCCGTGGGATTTTTCAGCAATCCTCCCTCTCTGTGCTTGGCTTACTACTTCTCTTCCATTCTATAGGAATTTCACTGACCTTGTCAAAAAAATCTCCCTTAATATCCTTTAGTTTGACTTTCCAGGAAATGGCCCCTAAAATGGTTCAAGCACTAAAAGGACGGAGGTAATTCAGGTGGACGAGCAACAGCAAGAACAACAACGCGTCGATTTCGTAGTTGACCAGATTGGCGCCCAGAAAAAGCGGACGGAAGACCTGTACGAAAAGGCCCATCACGAAACTAGCAAGGTAGAAAAGAACTATTCGCAAAACGCTAAGGTCAACTTGATTGAAGCCGACGACCGGATTGAAACGGAAGCGGAAATCCAGCAGCAAAAAGGGTTGGTTGCCCGGGCAGTGGAAAACGAAGCCATTTTAAAACGACAAATCAACTCCTTAACTGAATTACAGGATTCGCCTTACTTTGGACGCATTGACATTCAAGACCCTGACGAAACCGCGCCGGAATCACTATACATCGGCGTGGCCTCCTTTGCCGACCAAGACGGCGACTTTTTAATTTACGACTGGCGGGCGCCCATTTCCAGTATTTATTACAACGGAACCCTCGGAAAGGTCAAATACGAAACTCCGGCGGGCCCCATGGAAACCGAATTAACTAAGAAACGACAGTTTACCATCAGCCACGGCGAAATCACCCACATGTTCGATACTAACGAAACGGTCGGTGACGAACTATTGCAGCAGGCGCTCGGTGAGCAAAATGACGAATACATGCGCAACATCGTGGCCACCATTCAAAAGGAACAAAACGACATCATTCGGGACGTTCACAGCGACCTGCTCGTTGTTCAAGGGGTCGCCGGTAGTGGGAAGACTTCCGCGATCCTGCAACGCATTGCCTTTTTGCTTTATCATAGCCGGGCTTCCCTTGACGCAGACGAAATTGTTCTGTTCTCGCCTAACAAACTGTACAGTCGTTACATCTCCGACGTGTTGCCTAGCTTAGGGGAACGTAACATGCGCCAGCTTACCCTGGCCGAATTTCTTAACCGGCGTTTGGAAGGACTCAACGTCCAAAGCCTGTTTGACCGTTTCGAAAATCAGGTTAGCCAAACCGCGGAAGAACAGCGGATTATTTCATTTAAGGAAAGCCAACGGTACATTGAGTTAATTCAGCAATATGAAGCCCAACTCACCCCGGAAAATATTAAATTCACCGACATCAATTATCAAGGAGCGCCTTTCTTTAAAAAGGAGCAGATTCGCGAAATTTTTGCGAGTTTCCCTGCATCCATGAGCAACCGCGAACGGATTTTACGAACTAAAAACCAACTAGTTAAGTTATTAAAGGCCCGGATTGATCAAAAGGTTTCTGCGGACTGGGTGCAAACCCAGCTCGACCAAATTAGTGACGAAAAATACCACGAAATTGTGGGACGTCGCCACTTTAACTCCTTTGATGAAGAAAATTATTTCATTGGCCGTCACTTAGTTACTAAGGCTTTTGAAATTATCGACGATGCCATTTTTAATAACTACTTTATTGATATTTACGCCCAGTACGCGGATTTCTTAAGGCAACTCCCATCTTCGGAAATTGATGGCGCCGCGGCAGCCACCACCTTCAATAACGACATTGAATTGCACCACGTGCGTTTAGAAGATGCCGCTCCGTTAATGATGTTGCGGGACTTGATCACCGGAAGCGGCATCAATCGCAAGTTTCAGTACGTCTTCATCGATGAAATGCAGGACTATTCGGTTGCCCAGTTAATGTACCTCAAGCACGCCTTTCCGAAGGCCAAGTTTACGTTGTTGGGCGATAGTGAACAAGCTTTGTTCAAGGACGTTACCGAACCGGCCGTGTTACTTGAAAAACTTAAGGACGCGTTTGCCGTTCACCGGGCCAACCTGATCACCCTTAACCGCAGCTACCGATCCACCGCGGAAATCACTAAATTTGCGGCGGCTCTACTACCCGACGGTGATAAGATTCAACCCTTTAGTCGGCACGGTAAGTTACCCGAAATTACGGTTACGGATACCCCTTCCGAGGCCATTACCGCAGTGAAACAAATTTGCCAAGCCGAATTGCAAGATTACGGGACCGTCGCCATCCTGACCAAAAACATGCGAGAAAGTACTCAAGTTGCAGAATGGTTGCATGACTTAAAACCTAGCCTGCTAACCGACGGTGACCGCTCGTTGCCTAAGGGAATCGTTGTATTACCCATTTATTTGGCGAAGGGGTTGGAATTTGATTCGGTAATTGCCTACGACGTTTCGGAACAGAATTATCCCGAAAAATTGTGGCGGGGCACCCTGTACACGATTGCTTCCAGAGCCATGCACCACCTCAATTTGGTAAGTATTGGTAAGGTTAGCGAAATCATCACCCAAATGAAGGAAGAAAGCTTTAGCATAAAAAGAGTGTGGAAATCTTCGGGGAAGCTCTGAGGACTAACGAAATTAGAGCATTAAGCGCGGGTTGAGCGGTTGAGCGGTTGATGTTCTAATTTGGTTAGCCGGAAGGGCTTGAAGATTGGAGCACGTTTCCATAAAAAGAGTGTGGAAATCTTCGGGAAAGCTCTAAAAATTAAAAAGACAAAGCTGAGAAAAACGAAAAATCACTGGGGGTTTTGACTTCAATAAAATCAAAACGTGCGCCAGAAGTCAGTTTGTTCCGCCTAATCAAAAAGACCGTTATGCCAAATTAAGGTATAACGGTCTTTTTTCAGTTAATGCTCGTCTTTTTGTTCCACTCTCAATTATATTTACCGTGCCATCGCGCGCTTATTGTACTTGATTGCATCTTTTAAAATGAACGGTGCAATCAACGTTACCAGCACGATTACCAACACAATTGCGGAATAGTATGTTTCACTCATTAAGTGTTCTCCATACCCAATTTGCAAGGTAATCAGCGCCATTTCGCCCCGGGAAATCATCCCGGCACCAATCACTCCGCTACTGGTTACGTCAAAGCCGGACAGGTACGCACCGGCGCCGCAACCTAGTAACTTGGTCAAGGTCGCTAAGACCGTCAGGGTGACAATCAACCCGATTACCGACTGCAATCCCGCAAACGACATCGAAAGCCCGACGCTAACGAAGAATACTGGAATAAAAACGGCGTAGCCAATTGGCTCAATGCTTTCATTTAACTCGTCATTTTCGTCAGTCAACGAAACGGCAACGCCCGCAAAGAACGCCCCGATGGCGCCGCTCAAACCAGCTACGTCCGCTAACCAAGCCAGTCCCAGACAAATAATGATCGACATTACTGGTCGGGCAGCGGTAATGTAAAGATGGTCCGCTGCTCGCATTAGCATCGGCACCAGCCATTTCCCAATTACGTACACGGCAATGAAAAATAGCACTTGGTAAAAAAGCGCGCCGCCCAAACTAGTCCGGGAGCCGCCGCTCGAACTAGTTAAGGCAATCATTACCCCTAATAACAATACGCCAAGGATGTCATCAGCCACTGCTGCGCCCAAAATCGTCGCTCCCTCTTTGGTATTTAGGGTTTGGTATTCCTTCAACACCTCTACTGAAATACTTACCGAAGTAGCCGAAAAAATCACCCCAATAAAGAGGGCTTCCATTGGGCTAACCCCGAAGATCAAACTCGCGCCGCCTACCAGCGCAATTGGTAAAATTACCCCCATGATGGCAACGACTAACGCCGGTTTAATATAACGCTTCAGCATCTTCAGGTCGCTTTCTAAGCCAGCTAAAAACATCAGAATAATGACTCCAATTTCGGAAAACACCGCGGTGATTTCGTTACTGTGAATTACCCCTAAAACTCCCGGTCCTAAAACAATTCCCACCAGTAATTGGCCAACTACGGCAGGAATGCCAATCCGTTGTGCAAAGTGGCCCGCTAACAGCGTCAATCCTAAGATTAAAACGAGGACGCCCACGAACTCCATTAAATCACGATCCTTTTCTTAAATTTTAACTACCGCAAGTACTCTAAGTCACTAGCCTCAGTGGGGTACGCGAAAATTTGCCGTTGTAACTCGCTAAGACTACCGCCATGGTTGATCAGCCACGTAAGGTCGTTAATCACGTGTTCCGCCTCACTACTCATGGTAACCACGCCCACTACTTGCTGAGACTGGCGGTCAACCACGACCGTCGCCCGCGCGTCTGGATCTTGGATCCGCCGATAGGTAAACCAATTAGTTAAATCCAAGTCCTTAACTTCATAGCGTTGCGAATCTTTTTGTGCAGTTGCAACTTCCACTCCGGCCTTCGCTAATTGGGGAACCCCATACACGACCGTCGGAATCACTGGATACGCAATGGCTGCCGAACTTTGGTGGGTCAACAATTGCGCCAAATATTGTGCTTCAAAGCCTGCCACCGGAGTTAATTTCGGTTGCGCTTTAGCCACCACGTCGCCCATTGCATAGATGTTGCTTGCCGTAGTTTTCAAATGGTCATCTACCATGATACCATTTTTCGCGGCCTCTATCCCAGCCTGTTCAAGGTTCAGGGTATCCAGGTTAGGCACTCGGCCGGCAGTAACGAAAACCCGGTCCACTGGCAAACTAAATTGCTGATCATCCCGCAAGGTCATCCCCTCCGCGCTTTTTTCGATCGCGGTAACGTCAATGTTTAAGTGGAATTGTACCCCTTGTTTAGTCAGTTGTTCCATAAATTGCTTAACACTTTCTGCTGGAAACTGCTTCAGGGGCCGATCGTTGTGATGAATCACGTGCACTTCCGCACCGGCTGCGTTCGCGATGGCTGCCAATTCAAAAGCAATGTAGCCGCCCCCTACTAAGGCAATTCGCTTAGGCAGTTCTGGCATTGCCAAAAAGTCTGTACTAGTTTGCATCAATGCTTCATTTTCAATTTTTCTTAATCGTCCCGGACGTTGGCCAGTGGCGATTACAAATTGGCTGCTTTCCACCCGCTGTTCGCCTACTTTTAGCGTGTGTTGATCTACAAATTCAGCGTGCCCGTCTAAAACCGTGATCCCGGCGTCGACTAATCCCTGGCGGCTGCTTGAAGAAACTGGTTCCGTGAACGTTTCCTTAAAACGCATTAGGGAAGGCCAGTCGATTTCCGGTTCGTTTTCTAAGCCCTTCCCAACGAGGTGGCGGCTACGTAATTTAGCTTCCACTGCCGCCATTAAAACTTTTTTCGGATCACACCCGCGGTTGGGACAAGTCCCGCCCCAGCGATTTTCTTCCACTACGGCCACGGTTTGGCCGGCTTGTTTTAAATCATACGCTAACCCTAAGCCCGCAGGCCCTGCACCAATAATAACTACGTCAAATTTTTTCATAATGCTCCCCCTCATTGACTAAATTAATGGACTGTCTCACTCAAATACTTAAACAAGGACGGCCGGTCCACCCAGCCGGTAGTCTGCCCATGTTCATCCACCACCTGTAAAATTGGGTGCTCAGCTAACTGCTGGAACACCTCGTCTAAACTGGCCGTTCTTGGGATGACAGGTAATTTTTCTGTCGTGGACGGCGCCGACACCCCAAAACCCGTGCGCACCACCTTTTCCACTTCGGTTTGGTATAGGTTCTTACCCACGGTGGCTGAAAAGAAATTTTCCACAAATTCGTTGGCGGGATGTTGGGAAATTTCTTTCGGGGTGGCTACTTGCAACAACTTTCCGTCCTTCATCACCCCAATGCGGTCCCCTAATTTCAGGGCTTCGTCCATATCGTGGGTGACAAAAACGATCGTGTTCTTAAATTTCTGGTGCAACTTTAAAACTAAGTCCTGTAACTGCGCCCGCACCAAAGGGTCTAACGCGCTGAAAGGTTCGTCAAACAATACCACCGGTGGTTGCGCAGCCAATGCACGAAGAATTCCGATTCGTTGTTGCTCGCCTCCCGAAAGTTCCCGCGGGTACCGTTTGCGGTAGCGCTCTGGATCTAAATCAACATCTTCTAACAGCTGGGTGACCCGCCGTTTAACCTCTTCTTTATCGACCCGCTTCATTTCTGGAATCAAACTGATGTTTTGCTCCACGGTCATCGTTGGAAATAGGGCAATCTGTTGGAGCACGTACCCAATCTCCAAACGTAAATTACGCAAATCATAATCCTTTATTCTCTGCCCGTTAAACAAAATGTCACCGGCGGTTTGCACAAACAACTGGTTGATCATTTTTAAAGTGGTCGTTTTCCCGCTACCAGAAGTTCCGACCAGGACGAAAATTTCGCCCTCCTTAACCGTAAAATTTAGGTCATCAATTACTGTTCGACCACCAAAAATCTTTTTCACGTGCCGAAATTCAATCATTGTCTTACTCATTTACGTTCGGCTCCTTTCAACAAACCCTTGCTGACCAAATAGTCGTGGGCCACCTGTTGGGCGGAACGTTTTTGGACGTTCACTTGATAATTCATCTCTTGCATTTCTGCTTCCGTAATTTTGCCTGCTAAGCGGTTTAACGCGCGGACCACTTGCGGATGTTTTTTAGCAAAGCTCTTCTTCATTAACGGCGCGCCTTGGTACGGTGGGAAAACGTGTTGGTCATCCTTGAGAACTTGCAACCCGAGTTGTCGAATCTGACTATCCGTGGAGTAGGCGTCGGCAACGTTAATTTGCCCGTTTTTAATTGCCGAATAGCGCAACGAAGCCTGCATCGACTTGACCGGAAACTCTAAGCCGTACGCTTTTTGAATTCCTTTCCACCCGTCCTTGCGGTTAATGAACTCAAGCGTCATCCCCCCGTGTAACTGGTTTTCAATGCGGCTTAAATCCGAAATATTTTCTAAGTGATGCTGTTTTGCGAAATCTTTTTTCACCACCAGGGCGTAAGTGTTTTGATAACGCATCGGTTTCAAATAATCCATTTGATATTGCTGAGCTAACAATTTACGACCGGTTGCGTAAGTTTGTGCCGCACTTAGGCGCTGGGAAGGGGCGTCCTTCACCAAAGTTTCTAATACAGTACCGCTAAATTCCGGGTAAATATCGATTTTGTCAGCCTTCAACGCGTTAAATAAGAAGCTCGTTTCCCCAAAGTTTTGCTTTAAGGTCACTTTAGTATGGGGAGCTTCCTCTTCAATTAAATCCTTGTACATATTGATTAAGATGTCCGGCTCCGAACCTAATTTTCCCGCAATCGTAATCGTTTCGGTCGGCGGAGTTAATATTTTAGCAACCGTGGCGCCGGTAACCGCCACCACGAGAATTGCCAAACTGATGGTGATTTTTTTCACCGACCACCGTTGTAAAACGTTTAATAACGCGCTCAACCCAATTGCTAATAGAGCGGAGCTGATGGCCCCCACCAAAATTAACGCAGGGTCGTTACGGTTAATTCCTAAAAGGATGAAATTTCCGAGCCCTCCAGCACCAATTAGCGCGGCCAACGTCGCCGTTCCGATGATTAAAACCAGCCCCGTCCGAATTCCTGAAATAATTACCGGCATGGCGGTGGGTAATTCCACCCGAAATAGCTTTTGTAACGGTCGCATTCCAAAAGCGTCCGCCGCCTCTTCTAACGATGGGTCAATCTCGGTGATCCCCACGTATGTATTTTGAAATATTGGTAACAGGGCGTACACTACCAAGGCTATGATGGCTGGCACGCTGCCAATCCCCACTAATGGAATTAGCAATCCCAATAAGGCTAAGGACGGAATCGTTTGCAAAACTCCCGTGATCTGCAATAAAATTTCCGCAATTTTGCGGTGTCGCGTCGCCCAAATTGCTAAAGGCATTGCAATTACAATCGCCAGTACCAACGCAACCAGTGAAATTCCTAAATGTTGGAGTAGGGCTTGCCACAGGTCGCTTTTCTGTTCGGCGAAGGTCTGAACTAAATCTTTCATGCGCTCGACTTCCTTGTTTGTATTTGAATTAAATTATCGCACAAAAAAATTGGCAACCCTAACGAAATGCCCGTTGAGTTGCCAATTAGTTTTAGAAATTAGTTTTAATTTGTGCTGGTTGAGTTTGGACAATCACTTTACCTTGGTGAATGGAGTAAAGCAATTCTTTACGCTCGTTTAACTCGTCATAAAAATTATCCGCGTTAAAAATCAAACAGTTGGCTGGTTTGCCGACCGCGATTCCGTAATGATCCTCAACGTTAAGCGTCTTGGCTCCGTTATTAGTAGTCAGATTGTAAGAATCCATAATTTGTGAATACCCCATCAGCTGTGCCGCGTGAATGCCCATGTGAACTGAATCCAGCATGTTGCCATCGCCCATTGGGTACCACGGATCCTTCACATCGTCTTCACCAAACGAGACGTTGACGTGGTGTTCTAGCAGCTCCTTCACCCGGGTTAATCCGCGCCGCTTCGGATACGTATCGAATCGCCCACCTAGGTGAATGTTGATTAACGGGTTGGAAACCATGTTAATTTCCGACATTTCCAAGAGTCGCATCAACTTGTAGACGTAGGCGTCGTTGTACGACCCCATTGCGGTAGTGTGGCTAGCCGTGACCCGATTTTTCAGGCCGCTTTCGTAAGCCAAGGTCGCCAATACTTCCAAGTGTCGTGAATTTGGATCGTCAATTTCATCACAGTGGACGTCCACTAATTTATCGTACTTTTCCGCCAGTTCAACGATGTACTTCAAAGAAGCAACTCCATAGTCCCGGTTAAATTCAAAATGCGGAATGCCACCAATTACGTCAACTCCCATCGCGACCGCCTGTTTTAGTAACTGCTTACCGTTAGGAAACGACCAAATTCCTTCTTGTGGAAAGGCAACTAACTGCAATTCCATAAAGTCCTTTACTTCGTCCTTAACTTCTAGTAGGGCTTCTAAAGCCGTAAAGTTAGGATCGGTAGTGTCGACGTGGCTTCGTACGTATTGAATTCCATGTTGCGCTTGCCGTTTCAACGTTTGCAGGGCCCGGGTTTTAACGTCCTTTTTTGTAAGGCTCTTTTTGCGTTCCGCCCAAATCCGAATTCCATCAAACAAAGTGCCCGACTCGTTCCATTCGGGATCACCCGCCGTCAGCGTTGCGTCTAAATGAACGTGTGAATCAACAAACGGCGGCAACAACAGTTTGCCCTGTGCCTCAATCACTTCCTCACTTTCATGAGGGGTTAAATTAGGCGCAATTTCTTGAAAAACTCCTCCTTCAACCCGGACATCCTTTGGTTCCTTTGCGTTTTCAATATACACACCTTTAATTAGCATTGTGCTTCCCCTTTTCTAGTTGCATAATTCCCCAATATAGACAACCAATCAAAATCATCACCAAAAAGGTTGCTCCCGTATATTTTTGAACAAAGCTTACCCTTTGTAAAGCGCTATAAATTAATACACCAAAAATCCACAGTCCAAAGGCCGTCCAGTGAATTCCCTTATGGTACCAATATGGTCCGTGGGGATCACCTAAATCTTTCGCCGCGTAACGTTGTTTGGCAATCAAGAAGTAGTCCACCACCATGATGCTGATAATCGGGCCAAGAACCATGCCAACGTAGTCCAGGAAGGCTGTAAAGGTGGTTAAGAAACTACCGTAGAAAACGGGGATAAACGTGACCACCGTAGCAATTATGGTAGTAATCAGTAACGATTGTTTTAAAGATAATTTGCTAAACATGTTATTCAAGGCCGAGCCCGCAGCCTGAATATTAACCGCGTTTGCCGTCATACTAGTTAGCATAATGACGATCATGGCAATTACGCCTAGTCCCAGCCGGTTAGCAATCGTACTAGGATCCGAGTTGTTAGGGTCGTAAACGCCCGAACTAACTGCGATACTAATCGTGGCGCTTAATCCAATAAACGCAAACCCAAAGACTCCTAAATTAGCGCCTAGGAACGGAGCGGTAGTGGCGGTATTTACCTTTTTAGTGAACCGAGTAAAGTCTGCACCAGCCGTAACCCACGCAAGATTAAACGCTGCTAGCGTATCCATCGCGGTCCCTTGATCCATTTTTAAGTGTTGTGGTACCTGCCAGTGGGCAATTTGACTAAAGGAGACGTCGTGAAATACCACCACCGACTCCCAAATCACAAAGATAATCACTAAAATAATCCCAATCCGTTCGATAATTTGAATTGAACGTTGCCCAGCAACGATGCTAAGTAAATGGAGGATGCTCATTACCACAATCCCAACAATTAAACCTAAATTACCACCAGGTTGTCCGTAAACGGGCCAGCCCCAAAAACTATGTAAGATATAAGATACGGAAGTAGCCGCAATGAAGGTGTTCACCGCCGTCCAACCCACAAACTGGGTTAAATTTACTAAGGATGGAATGATGCTCCCCCGGATCCCAAACGAAGCCCGCGAAAGTGCCATCGTGGAAACACCTGTTTTAGTTCCCATATAGCCAACCATCATCAAGAATATGTACGAAATACTGGAGGCAATCAAGAGCGCCTTGATTCCGCCCCAGAAACCACACGCCGCAATAATCCCTCCAATAAACCAGGTCCCGTTATTGGCGTTAGCCCCAATCCAAGTCGCAAACATATCCCAATAGGTCATATGCCGATACTGCTTTTTGATACTTTCAACCCGATATTTCGAATCCATCCATCAATTTCCCCCTTGTCGAAATTTGACACATTTTTAAAATTATACTAAATCTCATAAAGACAAGCAAAAAGAATCTTGACGACGGACCACAATTTTTAATTCCCGACGTAAAAAAGGACTTACCCGATAATCGGGTAAGTCCTCATGAAGAAGATAACTATTAAGCCACTAGTCGGGTTTGAACCGACGACCCCTTCCTTACCATGGAAGTGCTCTACCTAGCTGAGCTATAGTGGCAACTTTCACTAGAATAGTATACCATATTTATTCTTGCTGTAAAACGTTTATTCGCAACAAATAGCTAAAAATTATCGTAAAAAAAGCGGCCTAGTGATGATTAATTTTTTTGCTAATCAATGAGCCCTAATCACCTGTTAGAAATGATTTAGTTAATCGTAATTGACCCGAGAATAGGAACCTAGTTTTAGTTATTCACCACTGTTTAAAGCTTAACGAACTGTGGATTCCTTTTATTGGATAGCTTTCATTACTCCTAGTCTTGCGATTTCCTAATTTACTTTATTAGAACACAAAAAAAGAGCCTTCCTTTCGGAAGACCCTTGAGTTTGCATGGCAACGTCCTACCCTCGCAGGGGGCGATCCCCCAACTACTCTTGGCGTTAAGAAGCTTGACTTCTGTGTTCGACATGGGAACAGGTATATCCTTCTCACTATCGTCACCACACTCTGTGCTAACTTACGTTATCACTTGAGAAAACTTTTGTCCTCTCAAAACTGAATAATATCTACATTCTCTTTCGAGTTACTTGCCACGTTCTACTTGGTTAAGTCCTCGACCGATTAGTACTAGTCCGCTCCATGTATCGCTACACTTCCACTTCTAGCCTATCTACCTGATCATCTCTCAGGGGTCTTACTTGCCCGAAGGCAATGGGAAATCTCATCTTGAGGCGAGTTTCACACTTAGATGCTTTCAGCGTTTATCTCATCCACACATAGCTACCCAGCGATGCTCCTGGCGGAACAACTGGTACACCAGCGGTGTGTCCATCCCGGTCCTCTCGTACTAAGGACAGCTCCTCTCAAATTTCCTACGCCCGCGACGGATAGGGACCGAACTGTCTCACGACGTTCTGAACCCAGCTCGCGTACCGCTTTAATGGGCGAACAGCCCAACCCTTGGGACCTACTTCAGCCCCAGGATGCGATGAGCCGACATCGAGGTGCCAAACCTCCCCGTCGATGTGAACTCTTGGGGGAGATAAGCCTGTTATCCCCAGGGTAGCTTTTATCCGTTGAGCGATGGCCCTTCCATACGGAACCACCGGATCACTAAGCCCGACTTTCGTCCCTGCTCGACCTGTCTGTCTCGCAGTCAAGCTCCCTTCTGCCTTTACACTCTGCGAATGATTTCCAACCATTCTGAGGGAACCTTTGGGCGCCTCCGTTACATTTTAGGAGGCGACCGCCCCAGTCAAACTGCCTACCTGACACTGTCTCCCGCCACGATTAGTGGCGCGGGTTAGAGTGTTCATACAGCTAGGGTAGTATCCCACCAATGCCTCCATCGAAACTAGCGTTCCGATCTCTACGGCTCCTACCTATCCTGTACAAGCGGTACCAACACTCAATATCAAGCTACAGTAAAGCTCCATGGGGTCTTTCCGTCCTGTCGCGGGTAACCCGCATCTTCACGGGTACTATAATTTCACCGAGTCTCTCGTTGAGACAGTGCCCAAATCATTACGCCTTTCGTGCGGGTCGGAACTTACCCGACAAGGAATTTCGCTACCTTAGGACCGTTATAGTTACGGCCGCCGTTTACTGGGGCTTCAATTCAGGGCTTCGCCGAAGCTAACTCTTCCTTTTAACCTTCCAGCACCGGGCAGGCGTCAGCCCCTATACTTCATCTTACGATTTTGCAGAAACCTGTGTTTTTGATAAACAGTCGCCTGGGCCTTTTCACTGCGGCTGATCTTGCGATCAGCACCCCTTCTCCCGAAGTTACGGGGTCATTTTGCCGAGTTCCTTAACGAGAGTTCTCTCGCTCACCTTAGGATACTCTCCTCGACTACCTGTGTCGGTTTGCGGTACGGGTAGTTAAACTCTAACTAGAAGCTTTTCTCGGCAGCGTGACGTCAGGAACTTCGTTACTTAAATTTCACTCCCCATCACCGCTTGTCCTTAAGAAATCAAGCATTTGACTCGACTTCAGACTTGCGGCTTGGACACCCACTTCCAATCGGGTGCATTCCTTAGCCTCCTGCGTCCCTCCATTGTTCAAACAAGTTTAACTAGTACAGGAATCTCAACCTGTTATCCATCGCCTACGCCTCTCGGCCTCGGCTTAGGTCCCGACTAACCCTGGGAGGACGAGCCTTCCCCAGGAAACCTTAGTCATACGGTG
>ERZ507525.9-NODE-9-length-77837-cov-5.75609_pt1 | contig 77837 bp, 78 predicted proteins | sample MGYA00248686_ERZ507525 | MGnify/ENA primary metagenome ERZ507525 (study PRJEB26165, sample SAMN02676194) | human gut metagenome | isolation source: stool | host: Homo sapiens | place: USA | study: EMG produced TPA metagenomics assembly of the C.diff FMT (human gut... | reverse complement strand
AATTATTTTGAAGCAGCAGGGCAGCAATCAGAAGACAGGTGGCAATTACGGCCGCATTTATCCTGACAGGTGCAGCATGAAAATGGATGTAAGAACAGGAATATACGGCCTTGACTCTCACATAATGTCATCGTTTATACTTATTAAAAAGAGAAACTGAAGTAAAAAGAGGAGGGACATGTTTACAATGTGCAAAGAATGTTATATTGACAACAGCCGAATCACACCGCTGCTGAATCCCGTAGACTGCCTGAGTCATCATACCCAATATATCTGCGGAACATGCGGGCGCTGTATTTGTATAGAACGGGATTTGAGAAGAGGGCTGCAGAGATGGAATTTCCCCTTTCAGTCTCTGGAACAGGCAAAGCTTTATCTGCGCACAGCGGATGTGACCATGAAAAAGTCTTGCGGCATCTATGAGATAAAGAGCAGCCGGGGAAGAATTTCGTATAAAATTTTCCCCGGTGAAGAAGAACTGCAGAGTTACCTGAAAAAGAACAGAAACAAAATATGTGAAGCCATGTCACCTGTCTTTTCCGTGAAAGAATACCGGGAGTACCCATTTACCCAGGAGCGGAGGCTGACGCATGAAGAAATAGAGAGGTACATGCAGGAGAAAAATAGGCAGAAATGATCACAGATCTGTTTCCCTGTTCAGTCTGACGGCAGCAAAGCAAAATCCCAGTCCGCCCATGAGCAGAAGCAGACATATGGTGAAGACTAACTCACGGCCTGACATCGCTTTGCCCAGCAAAATGGAGCGGATGCTGTTGATCACATGGGTAAAGGGATTGCCGCTTACCAGGATTTTCAGTATACCGGTGATTCTATCCACAGGAAACAGCGCAGAGCTTAAAAAGAACACGGGCAGCACAATGGCGTTCATCACAGACTCGTACACCATTTCATTGGGAAGGATCAGGCTGATGCCGTAACAGATTCCGGACATAAAAAAGGCAGTCAGAAAGATCAGAAGCAGAATGATGCAGAAGCCTGATATACCGGTATGGAATCTCACGGAAAAGAAAAGGCTGATGAGCCCCATAAGGCCGACTTCCAAAAAAGTGCAGAGAACACCTTCCAATATCTGCCCCAGTATGACGGAGGTTCTTTGGACAGGAGCGATGAGAATCCGGTAGAAGCTTCCCTCTGCCTTCAGCATATAATTCATGATTCCGCTGCTGCTGCACACAGAGAAGGAGACCAGCACCATGAGGCCGGGCAGGATAAATGCCGTGTAATTTCCTATCTCTGTGCCCTGCAAGGTCTGTCCTGCCACGGCGCTGTATAATATCAGCCAGAGAACTGGCTGCGTCAGGGTGATGATAATGGTGAGCTTGTTGTGAAAGCGCCATTTTATATTTTTCCATAAGATCGTAAAGACTGTCATATGCATGCCTCCTGTTTGCTCTCCTCTGTGAGTTTCAGAAAAATATCATCCAGGGACGGCTGTTTTATCTCAATGCCCAGAAAGGGAATCTGATTCTTTAACAGAAACACATTGGCAGTTTCCATATCGCGGCGGATATCTTCCGTAAAGAGCAGACAGCAGTTGTCCTGTATTCTGATTCTGTCCGGCAGAAAGAGACCGGACATCCGTTTTACAGAATCCCCGGCGGCAGATTTGGAAGAAAAGGTGATCCGGATCATATCCTGTCTGATATACTGCCTCAGGGCAAAGGGGGTTCCCTGGGCCACTTCTTTTCCCTCCTTCATGATACAGACCGTATCACTCAGACTGTCAGCCTCCTCCAGATAATGTGTTGTGAGAAAGACAGTGGTGCCGAATTCTTCCCGGATCTTCTCCATCATCTTCCACATAGCCATGCGGGACTGGATATCCATGCCCACAGTAGGTTCATCCAGAAACAGGATTTCCGGTTCTGACATAAGGTTCAGGGCAATGTCCAGCCGCCTTTTTATGCCGCCTGAATAGGAGGAGACGGGATATTTCAGATATTGTGTCAGGTCAAATGCGTCAATCAGCATGTCCATGCGTTTTTTTGCCGCGGCTTTCGGAATTCGGTATAGACGGCTCTGAAACATCATATTTTCTCTGAGAGACAAATGCATATCAATAGAGGTCTGCTGGGAGACACAGGCAATTTTTGCCCGTATGCGGTCCGCGTCCCGGTTAAGGTCCAGGCCCAGAACAGATACCTTTCCGGAACCGGGTTTCAAAAAGGTGGTCAAAATTCGTATGAGTGTTGACTTGCCGGCGCCGTTCTGCCCAAGAAGGGTAAAGATCTCGCCCCTTTTTACTGTCAGGCTGAGGCCGGACAGGGCCTGCACGCCGTTTTTATATTGCTTGTACACCTGTTCGGCACAGATGGCGTAAGGTGATGTCTGCTGCATGGCCTATCAATCCTCCTCAATGGGAAACTGGATTTCCGTAATGTATTTATCCGGGTTTCCTTTTATGATCATGCCCGGTCCTTTGAGGAAAATCTCCCGGAAGGGAGGTCTTAGAACCAGGTGGTGCTCTGCGGCAAAGTGATCGATTGCGGCATATGCCTGAAAAAGTGTATCATAGGAACCGGTATGTGTGACGCAGAGCGCTCGTATGCGGGGGAAAACTTTCACATTTACACTGCTGCCGGCCGGTGTTTCCTGCGTGGGGACACACAGTTCCATATTCCCCATTTTCGTTTCCGGGTCCATGCTGAGATAGGAGAAGAAAGGAGACCCGTTTGTCTTTCCGCGTACGGATTGAAACACTTTGGGGAACATGCGGTTTGCTTTTGCGGCGTCTCCCCGATATTTCATGTATGCAGCCCGTATGGGCTCGATTTCTCTGATTTCTACTTTGTGATCCATGATCATTCCTCCTTATTCTTTGTGATTGCGATCCATACCTGAAAATGTCCGTTCTCCGGCTGTTTTTCATATATGGGATAGACTTCCACATCCGGCAGATAGGCGTACTCGTAACCGGAGAATGGAAGCCATTCTGTCATAAAGCGGCGGAAAATGCTCTGCACCTGTTCTTTCAGGCTGCCGTCACTTTCAAACACCACCCATGTGGCAGCGGGGATTGTGTAGTCCAGCATATCTTCCGGCACCGGCCCTTCTGTCTGGGCAGCAATATAATAGAAGATATTCTGTGGGTCCCGGTAAGTGCTGACGCCCAGTATATTCCGTGGTTCCCGGTCAGCAAGTGCGCAGATTTCCCGGAATTTCGGGCCTTCCATGGTTTGTTTCCAGAAGGCGGGAATGCGTTCCATATTTTTCTCCATGTTTTCTGTCAGGGGTATGCGGATACCTGCAATGCGCATAGGACCCTTCTGTTCAATCCGGTAGGCCATGGGCGTTTCTCCTGTCACGGTCACGGAAAACGTGACGGCAGGATAGGCATGTAACACACATCCCTCATTTCTGGCAGCGGTGGGGGGAATGCCATGGACACTTTGAAAGGCGCGGTTAAAGGAAGTTGGGGAAGTATAGCCGTATTTTAAGGCGATATCCAGAACCTTATGGTCTGTGCGCTGCAGTTCAAAGGCAGCCTGGGTCATTCTTCTCTTCCTGATATAGTCAGACAGGGGAATACCTGCCACATAGGAAAACATTCGCTGAAAATAATAGGTGGAGCAGCAGGCAATTTCCGCTGCTTTGTCATAGGAAATTTCCTTGTCCAGATTTTCCTCAATATATGCGATGGCACTGCTCAGTTTTTTTAACCATTCCATTTTTCTGCCTCCTTGCTTACAGCATAGCTTATGAAAAAAGTATAATCCTCTCTTTTTATGTCCTGTTTTGTAAAGGGATATACAGGAGTTTGGGATGACAGCAGAAAACGTTTGTGCATATACGATTTACGTTGGTGCTGTTATCGCGCAAAACCTATTATAGTCTGATAATATAGAACCGGAACCTATGGTGCAGCAGAATGTTACACATCTATAACGCGTTTTGTCATAGATTACATCCGGAATCAGGCTTAAACAGTGGATTGAAAGAGGAAATTTTACATAGTTGCTACGGGACATGTTAAGAATTTATTTTTTATTGTACATAGAAACGCAAAAATAGTCACAAACTTTGTCAGTTCATTAAAAAAATAGTCATGAGTTTGTTCTATTAAAGTCGTGTAAACGTAAAACAAGATTGCTTATATTAGTAACATCTTTTCTATATAATACCAAACATGGACAGCAAATCCAGTTTTTTGCTGCAAAAGAGGGATTATTATGGATAAAAAGATAAGAAGGAACCGAATCAGGCGGGCACGCAAGGTCAGACGCATGAAGAAAATGCTGACATCAGGAGTTCTTCTGCTGGCAGCCCTGCTTTTTCTCTCCCTGGTGTTTGTACCAAAGGTATCTGCAGAGAGGGAATTAAAGGCCAAATCAGCCCGGGAGGCGGAGCTGGAAGCCAAGATGACAAAGGTGACAATAGGAGCGATCGGTACCTGTATCTTTGGCGATGAGCGGGGAACAGGTATAAAAGGCAGTTTCCTGGAGACATACGAGAAGAAAGAAAACCCTGCCTATTTTTTTCAGAATGTGAAAACAGAGCTTGAAAAGGCGGATGTAAATGTCACGAATTTTATCGGTGATATGTCAGAGGAAACGGCGGCAGGCAGGAAGCATCCCATCAAAGGACAGAAAGAATACGCGGAAATCCTCAAAGAAGGTTCCATCGATCTGGTGAACCTGGCGAATGACAGAACAAAGGACTATGGACAGGACGGATATTATGACACGGCTATCGCGTTAAATGAAGCGGGAGTCGGAGCTTTCGGACATGACCGTGTCTCTTTCAAAAATATAAACGGGATTCAAATTGGCTTCATCGGCATTGATGTGCTTGACAGATCCATGGATATGCAGGCACTGCTGGTTAAAAATATACGGCTTGCTGAGGGTGCAGGCGCACACATGATCGTCGTGTGCATGAACTGGGGCAAAGAAGGGGCCCAAAAGCCCGGCAAAAGTCAGGAGGAGTGGGCACACAGAGCCGTTGAAGCGGGGGCAGATCTGGTGCTGGGGTATCACCCATCCCATGTACAGCAGGTAGAGAGATATGAGGGGAGTTATATCATATACAGCCTGGGAGTATTTTGTAATGGGGCAGATAAGAACCCTGAGGTTTGGGACAGCGTGATATACCGCCAGACATTCGGGTTTTTGGATGGAAAGCTTGTGAAGGCCTGGGAACCGGAACAGATTCCATGCAGGATATCATCCGATTCCGGAGAAAATAATTTTCAGCCGGAATTGGATGTATAGACCCACCCCTGAAAGAAATAAACAAAGGAGAAAAATAATGAGAACAGGAAAAATTATGGTTTTGGCGGCAGCGGCAATCTTATCGGCAAGTCTTCTGGCAGGTTGCGGCAGCAGCAATGAGGACAAAGAAACAAAGACAAAGACAGAAGACACAGCAAAGAAGGATAAGACTGCAGAAAATGACAAGAACAAAAAGAAAGAAGAAGCAAAGGTCATAGAACCAAAAAAGAAGACAGAAGACGTAAAGGTATCGGACAAAAGTGATAATTCCGGCAGCCAGGAAACTGCCGGTGGAGAGGAGAACAGCAATCAGGATAAGACAGCCGGCCAGGAGCAGACAGACAGCCAGGAGCAGTCAGAGGAGAGTAATGAATCCGGCACCCAGGAGAATACAGACGAAAGCAGTGAAAATCAGGATGCGTACACAGATGAAGAAGGACATTACGATCCTTCAGGCGGCAGAGAGACATACGAAACTGCAGGATATGTGCTTGATGTGAATGGCAATACCATGCGGATTGATGAAGAGAACATAGGCGGACGTACTTATGGAGGTGAAGGAGAAGACAGAGCAGTCGAATATAATATAGGCATGGCGATTGTGGATTGTCCTGTTATTATAAAATCGGGCCTCAGCGTGGAAGTGGAGTATTATGTGGAAGATGGCGTGAATTATGCAGTACATATTTACAGTGACGGCGATGAGAAGGAACCCATTGGATAAAAAAATATATAGTTCCCGGAGCTGCAGAAGATCATCTGCGGCCCGGGGACTTTTTTAGCTTCTTTTAAGGTTTTTATGATAAGATAAAGGATAACAAACAATCTTATCACAAAAACAGGAGGGGAAAACATGCGTTTACTGCTTGCAGAGGATGAAAAGGAACTGGCGAATGCGCTGGCAGCGGTGCTGAAACACAACAAGTATTCCATAGATGTGGTTTACAACGGGGCAGATGCCTATGACTGGGCCCAGGCGGCTGAGTATGACGGTATTATCCTGGATATCATGATGCCGAAGATGAGCGGGCTTGAAGTGCTTGAAGCGCTCAGAAAGCAGGGAAGTACCGTACCGATCCTGCTTCTCACCGCAAAAGGAGAGATTGAAGACCGTGTGACAGGCCTTGACATGGGAGCAGATGATTACCTGCCAAAGCCCTTTGCCATGAAAGAACTGCTTGCCAGGATCAGAGCCATGACCAGAAGAAAATCAGAATTTTCCGCAAATATACTGGATTTTGAAGGTCTGACCCTAAACAGGGAGAATTTCGAGCTGGCTTATAAAAGCCAGTCTCTCCGCCTTGGAAATAAGGAATTCCAGATGATGGAAATGCTCATGAGAAATTCCGGCCAGTTCATCTCAGCAGAACAGTTTATGGAAAAGATATGGGGCTTTGAGGCGCAGGCAGAGGTGAGTGTGGTGTGGGTCTATCTCTCCTATCTGAGAAAAAAGCTGCAGAATCTGGAGGCGCCCATAGAGATCAGGGCAGCCAGGGGAATCGGCTATAAGCTGGAGAAAAAAGTCTGAGCCGGAAAGGTATGCATATGATTAAAAAATTGCAGAGAAAATTTGTCATGATCACCATGATCTCCCTGCTGGCTGTTCTGCTGCTGGTGGTAGGGGGAATCAATGGCTTGAATATTTATCAGATCACGGGGAAATCCGATATTCTTCTGGAAATGCTGGCTGAAAATGGAGGGAGTTTTCCGAAACAATGGGATAAGGGCAGCCATCCGCCCGGGATGACGGAGGAGACAGTGCCAAAGGACGCGGAGGAGACAGTGCCGAAGGACGCGGAGGAGACAATGCCGAAGGACGCGGAGGAGACAATGCCGAAGGACGCGGAGGAGACAGTGCCAAAGGACCCCGAGGGGCAGACCGGGGAAGGACGGAAGCAGGAGGAAGCCTTTGCGGAACCGCAGGATAAGGGGATACGCGGAAGAGGCGGTCTGTTTGGCTATCGGATGTCAGAGGAGACACCATTTGAGACACGATATTTTTCCGTAACGATCCCGGCAGCAAAAGCGGGGTCTGAAAATGCAGCAGATGTCTCACAGATGCAGATAGATCTGACCCATGTGGCAGCAGTCACAGAGGAGGAGGCTGCTTCGTTTGCCGGTGAGGTGCTTAAGAAGGGCAGGGAAAAGGGCTACTGCGGACAGTATAAATACCAGAAGACCGTTAAGGAGGACGGGCAGACCCTATTAGTGTTTGTGGACTGCGGCAATGATCTGCAGTCCATCCGGAATTTTGCCGTTATCTCCCTGATTGTGGCTTTTTTCTGTCTGGTGCTGGTATTGTTTTTGGTAAGCGTACTGTCCGGGCGGGCGATCCGGCCTGTGATCGAGAGCATGGAGAAGCAGAGGCAGTTTATCACAGACGCGGGGCATGAGATCAAGACACCCATTGCCATAATCCTGGCCAACGCGGAGGTGATTGAAATGTGTGAGGGGGAGAGCGAGTGGACCAGAAGTATCCGAAACCAGGTGGAGCGCCTGGGAGAGCTGGTCAGGAACCTGCTCACACTCTCCAGACTGGATGAGATGCAGGACAGGCTTCAGACTGCAGATTTCTCCTGTTCCGAGACTGTGAGGGAGTCTGTGGATGCCTTTGCTCCCATGGCGCAGGCAAAAGGTCTGAAGATGGAAAAAAACATACCGGAAGGCCTTTATATGAACGGATGCGAAGCCAATATCCGCCAGCTTGTCACCATCCTTATGGACAATGCAGTCAAATACAGCCCGGAAGAGGGCAGTGTAAGGGTATCTCTGGAGAAAAAAGAGCGGTATCTGGAGCTTTCCGTCTGCAACGACTGCCAGGAGATTCCGGAGGGGGATCTGAACAGGCTGTTTGACCGTTTTTACCGGGCCGACAGTTCCCGGTCCCGGGAGACAGGAGGCTATGGAATCGGTCTGTCCGTGGCCCAGGCCATTGTTAAGGCCCATAAAGGAAAGATTACAGCCAGGGCAGAAGACAGAGGCATCTGTTTTACGGCAAAGCTTCCGGTGAATGAAAAAAAGAATATGACCCTGAAATAGCGGATACTGTGCAGAAGCAGTACACGTGATACAGGGAAGGCAGACAGCAGAAATAAAATTTGCTGTCTGTCTTTTTAAGTTCATTTAAGGTTTGGGCGTTATACTGAGGTGGTAAGAAAGAACAGAATATCAAGGAGGAACATGATGGGCAGTAATCAGATGACATTTGAACGCTACGAGAAGAAATACCTGCTGGACGAAATCCAGTATAAAGAGTTTATAAAAAGGACCGGGGGAAGGATTGTCCCGGACGAATACGGGACAACCACCATATGCAATATCTATTTTGACACACCGGACGCCCGGCTTATCCGCGCATCTCTTGAAAAGCCGGTCTATAAAGAAAAGCTGCGGCTCCGCAGTTACGGGACACCCGGAAAGGATGGGCCTGTATTTCTGGAACTGAAGAAAAAATATAAGGGAATTGTATACAAACGCCGGGATAGTATGGTGCTGTCCGAGGCGGAGGGGTATCTTCTGCGCCATGAGGCGCCCGGAGTGGAGACACAGGTGCTGCGGGAGATTGACTGGTTTTTAAAGTATTACAGAGACATCAGGCCAGCCATGTACATAGCCTATGACAGGATCGCGGCTTATGATACGCAAAAGCCGGAACTGAGAGTGACCTTTGACTGGAATATCCGCTTCCGGAATCAGGAACTGGATCTGAAAAAGGGAACCTGGGGACAGCAGATCCTGGAGGAGGGGCAGCAGCTTATGGAAATTAAGATTCCCGGTGCCATGCCGGTATGGCTCTGCGAACTTCTGGACCAGCTTTGCATTTACCCTGTATCCTTCTCAAAATACGGCAAAGCCTACCGGATGCAGCAGGCAGAGGAAAGAAAAGACGAAGGAGGAAAATACTGTGCTTAATTCATGGTTTCAGTCCATTCTTGTAAATGAAACAACCGCCGCATTTTCTCTTGGCACATTTCTGGCATGTACAGCAGCTTCTCTGGTGCTGGGAATCGTGATCGCGGTAATCTATATGTACCGCAATACCTATACAAAAGGGTTTGTGGTGACCCTGGCGCTGATGCCGGCCATTGTACAGATGGTGATCATGCTGGTCAACGGCAATCTGGGCACCGGCGTGGCGGTGATGGGCGCCTTTTCCCTGGTCAGGTTCAGGTCTGTGCCGGGAACGGCCAGGGAGATCAGCAGTATTTTCCTGGCTATGGCAGTGGGACTTGCCACCGGAATGGGGTATATCGGTATTGCGGCACTTTTTGTAGTGGTGATCGGCGCGGCAGATACCATATTTACAGTCAGCCGTTTTGGAGAGAAGCAGACCCGGGAACGGGCGCTGCGCATTACCATTCCGGAGTCACTGGATTATACAGAGGTATTTGAGGAAATATTCGAGCAATATCTGAAACGCTGGGAGTTGGTCCAGGTGAAGACCACCAACATGGGCAGCCTGTTTCGCCTGGATTATCAGGTTGTGCTGAAAAATCGGAAAGAGGAGAAAAAAATGATCGATGACCTGCGCTGCCGAAACGGGAACCTGGAAATCTTATGCAGCAGGACTGCAATTGTAAGAGAGGAGCTGTAAAACAGATGGATAATAAGAAAATGACAGCAGTGCTTCTGAGTATTTTTCTGGCGGCAGGCACCCTTGAAGGATGCGGCAGCGGACAGGCAGCCGGTGAAAATACGGCTGAGACATCATCCGAAAGCAGCGGCAGAGGCGGCATGATGGAGGGGAACGGCAGTACAGAGGGTGTGGACCAGAACCTGGAACTGACGGAATCGGAGGTGGATACGGAATTTACGGATCGGGATAAAGAGGGGACTTATGACGCGGAGGAGGAGGTTATGATAACCCTTGACGGGGATTCCATCCGGGCAGAGAGCGGCAGCGTGGAGATTACGGAAAATACACTGACAATAACCGGGGAGGGCGTTTACCATATTACGGGAACGCTCAGCAGCGGACAGATCGTGGTGGATGCCGGGGACAGTGACAAGGTACAGATTGTCCTTGACAATGCGGCGGTCCACTGTGAGACAAGCGCTGCCATCTATGTGAAAAATGCGGATAAGGTGTTTCTCACGCTGGCAGAAAACAGCGAAAACAGTCTGAGCGGGGGCAGTACCTATACCCAGACAGATGATAACACGGTGGACGGGGTGATTTTTTCAAAGGATGACCTTACCGTCAACGGAAGCGGTGCCCTGGATGTGACAGCCGCTTACAAACACGGCATTGTCTCCAAGAATGATCTGGTCATTACGGGAGGTGAGATTACGGTCAGCGCAGTGGAGCACTGCATGACAGGAAAGGACTGTATTAAGATACTGGACGGAACCTTTCATCTGACTGCCCAGGGCAAAGGGATGAAGTCAGAGAATACGGAGGAATCCGAAAAGGGGAACATCTACGTGGCAGGCGGCACCTTTGTCATTGACACAGAGGATGATGCCCTTCACACCGGAGGCAGTATTGTTCTGGACGGAGGCAGCTTTACTGTGGATGCAGGAGACGATGCCTTTCATGCGGACCTGGATATGGTTGTAAATGATGGGGCAATTGCCGTAAATGCCTGCTATGAAGGGCTGGAAGGCCGCAGAGTTGTGGTAAACGGCGGTGAAATCAGTCTGACAGCCAGCGATGACGCGGTAAACGCGGCAAAGGCTAAGACAGAAGAGGAGGAGGGGGATGTACCCGGAGGAAGAGGAGACGGCAGTATGGAGAATGACACGGAAGCCTACATCAAGATCACAGGGGGAACTCTGGAAGTGGACGCAGAGGGGGACGGCCTTGACTCCAACGGCAGCATCTTCCTGTCAGGCGGAACGGTGTATGTGAACGGGCCGGTGTCTGACGGGGATGGTGCCCTTGATTATAACGGAGGTGCGGATATTACAGGAGGTACCATCATCGCTGTGGGAAGCTCCGGCATGGCCCAGGGATTCAGCGATTCATCCGCCCAGTGCTCCATCCTGCACAATCTCACCAAGACCCAGGAGGCACAGACTGCTGTGACACTGCAGGACGAAGACGGAAAGGAGCTTCTTAGCTTTACACCAAAGAAAAAGTATTCCTCTGTGCTGGTGAGCTGTCCGGAAATGCAGGAGGGAGAAACGTATACCCTCTCAGCGGGAAGTGAAAGCAGTGCGCTCACCCTGGAATCTGTGGTCACCTCCAATGGTTCGGCGGGAGGCATGGGAAGAATGGGCGGCGGCATGAAAGGAGATATGCAGAAAGGCCGGAAACCTGGAGATGGCAGCCAGGAAATGCCGGAAGGAATGGAACCGCCGGACGGGGAAGTGCCGGAAGGAATGGAGCCGCCGGATGGAGAGATGCCAGAAGGAGAGGCCCCACAAGCCCTTTAAGGCTGACAGCACATACAGCAAAATCCCATATTGCATCCGAAAAAAATCGGGCAATATGGGATTTTTTTCTTGACATTAGAATCAAACACAGTTATAATTCCTATTAATTCGATAGGAAATATATGAAAGGAGAAAATGATGAGCAGAAATCATATTTATAGAAGTGCATCAGAACTGGTAGGCAGCACTCCCCTCATGGAGATGCGGAACATGGAAAGGGAGGAGGGGCTGCAGGCAGTAGTTCTCGCAAAGCTGGAGTATCTGAATCCCGCCGGCAGCGTAAAGGACAGAATCGCCAAAAACATGCTGGACACCGCGGAAGCGGCAGGGCTAATAGGACCGGGTACGGTTCTCATAGAACCTACTTCCGGCAATACAGGCATAGGTCTTGCCTCTATGGCAGCAGCCAGAGGTTACCGCCTCATACTCACAATGCCTGAGACCATGAGCGTGGAGCGCAGAAATATTCTGAAAGCATACGGTGCAGAGCTGGTACTGACAGAGGGCAGCAAGGGGATGAACGGAGCCATTGCCAAAGCGGAGGCGCTCAGCCGGGAAATTCCGGGCAGCTTCATTCCGGGGCAGTTTGAGAATACCGCCAATCCGGAAATGCACAGAAAGACAACAGGCCCGGAAATCTGGAAGGATACAGAGGGCAGAGTGGATGTCTTTGTGGCAGGGGTAGGTACAGGCGGAACTATCACGGGAACGGGAGAGTATTTAAAATCCCAAAATCCCAATGTGAAGATTGTGGCGGTTGAACCCACTGATTCCGCGGTTCTCTCAGGAGGCAGACCGGGCCCGCATAAGATTCAGGGCATAGGCGCAGGCTTCATTCCGGCTGTGCTGAACACAGACATATATGATGAGATCATGCAGGTGGAAAATGACGCAGCCATTGAGACTGCAAAGAAGATCGCGAAAAAAGAGGGCATTCTGGTGGGAATCTCCTCCGGTGCAGCTATGTACGCAGCCATGGAACTGGCTAAAAGAAAAGAGTACGCGGGAAAAACCATTGTAGTGCTTCTGCCGGACAGCGGAGACAGGTATTATTCCACACAATTATTCCAGAACTAAAATATCAGAAAAGGCGAGGGTGACAAGTATGAAGAAAACAGAGAGAAAAGACAGGAACTTTAAATTCGAGACGTTACAGCTGCATGTGGGCCAGGAGGCTCCGGACCCGGCGACAGGTGCAAGGGCAGTACCCATCTACGCTTCCTCCTCCTATGTATTTGATGACTGCGCACATGCGGCGGCACGTTTTGATCTGTCAAATGCAGGCAATATTTACGGCAGGCTGACCAATCCCACCCAGGATATCTTTGAACAGAGGATCGCGGCGCTGGAGGGCGGTGCTACGGCACTTGCCGTTGCCTCGGGTGCAGCCGCCATCGCCTATACATTCCAGAACCTGGCAAAACAGGGCGACCACATAGTCTCCGCAAAAAACATTTACGGCGGCTCCTATAATCTGCTGGAGCATACACTGCCGGACTATGGAATTGAAACTACATTTGTGGATATATTTAATAAGGAAGAAGTGGAGGGCGCAATCCGGGAGAATACAAAGGCTGTTTTTATTGAGACTCTCGGAAATCCACGCTCTGAGGTCGTGGATGTGGAAGCTATAGCGAAGATTGCCCACGCCCATAAAATCCCTCTGGTCGTTGACAACACATTTGCCACACCTTTCCTGGTGCAGCCCATCGCGTTCGGCGCCGATATTGTGGTGCATTCCGCTACAAAATTCATCGGCGGCCACGGCACGGCTCTCGGCGGCGTGATCGTGGACAGCGGCAGATTTGACTGGGAGGCATCCGGGAAATTTCCCTCTCTTGTGGAGCCCAACCCCAGCTATCACGGGGTCAGCTTTACGAAAGCGGTGGGTCCGGCAGCCTTTGTCACGAAGATCAGAGCCATTCTATTGCGGGATACAGGAGCCACCCTGTCACCCTTCCATGCCTTTTTATTCCTTCAGGGATTGGAAACCCTGTCCCTGCGGGTAGAACGCCATGTACAGAATGCGCTGAAAGTGGTAGAATATTTGCAGAAGCATCCGCTGGTGGAGGAGGTTCATCACCCATCTGTCAGCACGGATCCCGAACAGCAGAGGCTGTATAAAAAGTATTTCCCCAACGGGGGTGGTTCTATATTTACATTTGAGGTGAAGGGAGATGCCGGAAAAACCAAAGCGTTTATCGACAATCTGGAACTTTTCTCTCTGCTTGCAAATGTGGCTGATGTGAAGTCACTTGTCATCCATCCGGCTTCCACCACCCATGCCCAGCTCACCGAAACAGAACTTGCAGAGCAGGGAATCCGCCCCAACACGGTCCGCCTGTCCATAGGGACGGAGAATATTGATGACATCCTTCAGGATCTGGAAGAGGCGTTTAACGCTGTTTCCTGACGGATCCGGGAGGGCACAGGGGACAGTATCTGCCTTCGGACAGTAAGAAAAATCTGGAGGTAACCATGAAAATATCAACAAAAGGACGTTACGCACTGCGTATGATGCTGGACATAGCCATACACGATGAGGGCGGCCCGGTGAGGGTAAAAGAAATAGCATCAAGGCAGGAAATCTCCACAAAATATCTGGAGCAGATCGTGTCCATCCTGGCCAGGGCCGGCTATGTGAAAAGCATCCGGGGTCCCCAGGGCGGCTACCGTCTTGTGAAAAAGCCGGAGGAATATACCGTGGGTTCTATTCTCCGCCTGACAGAAGGCAGCTTGGCCCCTGTGGAGTGTCTGGAAGGAGATACGAACCAGTGCCCCAGGGCAGAAGCCTGCCCCACCCTGGTCCTATGGCAGGAGCTTGACAATGCCATCAAAAGTGTAGTGGACAAATACACCCTGGCGGATCTGGTGGAATGGCAGAAACAATGTTCCCTGAATTACGTGATTTAAAAGATACCATGAGACAACCAAAACCCGCAGCTGCCTGCAGATGTCCTGACAATTCGGCCGGCAGTGCAGGCAGGCGGCAATGTAAATGCGGGAATCCTCACACAGGATTCCCTTTTATATTTGGCAAAAATAGTCGAGAACAGTCCGGGGAAAATCTGATAGGATGGCAGTAGACAGGAGGTGACAGAAATGACAGAGCAGATACTTGCTGTTCAGCGCATGCAGGATTACATTGAACAGCATTTGAGTGAAAATATTACGCTGGCAAAGCTTTCGGAAGTATCTCTTTACTCCCCGTGGTATTCCTACAGGCTATTTAAGGAGCACACCAATCTCACCCCGGCAGATTACATCCGCCGCATGCGTCTGTCCAGATCCGCCCTGCGCCTGCGGGATGAGAAATGCAGGATCCTGGATGTGGCGCTGGACATGGGGTTTGGAAGTGTGGATGGTTATCAGCGGGCTTTTTTCCGGGAATTCGGCTGCAATCCCAGAGAGTACGCGGCAAGCCCCGGGCCTCTGCTTCTGTTCATCCCCTATGGTGTAAAATACAGAAATCTGCGGAAGGAGCCAGAGGAAATGGAAAACGTAAAAAGTGTGTTTGTTCAGATGACGGAGAGACCGTCCAGAAAAGTTATTATAAAGAGAGGTGTGGACGCGGAGGAGTATTTTCAGTATTGCAGTGAAGTGGGATGCGATGTCTGGGGGATTCTCTCCAGCATAAAATCCATAAGCGGTGAGCCGGTATGCCTCTGGCTTCCGGATTCCCTCCGCACGCCGGGCACATCCAAATATGTGCAGGGCGTGGAGGTGGCGGCAGACTATCAGGAACCGGTGCCGGAGGGCTTTGCGTGTATTGAACTTCCCGTGGCAAAATACCTGATGTTTCGCGGGGAACCCTTTGCGGAGGAAAATTACTGCCAGGCGATCACAGAAGTGCAGCAGGCGATCGAAAAATATGATCCCGCTGTCATCGGCTGCTGCTGGGATACGGAGAATCCGCGCATACAGTTGGAACCTGTGGGCCGCAGAGGGTATATTGAGCTGCTGCCGGTGAAGGAAATCTAGAGCACCGACACGTTCATTCCGGCAGATTTCGGGAAGCATGTGTTTGGCTGTTCAGCATTTCATACTGGCGCCTCACTCTCTGCTTCACCTGGGAGAGAAAAGAGGCGGGACCAAGCACCTTTATGACAGGCCCGAAGGACAGCACATCTATGAGCAGTTCCGTCTCATCGGCCAGGTCATAATAAATGCTGCAGTAATAGACATCACGCTCCTCATCATATTCCGTGTGCTTTTCATAGTTGGCAAAATGAAGCATACAGCGCTCCAGAGAATTTCGTTCTTTGCTGATTTCCAGAAGAACGGGTTCTCTGGATTTTTGTATGGGAGAAAAGCGCAGCGCCAGAGCCTTTTTGGGTACTTTAACGGATGTGAGGCTGCAGCCGGCTATTTTGTTCATGTTTAATGTTGTATTGAGGGAAAAGCGTCCCCCTGTCTTTTTCAGACAGCAGAGGCGGAATTTATCATCTTTTTCCGAGTATTGAAGCTGATAGGGCGCAGCTTCAAACCGGGAGACCGCGCCCTGTCTGCCGCAGTAAGAGATCCGCAGGACCAGACCCTGTTCCAAAGCTTCCAAAACTGTGCGGAAATGCTTTTGGTAGGTTTTCAAGCTGTAAGTATCCCCGTCCAGACAGCGGTCAAAATAGTGGAAATCCGCCTGCCCAAAAAGCGGCTCCACGTCCCGCAGGGAATGTGCTGCTTCTTTTTGCTCCTCCGGGGTGAGAAAACAGGATATTCTTCTGTCAGCGAGAAGGGCTTTCAGCCAGGAGCGCTGCAAAAGGGTAAGGGGAAGCCTGCCGGGAACGGTTTTCGGGGCAAAGGTTTTTCCATCCTCGGTGCGCAGCAGGTCCCATTCTCTGTTTAACAGCTTCGGGACAATGGTGAGGGCGCTCTCCCCGTATCCGTAGGCAGCAGCGATCGTCTCCATATCCTTTCTGGTGATAGGATGGCTTTTGGCCTCCTCCAGAATCTTTTGGACAACTCTGTAATAACAACTGTAAACTTTATCAAAGATATCAAAACGTATTTCACCCATTATAAACTCCTGTCATACTTCGCTTTCTTTGGGAGCGCAGTACATTTCATACATGCGCGCCCAGTCATCGGTGACTTTGCGGACGGAGGCGGGGGCGCTGCCCCGGATGTCCAGCACCCTGCCGGTAAAGGTCTTTACCCATGACAGCATCTCATTGGTATCATAAAAATATCCGCTGTACAGATATCTGTTTCTTCCGATTTTCTTAATCTGGCCGCCCCGCCCTTCCCTGGACAGCCGGTCCAGCACATAAGACTCTTTTGGCTCATGGATATACAATTCCATATGGAGCTCCTCCATGCGGCTGCGGCCTCCGAAAGAGACGCCGAAACAGCGGGGCATGTTTTTCTCCAGTTTTTTCTGCAGGTCCCTATATTGTGGAAAAGGCTCCAGAAGCTTTATATCTGTCAGGCTGTCAAGGCGGACATTTTGAAAACGGTGCCTTGCTGTGAGATACAGGCACAGGTAACGTCGTCCGGTGCGTGTACTTACAAATATTTTCAGGGGAACGCCCCAAAAAGTGACGGAGGATCCATTTCGGTGGCTGTTGTTTTGAAAGGACACAGCTCTTTTTTCATGCATGGCAAGGAGCAGGTCCAGAAGGACTTCATCCTCCAGCGTATGTACGAGAAACTGGTGCTTATACTGGAAAAAGCAGTTTCGTTTTTCTTCCCTGTCAAGCAGAGTACTTCCCACAATGCCGAAAGGGGATACGCCCTGGTAAAAAGCAGCGGCCCGGATCATATGATTCCAAAGTCCTTTGTGGGAAGGGGACTCCATGGGCAGCGGCGGGGCGATAAAATAGCGCAGCTCCCTGCCTTCCTTCCGGGATGTGAAGATACCCAGTCTTTCATATTCTTTCAGCTTCAGACGGACGGTCTGGCTGTCAAAGACAACCTGAAAGACAAGGGAAATCTGTTCCGCGGCTTCACTGCTGGTAAGTCCATTTGGGCTGTCCTTTATAAGAGCAGGCAGGAAAAAGTGCAGCATAATATCATTGTCTGTAAAGCTTTTGGACTTCCAGGCAGCGTACAGGGGATTTTCCGGTATGGTTTTGCTGTCCACATTGATATATATTTTCTTGCCCTTGGCGGTATATTCCGATCTGGTGTAACCGGTCAGAAAACTTTCTATGCGCCTTCTCTCGTTGTCATACGTGCGGGCGCTTTTTCCTTTATAATCCCCGCGGACCTTAAAACCATACACGAAAAACTGCCGCATATAGTCCCGGATCCTCTCAAAATTCTTTATAAGCTCCTGATATTCCGACATGGCACACCTCCTGTGTATCTCTCTATTCTACTATCTGCAGTCTGCAAAATCAACTTCGCATCTTTTTTTAAATGATTCTTCCAGAAATTCCCGGTATGATAACGGTGTATCAGAGATACAAAAACTTCCTGCTTTCCATCAGCACAAGGTTTTCCGAAAAAAGGAGCCTTTGCGGTGCCGCCGCCGTAGCGGAAGAGGTATGCCGGATACCGGGAAGAACTGATTTGTCGCGGGTTCGACTCCCGCCATGATGACACATGTAGCTAAGCTGGTATAGCAATCACACGAAAAAACCATGAAATGAGAAAAGAAAAAGTCCCGGCTTTGGCCGTCCGCGGCAGTCCAAAAGCGGCATGAACTTTTCCGGATACCGTTTTTCGGAACCTGCAGCCAGACGCAGGGGTCTTGTGCGGCCTGCCTGTACGGGAAGAAAAACTGAAGGAAGAGTCCGCTGCCATAGGATGAAGCGGGACATTTTCTTTTCGGAATCCAAAAAAGAAAAGAGGCAGAAGAGATGAAATATTTGATCAAAGAACAGCAATGCGGATATCTGATGAAAAACGGAAAGTTTATAAAACTGCTCACAGCGGGAAAATACCGCTATCCGAGGGCTTTGGGATATGAGGTACTGACTGTGGACATGACAGGGGAAGTAGATTGCTGCGGCATTCCCTGTGAGGTCTTGATGCAGCATGAAGCATTTTCAAGCCGCGTGGTGAAAATACAGCTTCCGGACACCAGCATAGCCCTTCACTTTGTGAACCAGGCATATCAGGATGTGGTGGTGAGACCGGAAACTTACTACTGGAATGTTTTCCAGGAGAACACTTTTCGGATCCTTGATATCACCAATCCCTACATGCAGGAAAGCCTGCCGAGAATGTACATAGACCTGCTTCCGGTAAAATATTACAGGAAGATAGTGATAAGAGATGGGGAGGCCGGACTTCTCTACTTTGACAACCGGTTTGAAAGGAAGCTGGAACAGGGCACATACTTTTTCTGGAATTACGGAAAAGAAGTGACCTGCAGGGTATACGATCTCAAGATTCAGCAGTTGGAAATCAGCGGTCAGGAAATCCTCACGGCAGACAAGGTGTCCGTGCGCCTGAATGTGACAGTCAATTACCGGATCACAGACCCGGAACGGCTGGTGAATCGGATGGATGAGGTGGGAAAGCTTCTGTATACATTTGCCCAGCTTACCATAAGAGATTACATAGGACATTTCCGGCTCGATGAACTGCTGGCTCAGAAGGAAGAAATCGGGGAGTTTATCTTCAGAAAGCTTCAGGAGGCGCAGGAGCAGTATTGCGTGGAAGTGCTGAGTGCGGGAATCAAGGATATCATTCTTCCCGGTGAGATACGCGACATTATGAATACGGTTCTGGTGGCGGAGAAGAAGGCCCAGGCCAATGTCATCATGAGAAGAGAGGAAGTGGCATCCACCAGAAGCCTTTTGAACACAGCACGGCTGATGGAGGAGAATACGACACTGTATAAGTTAAAGGAGATGGAGTATCTGGAGAAAATATGCGACAAGGTGGGAAATATCACCCTGGGCGGCGGGCGGAGCGTTCTGGAACAACTGGCGGAGCTGGTACATTAAAGTACCGGCTCCGTTTTTTGTATAAGACAGAATGCAAAAAGAGGAGTGTAAGTTGATATTATGAAAGAATCAGTTTGAAGAAATTAATATATTGAATATAGATATTAAAATAATTAAGTATATAATTGAAAATATCAATATTTATATTGACATATACGAAAAAGAGGTTTATGATATAAAACATAAGGAGGAAAACAAATGTATAAAGTAATCAGCCAATGTCCTGTCTGCGGCGGCCGGCTCAAGGTGATCAAATTAAAATGTGACAAATGTGATACGGTCATCGAAAATGATTTCCGCCTGAACAAATTTGATTACCTGTCCGAGCAGGAACTTTTCTTCATTGAGACCTTCATCCGCTGCCGCGGCAACATCAAAGAAGTGGAAAAAGAACTGAAAATCTCTTACCCCACCGTCCGTTCCCGTCTGGATGAGGTCATAGAGAAACTGGGCTACAAACCGGCGCCGTCGCCTGACAACAAAAAGAAGGAAATCCTGGACGCCCTGGAGCGGGGAGAGATCACACCGGAGGAAGCTCTGGAACAAATGAAATAAAAATTGAAATAAAATGAGAGAATAAAAGGAGAACGTTATGGAAGAACAGTTGAGAATCTTAAAAATGCTGGAAGAAGGAAAAATCACGGCAGAACAGGCGTCAGAATTTCTCACGGCCCTGACACCGCAGAAGGAGACAGAAGCCGCGTCCTATGAAGTGGCAGAGACGGAGCGGGTCAATCTGGAGTATGACAAGCGCATGGTGCGTATTGTAGTGGACAGCAGTGAAGGGGATAAAGTGAACGTGCAGCTCCCGGTAACAGCCATCCGCCAGATCTTAAAAGTGACAGGAAAGCTTCCTGCTGTCAGTGAGAGCCTGCAGGGGATCGAGCTTACGGAGATTCTGGATACTGTTGTGGACTGCTTAGATGCTGAGGCTATCGGCGATATCGTGAACGTGGAATCGAAAAACGGTGATATCGTAAAGGTTTACGTGGGATAAGCAAAGGGGAGAGAAGATGAGGATCATTATACGCTCTAAGGATGTACGCCTTTTTATACCGGTACCGTTAAGGTTTGGTGGAATCGCCATAGCCTGCATCCCGGAGCGTACAATCCGGGAAATGCAGAGTGCGCTGCCTGCTCTCTGCGGAAAAGAGGTGGACAAGAAATTCCTCCGCCGGGCGTACCGGGAATGCTATCATGCACTGCGGCAGTTCAAGGGCTTGGAAATCGTAAATGTCACAGGTAAGGACGGAACCTATGTTTCTGTCAGGCTGTGAAAAAAGGGACATCCTGGGATGTCCCTCAAAGCATTTCCTGTTTACATATCCCTGTAGACAGCTTCCAGCATATCCAGAATGTGTTTCTCGGAGAACTTGCTGCTGTCAATACAGAGGTCATAGTGAGTCATATCCAGCCACTTTGCGTCTGTAAAATATTCGTAGTAAGAACGTCTCCTTTTATCCATTTTCTTTACCAGGGAGCGGGCGCTGCGCTCCTCCCTGCCTATCCGTTCCATGATATTTTTTACCCTGCGCTCAAAGGGGGCGAAAATGAAAACGCTTTTGCATCTGCCCTCCAGGATCTGGTCCGCACAGCGTCCCGCGATGATACAGTCTCCTTTTTCTGCCAGGTCATGGATGATTTTAGATTGGGATTCAAAAAGCACGTCGTTCATCGGCTGAAAGTGGTACTTCGGTTCCATCTGCATAGCGTCTTTGATGGGCAGATGCCATTGGTTTGCTTTCTTCTCATCCACTTTTTTCAGTTCTTCCAGGGGAATATCATTTTCCTGGCTTGCCAGGGTAATGAGTTCTTTGTCGTAAAACGGAATATCGAGCCTCTCAGCCAGCGCTTTTCCGATAAGCCGTCCATTGCTTCCGTACATCCGGTTGATCGTTATAATACGGTTCGCCATATCCATCCCTCCTATATGAAACTTTGATGCTGTCGGGTGTCATTAATCCTTTATTCTTACAGTCATTATAACATGTTTTCTGAAAGCATTCTATATATATGGGAAATTAATCGCAATAGTTCAGAATCCGTCAGGCCGGCAGAGGCAGCCGGTGTGATATGGAGCAGAATGCAACATATCTGTGTATCACGAAGCGTTTTGCTGGGCACGCAGTGATTTGATTTACATATAGATTCCAAGAGCTTTTTATGAATTATCTGTAGAAAAAGGAGAATCAGCAAGCAAATTCCATAAGATTACATACGAAAGCTCCAGATTTTTTCAGTATTATCTGTAAAACAAGAGGATAATATGATGGGGCCTTTTAAAATTACATAATAAAATGAAAGGTCCCTTTTAAATTATATGTAAAGCGGGAAGAAACCGTAGTCAGACTCTTTAAAATTACATACAAAACCCCAAATATTCCTTTAAATTATCTGTAAAGCAGGGAAAAGCTGCGGCCACCCTATGTGCCTGTCTCGTGGGAGTCAGACGTAAAGGATCACCATTGGGAGTGAACCGTACCAATCCGGGGGAATGAGGAAGAAAAATGTCAAAAAATACTTGGATTTCTGAGAGAATAATGTTATGATAAAAAAGATATAAAAACGGTTTCTGACGAAGTGTCAGGAACGGCAGAATGATAGAGGTGCAGGTTTCAAGAGTATTTCCGCGAAAAAGGGCCGGGCGGCCGCCGGAGAGAAAGGGGAAACTGCCGAAGGGATGGATACCCGCCCGGGTGTCTGTTTCTGGGACGCCGCATAAGATGCGTCGTACTGTCACTGGAAGTGGAGCGCTATCATCTTGGACAGGAAAAGAGATTTTACTGCCATGAACGCGTTCCCGTAAGGGATTGCCGTTCATGGCTTTTTGTTATCCTAAATAATGGAAAGCACTGCAGTACAGGGCAGAAACCGGGAAAAGAAAGAGAGGATGTTTTCTAATGCGAAACAAGAGAAGAAGATGGGCCATGTGGGTGTCCGCGGCGCTTGTGGTGCTGCTGTGCGCAGTCACGGTATTTGCCGGGGAAGGCGAGACAGAGTATGTGCCGAAGATGTACGCCACCTTCTGGGCTTTGGTGCCGCCCATTGTGGCAATTGCGCTGGCACTGATCACCAAGGAGGTATACAGTTCCCTGTTTATCGGTATTTTAGTGGGTGCTGTATTTTACTCCAACTTTTCCTTTGAGGGAACTGTGACACAGATTTTCCAGGGAGGCATTATTAGCGTGCTTTCCGATAGTTACAATGTGGGTATCCTGGTATTCCTTGTGATACTGGGCGTTATGGTATGTCTCATGAACAACGCGGGAGGTTCTGCGGCCTTCGGACGCTGGGCAGGCGAACATATCAAAAGCCGTGTGGGCGCGCAGCTTGCCACGATCCTGCTGGGTGTGCTGATCTTTATTGATGACTATTTTAACTGCCTTACCGTGGGCAGCGTTATGCGTCCGGTCACGGACAAGCAGCAGGTTTCCAGGGCAAAGCTGGCTTACCTCATTGACGCCACAGCCGCTCCGGTCTGCATCATCGCTCCTATTTCCTCATGGGCTGCTGCAGTCAGCGGATTTGTGGAGGGAGAGGATGGTCTTTCCCTTTTTGTGCGGGCTATTCCCTATAACTTCTACGCCCTTCTTACCATTGTCATGATGGTGGGAATGGTACTGATGAAAGTGGAATTCGGCTCCATGGCAGTGCATGAGAAAAATGCAAAGAACGGTGATTTGTATACCACACCGGGCCGCCCTTATGCCAGCGCGGAGACAGAGAAGGAAAACACGAGAGGAAAAGTCATGGACCTTGTCATTCCTATCTTATGTCTTGTAATATGCTGTGTGATCGGTATGATCTATACGGGCGGTTTCTTTGAGGGAGCCGGCTTTGTGGAGGCATTTTCACAGAGCGATGCATCTGTAGGCCTTGCGCTGGGCAGTTTCTTCGGTCTGGTGATCACGGTGATCCTTTACATTGCGCGCCGGGTGCTCTCCTTCAGGGAGTGTATGGCATGTATCCCGGATGGTTTTAAAGCCATGGTTCCTGCTATCCTGATCCTGACCTTTGCGTGGACGCTGAAAGCCATGACAGACAGCTTAGGTGCGGCAGAGTATGTGGGGAATCTGGTGCAGTCCAGTGCCAACGGGTTTATGAACCTGCTTCCGGCCATCATCTTTTTAGTCGGATGCGGTCTGGCGTTTGCCACAGGAACCTCCTGGGGAACCTTTGGTATCCTAATCCCCATCGTGGTTTCCGTGTTCGCCAATTCCAATCCGCAGCTTATGATCATTTCCATTTCCGCCTGTATGGCAGGTGCTGTGTGCGGTGACCACTGTTCTCCCATATCCGACACCACCATCATGGCGTCCGCCGGAGCCCAGTGTGACCATGTGAACCATGTTTCCACACAGCTTCCCTACGCCATAACAGCGGCAGCAGTCAGCTTTGTATCCTACATCATCGCGGGATTTGTACAGACAGCATGGATTGCCCTTCCCATTGCGATTCTTCTCATGCTGATTGTACTGGTTGTAATAAAAGCCATAAACAGGCCGGTCTCCTAAAGAGCAGGCAGAGACGAACAGACGTACAGGATTTTAATATCCGTACGTCTGTTTTTTTAGAAAAATGCTGTATTTACCCCATCTTTATTGTTTGAATGAAACATAAAAAAGCAATATATATAATATTATGAGCAAGAAGGCGATAGACTTATGACGAAATTTTGCGTATGCTATAGATAGTGAAACGAGAGTTCCCGGAGCGCGCGGCAGTGTTCTTACGGGGAGGAAAAAGTTGAAATTTTTTACCGGATGAAAGGAGATTCTTATGAGTGAAAAAGCAGAAATGAAGGGGCGTGTTACGATTCCCACAGATGTGGATGTGGTTCCGGAGACACTGGAGCTTGTAAAGCGGTGGGGCGCAGATGCCATCCGTGACTGTGACGGAACAGATTATCCGGCCCAGCTTCGGGATGTGGATGCAAAGGTTTACTCGACTTATTACACCACCAGGAAAGACAACACATGGGCAAAAGCCAACCCGGATGAGATTCAGCAGATGTACATTATGACACCTTTCTACAACGCGGCGGGAAATGAGCTCAGCATCCATCTGATGAATCATCTGTATCCGGATATGCTGAAAGTCAATTCCAGAGATGATATCACCCGCTGGTGGGAAGTGATTGACCGTACCACCGGTGAAGTGGTTCCCCCTGCACAGTGGGAGTACAGTGAGGAGACAGGGGACGTGACCATCCATGAGACGATCGCATTCCATGATTACACTGTGAGTTTTCTTGCCTATATCATGTGGGACCCGGTACATATGTATAACGCGGTGACCAATGACTGGAAGGACGTGGAAAAGCAGATCACCTTTGACGTACGTCAGCCGAAAACCCATAAATTCTCCATGGAGAGGCTGCGCAGATATATTGAGGACAATCCTCACATTGATGTGATCCGCTACACCACCTTTTTCCATCAGTTCACCCTGATCTTTGATGAGCTGGCAAGGGAAAAATATGTGGACTGGTACGGTTATTCCGCGTCTGTAAGCCCATATATCCTGGAGCAGTTTGAGGCTGAGGCAGGCTATAAGTTCCGCCCGGAATACATCATTGACCAGGGCTATATGAACAATACATACCGCATTCCGTCAAAAGAATTCCGGGATTTCCAGAGATTCCAGAGGCGTGAGGTTGCCAAGCTTGCAAAAGAAATGGTGGATATCACACACGAGTGCGGCAAGGAAGCTATGATGTTTTTGGGCGACCACTGGATCGGTACCGAACCGTTTATGGAGGAGTTCAAATCCATCGGCCTGGATGCGGTAGTGGGAAGTGTGGGAAATGGTTCTACTCTGCGACTGATCAGCGATATTGAGGGCGTAAACTATACAGAGGGACGTTTTCTTCCCTACTTCTTCCCGGATACCTTCCACGAGGGCGGTGACCCGGTGAAGGAGGCAAAGGTAAACTGGGTGACAGCCAGAAGAGCTATCCTTAGAAAGCCCATCGACCGGATCGGTTACGGCGGATACCTGAAGCTGGCTATGCAGTTCCCGGATTTCATCGACTATGTGGAGAGCGTCTGCCAGGAGTTCAGGACCCTGTACAACAACATAAAAGGAACCACACCTTACTGTGTAAAACGTGTGGCTGTACTGAACAGCTGGGGCAAAATGCGCGCCTGGGGCAACCATATGGTACACCATGCGATCTATTACAAACAGAATTATTCCTATGCAGGCATCATCGAGGCATTGAGCGGTGCCCCCTTTGATGTGAAATTTATCAGCTTTGATGATATCAGAGAGAATCCGGATATCCTGAAAGATATTGATGTTATTCTCAATGTGGGAGGCGCCTACACGGCATATTCCGGCGGGGAGAACTGGGCTGATGAGAAGATCCTGACAGCCGTGAAACGCTTTGTATACGAAGGCGGCGGATTCATCGGCGTGGGTGAACCTACAGCCTGCCAGCGGGAGGGACGTTACTTCCAGCTCTCCGGTGTCATGGGAGTGGAGAAAGAAAACGGATTCACCCTCAATGTGGACAAATACAACTGGGAAGAGCATGAGCACTTTATCACAGAGGACTGCAGAGGGGAAGTGGACTTCGGTGAGGGACAGAAGAGCATCTTCGCACTCCCGGAAACCACCATCATCAGGCAGGTGGATAAGGAAGTACAGCTTGCGGCCAATGATTTCGGAGAGGGCAGAAGTGTGTATATCAGCGGACTGCCTTACAGCTTTGAGAACAGCAGGCTTCTCTACAGGGCGATCCTCTGGTCATCCCACGATGAGGAGAATCTGCACAGATGGTTCTCTGAGAACTACAATGTGGAAGTACACGCCTATGTAAAGAACGGAAAATACTGTGTAGTCAACAATACCTATGAACCGCAGGATACTGTGGTATATAAAGGGGACGGAAGCAGCTTTGCGCTGCATCTGGATGCCAATGAGATCATCTGGTACGAGATCTGATGAAAAGATAATGCGAAAAAGCGGCTGGGCTGTCAGTGAAGATGCTGACAGCACAGCCGCTTTTTACAGCAAGAAGTTCAAAGGATTTATATCACCTTTTACACGTATCAGATATAAAATGTGATATAATGATATAATATCAGATTAAAAACGATATTGCAAGATGTTACGGGAAATTATCGGAATTACTTTGCAGCCGTCTCGGCATAATCCGTGATGACCAGATCCGAATAGGCGACTCTTGCTTTTAATTCCCCGGCGCTGTCCAGAATGTCCTGCAGAAGGTCAAAGCTATCCTTTTCAAAGATCAGGTTATCCTTCCAGGTATCCTGGTCCTTGTAACGTTTTACAATGGTGGTGATGGTATCCAGGTCATTTTCCTTGAACTGGGGTTTGATGATCTTGGCGATTTCTTCCGCGGTGTGGGTATTCACATAGTCCATACCTTTTTGCAGGGCATTGACGAATCCCTGTACGATCTCCGGGTTCTTCTCCATAAAGCTTTTTTTGGCACTGTAAGCCGTATAGGGGACATAACCGGAATCCACGCCGCAGGAGGCTACCACATGACCGGCTCCTTCTTTTTCCAGGGCAGTGGCACTTGGTTCAAATTCCACAGTGAAGTCACCCTGTCCTCCGGAAAAAGCGGCAGCAGTGGAGCCGAAATCAATACTCTGGTCAATGTTCATATCCTTCTGTGGGTCAAGACCGTTCTGTTTCAGGATATATTCAAATACCATTTCCGGCATGCCGCCTGTCGTTCACTGATACATGTAAATCTGGGTTACATTCTGTTTCTGAATGTCCCTTAGACGGAATGCCTTGGTAAAAAGTTTCCATTAGTTCTCGAATCTCATCTTTTGATTTGATAATGGTAAATGGCTTGCGTGGATTATCGCTTTGTTCCACAATACCCATTTCTAACATCAATCCGATATAAGGAAGAACCGATTTTTTTGATTTTTTATATCCCAAATCTGTCAGTTTCGCAGACAGATATTTAGCAGAGGTAAATTCCCGGTCATCTTCCAGTATTAGTTTCATTGTTGTATAAATGATTTCGTTTTCCTGACGATTGAGTTCTTCTGCCGGACTGTACTGGATTAAATTAGATAATCCATATTTGAGTTCAATCTCAGGCATACCTTCTTCATCTACTACAATTTTTTCAATCAGAATTTCGATATCCTTTCGAGTTAAAGTCCCTTTTTCAATAATTTCATCTACCACATCCAGAGCTGTTTTTAATTTTTCCTTCACAGCAGGCGTTTCCAATTCAGTCTCATTCAGTTCCTGAAGCTGTAATTCCAATCCATGAATACGGGCAAGGATGTCATTTTGTAATCCCTCATAGGTTTCCGTAATTAATTCTTCATTATCTGAATTGATTGATAAATCTTTTATTTTCTGAGCAAATAAAGCCTTTAACTGCTTTTTCTGAGCACCAATTGCTGTCTGAAGTTCAGTACGTTTATCCTCAACCGATTTCTTCTCAGATTCAAAATCTTTCATATCATAGGTGGCAATCACTTCGCATAGTGTATCTCTGCAAAGCTGGACATACGTTATAACATCATTCATCAAATCCTGTTCTTCGATCAAATGAGCTTTTGAACAATAGCGTGAGCCTTTGGTGTTATATTTACTGCAAATGTAGTATTTCCGTTCTCTGCTTGAAGTTTTACGAACAATCGGTGTTAAACGGGTGCCACAATCTTTACAGAACAGACAACTGCCAAAAGGATTCGGAATCTCAGAGCCGAGCCATTGACCACGACTTCCACGATAATTGTTTTTTGAACGTTTCGCTTTCATATCCTGAACTAATTCAAATGTCATTTTATCAATGATTGCCGGATGATGGTTTTCAAATACACACTGTTCTTCTTTCGGAACACGTTTATCACTTCCATGAATGGTTGTTCTTGCACGTTTTCTTAAACGAAATGTTCCAATATAAAAATCATTATCTAACAGATCTTTTACCATACCATCAGACCAATGATTGGCAATCTGGCGGTTAGTCTGTCGTCCTTCAGCTACTTCAAGTTCATGGCGAACCATAGAAGGAGTCGGGACTCCCAAATCAGTCAGATAATTGGCTATTTTGCGATAACCTGAACCATTCAGATAGAGTTCAAAAACCATCTTGATATACTCAGCTTCTTTAGGCACGATTTCCAATATTTCCTTATTCTTTTCATTTCGTACATATCCAAATGGAGGCTGGGTCATAAGTGTCCCTTCTTTCTGACGTGCACCAATCGCACGGCGAATTTTTTTGCTGGTGTCTTTTACATATCTTTCATTATACCATGTTTTAATACCGATAGTGTCATCGTCCGGATTATAAGAATCGTAATTATCATCAATAACAATCAGATGTTTCTCACGTTCCTGAAATTCATCCAGCAGAAGCAGCACCTTTGCGTTATGTCGCCCTAATCGGGAAAAATCTTTGACAAATACCGTTTCTACATCTTTGTCCAAATCACTCATAAGCTGATTAAAACCAGGTCGGTCAAAAATGTAACCGGAAACACCGTCATCTTCGTACCAACGGTCAATTACAATATTTCGTTCAGCCGCATACTGATTGATAATCAACTTCTGGTTTTCAATGGAAACATAGTTCCGCTTGTCATCATCCCTTGATAGGCGTACATATCCAACATTCATAGTTTCACTTCCTTTTTGTGTAAAATATGATATAAGAATAATGTAAATATAGAATATATCTAAAGTAGCTTTTTGTCAATCGATAGGAGTCTATCCGTCTACATGATTTTGGATAACTGCCCGAATGCCCTCATGGATATTATGATTGTTCTGCCCATCACAGAATGTGACAACCCTAAAACCAAGATTCCAGAAATTTTCTTTTGCCTTTTCAAATTCTTCTTCCGTCTGGAAGTCATTTTTCCAAAGATAATAGGTTGGTTTACTCAAAGTTTATCACATCCCCTCTGCCTTATAGTTATAGTATGATTTGCCCCTTATTAAGTGCCTGTCTGCGACTGTAAAATACAAAATAATCTTTCAGGCGGCTATCGCCCACGGGAATTCCACCCCTCCGAGGATCTCTCCAAGCCGTACCCATTGCGATGTCTGTGGCTGTACGGGAGTATCATTATGATGTTACCTGAAAGATACGATATGAAATTGTCAAGGTTCAGAAAGCGGACTCCGCTTTTTTGATAATCAGAGAATACCATAATTTTCAGAAGTGCCCTTCATATTCACGGCGATTGCAAATCTATACAGAAGGGAAACTCAAAAATTGCAAACTTGCAATTGTCGAAACAGGACAGATACGATATGATATAGGAAAAGGAATAGATTTTGAAGGGATGATATATATGCGAGCATTGCCAGCAGACAATATTTGTCAACGAATTATAGATTTGCGCAACGGAACAGGAAAATCTCAGAAAGAAGTTGCGGATGCCCTGGGGATTACAGCTTCCGTGTTAAGCCGATTAGAACGTGGCGAAACAAAGTTTATTAGTCACGATTTGATTATCGCATTAGCAGAATACTACAATGTGACAACGGACTACTTGCTTTGTGTATCTGATGTGCGTATCAGAAAGAATGTAGAACTTGAGGAACTGGGACTGTCCAATAAAGCACTCATTCTACTTTTACAGGGAAGAATTGATACCAAAATGTTAAACCAAATGATTGAACATCCGTATTTTCCACTGCTTCTTGATACTGCAAATGCATATTTCACAGATGCTCATGAAGCTGGATTTGCAACCAGAAACGATATTATAGATTTGGGAACTTCAAATATTAAGGATTTCATTGAAGCTCATCCTGAACAGAAAGTCGAAGGGAATCATGATATCCGTAAATTAAATGCTGAGAAGATTAATGGTACAGATGCTGATTATGAGAAAATCAAAAGCATTTTTCTGTCTATGTTAAAAGATATCAAAAAGAAAATGAAAAAACCTGAAAATGATATTACAAGTGAAAAACTGCGTACTCAAATTAAGCAGATTCATAAAGAAGCAACTGCTACTAAAAAGAAAAATAAGCTGGATGAAAACAAAATGGCTGAAATTACAGCTTCAATGCTTAGTCAGGCACAGTTTGATGAAGAAGAAAGAAAAATGTTTCAGGATTTGGCGGTGCACGTTTTAAAGCGAACATCACAGCATTGATATGGTATTGCCATATGCAATTTTACGAGGAGGTATATTACATATGAACACCAATGAAACTATGGAAATTAGGCTTGTTACAAATATAGAAAAAATTGCCGATACCAAAATAGAACAAACTATTTTTGAATTAGATAATCAAATCAAAATGCTTTCAAGTCATGCTGATAAGTTAGATTATTTGGTTTCAATAGCATCAGGAATATTGTGTGGAATGCTGGATGTTTTCTGGGTTGGAGATTTTAATTTATCAGAAAGTCGAAACATAGCTGACGAAAAAGTAAATGAATTGGTAAAGAAAACGTCTAAATTACTTGGTTGTGAAGCTGATGATATAAAATCATGTGTAGCGTTTTTAGAAGAAAGATTTCCTATTCCATCAGATGGCAACACTCCGAATTTTGGCGGTGGCTTACAGCATCATTTGAGAGATTTTGCACATCATCCTACAATTGTAGGATTGCTGTTTTCACTACTTACGCAATTTACTGAGATGTCTTACGGAACAGATGTAACTGGTAAGTTTTTGTGTGTTCCAGTTCCAGAAAAAAGTAAAGCTTTTATAGGAAAAGATATCCCGGATAAATTATTGAAAGGTACGATAGTATGGTTTTTTCATCTTGTTAGTGACATTGCAGGTTCGAGGACTACTGCTGGAACGAGTGGTGGAACAGGAATACCAGGACCTATTTTATCATTAGCGAAAGAATTATCCGTGTTACCAGTATTTCAGAACATAAACGTTGGTGACAAATCATTATCAGTTTTTCTCTCAAAACTGTTTAACGGTACATTGCTTGCTCAACATGATGAAAGTGGGAAAATTATTAAAGATACTGTGTTAAAATTTGATTTACGTGGAGAACTTGGTATTGTAATAGAACTTGGAAAACAGGCAATACCTGTAATTGCTAATGAGTGCATTGTACGGACTTTTTATTTTATAAGAAGATTGGCAATGGAAATTAAAGAATGTAGGATTACATCATTTGAAGAATTTAATGTTATTGACTGGAATAGGATAAAGCCGTATAAAAATCCGACCCTGACCAGAATGCTTACTATTTCAACTGGTGTATTTACGGCATTAGATTTAACAGAAGCCATTGCTACACAGAAATATTGGGTATCCGTAAATTATGTTGGTGTTGGTCGATTTGTTGTTGCATTAGGGGCTGAAACAGTCAATTTCTTGAAAGTGCGTAATGTTGTTAAGATTAAGCAAATGTACCAAGCCATCGAAAAAAATACTTATATGCAGACAGATGATAAAATTTATGAAAGGCTGAGTGACGGTATGGATTACGATAAACTTGGATTAAATATCGAGCAAACAGAAATATTGTACAACTTGGAATATTACAAGACACTTAATGATATAGAAGCAACAACAATGCCAATTGGAAAAGAGAAAACTATTTTTCTTAAGCAAGAATGGCTGAATGAATGGCAGTCTTATATGGAAAGTGGTTTTGCTGACTTTGTACAAGAAAAAGATGCGAAACTACATTGGTATTCGAGAGAAGAACTTCTTCAAAAAGTAAGTGAAAATGAACCTGAAAAACCTTGGTTGCGGTTAGTATTGTTAGAAAGCATGTTATTTGAGCCATATTATCCTTTAAGTATTGAAAAAGATAAAAAGGGAAATGACATACCAAGCAAAAAATATGATGCTTTGAAAGTACCTCTGGCTGGTTTTAGGAAAAATGAAGGTGATAGTTATTTGGATTCCTTTTTTCCAAATACTTATTGTCAGGATGGGTATGTAAAAAGACTTAGAAAATCTTATGATAAGGTGACTCGTGAACTTAACGAGGTTCTAAAAACTGTGATTACATCTTTGTCAATAACTGCTGTGATTACTGTGGTGGTGATATTTACAGCAGGTACTTTTGCCCCTGCGATTGCGACAGCATTGGTAGGTTCGCAGTTCGCTGGACTTAGTGGTGCAGCATTAACAAGTGCTTGCCTTGCTTATTTAGGTGGCGGTGCTATTGCTGCTGGAGGATTAGGTATGGCAGGCGGTACAGCTGCAATAGTAGGCGGTGGAGCAATACTTGGTTTGGGAGTTGGTGCCGGCGTAGGAGGTGCTGTTGGTGCCGTAGGTATTATTGGTAAAAAATCTACTATTCAGCAATCGGCAAAACTCATGGTATCTGTAAAAGAAATATTTTTGAATGATGAACATGATCTGAATTATTCCGATACTGTCTATGAACAGTATGTAGCAAAGATTGCAGAAATTGAAAAAGATCTTGTGGAACTTAGGTTAAAGGCAGATGTGGCAAGCAAGGAAGAAAAGAAGAAACTGAAACTTGAAATTAAAAATGCGGAAGAATCCGTTGAAGCTATGAAAATTGCTCGTAAGAGTATGCTGAAATATAATAGTTCATTTAAGATAGGTGTTGTTGGAGATAAAGAGGAAAAAGATAATTCGGAAATCCAACACTAAAACTGTAATCTTATTCAAGAATCGAATAGCAATATCTCGTGAAACTATTTTGAAGAAAGGTACTATAATATTATGACAAAAGAAGAGTATATTAGAAAAATTTGGCGTTATTACTTACGCTTGGAAGAAGAATTTTATTCCACATTAAACTATGTTGAATTTTCACAAGATAACTTTCAAACATATTCCAAAGAATATGATAAACTTTTACTATCCATTGGTTCAGAAGTTGACATTGTATTTAAAAATTTATGTATGATTGTAAATCCAGAGTGTCATGTAAATAAAATTCCGGAATACGCTGAAATTCTTTGTAATTATGAAGGACTCACAGATGCAAGTGTTGAATTTTCGTATTCAAAAGAGGGGTATACTCCCTTCGCAGGATGGTCTCCTGATAATAGTCCGCAATGGTGGCGGGCATATAACTGCATTAAACACGATAGAACAAACAGCGATAATGAGAAAAAAGGAAACTTAGAAAATGTTTTTCTTGCATTAGCCGGATTATATGTTCTTAATCGCTATCTTTGTAAATGTATTTGTGCTGGGAAAATAATGCAAGAACCAAATGAACATTCCAAATTATTTACAATGATTGGATGGGATGTATGTACGGATATTGGAAATGGCTTTATCCAAGTGCTTCATGCCTCTGGGAATGTAAGCATGATGGTAGAGAATTAATCTTAGAATTCAGTAACCACCAAAGGAATTTTTTAGATTCTCTCTACTGGTTATATTTAATGATGAACTACCGTAAGAAACAGATTGACTTTTCTGTGGCTTTTCTGTATATTATCCGTAATGGTTGTGCTGTGGAATCTTGAGATGCCCGCAGCCCAAGGGAGTTCATGCGTGGGCTCCCTTTTTACATATATGCAAAAGTGATACCATAGTAAATTAACAACCATGATATATTGTTTTTCGACATAAGAGAGCGTATAATCATATTACAATAAATGACAGGAGATTTTTATGAGTTACAAAACGATTGATGGTTTAATGCGTCATTTGCGGGATAATGGAATTTCGATTTCAGGAAGTACACAAAAACGCCAATTAGTGAATACCGGATATTTTCATGGATATAAAGGCTATCGTTTTTTCAAAAACGCTCAAAATAGTTTACCGTTCGTCTCATATAACGAAGTGTATGCGACAATTCAATATGATTCAGCTCTTAAATCTTTGCTTTATGGAAAGATGATGTTCATTGAAACGGCTGTAAAAAATATTGTGCTTGAAAGTATACTTGTAAATGCAAATTCTGAAAGTATTCAGGTTATGTACGATAAGGTTGTCAGTGGTTACAATAATGCACCGGCTTCGTCCTCACCAGAACAACGTAGAAAGTTACAACAGAATAAACTTAATCTTCAAAATTCAATTCAATCAAGTCTTGCAAATGCGTATAAAAAGAATAATCCCAAAATAACACATTTTTATAATAATGTGGGATATTCCGGAGTACCAGTGTGGGCACTGTTTGAGATAATGACAATGGGCGATTTGGGTTATTTATTATCATGTCTTACTTTTGATGTTCGGGATGATATTTCACAAAGAATTGGAATTAACGTATCATGTGATACAGATAGACAGTTAATCTATAAATACATCTATACATTAAAAGATTTGAGAAATGCGATTGCTCATAATGCGGTTGTTTTTGATACAAGATTCCGTAATATAGATCCAACAAGTTCAATGAAGCAGTGTCTAAAGCTTGAAATAGGATTGCCTTACGTCAACTTTAAAACAATTGGTGATTATATAATCCTTATGTGTTATTACCTGAAGCTTCTCCATGTTTCAAAGACGGAGATAAAAGCTTTTATACGTGATTTTGAAAGAATAACGGATGAATATAAAAATGCAGTAAACAGTAATGTCTCTGCTATGGTTATTCACCCTGATTTGCCAGCAAGAATGACTGCTTTAAAAAATTTTCTTTAGGACTTGCATTTTTTGAGCCATTATTGTATAGTATAGATACTAATTGGGGTATATGTTTGCGGACGTATACTTAAGAGAGCCGGAGAAATCCGGCTCTCTTACATTTTATTTTAGTGACCAGATTACAGATACCTGAGAAGCCTGTGATCGGGAGAGAGTGCCGAGGCCTCTCTCCTTTTTCTTTTCAACAAAAATTATCGTTCTATCGAGTGCTTAACCGAAGCATTTCTCTGAGCATTTTCTCTCTGGCTCTTTTCCGTACCATAAATCATGCGTTCTTCGATACTGATTTTACCATTTTTATGGGCTTCCCGGCATTTATCAATCTTATGAGATTGATTTAATGTTCTGAGTAGCGTATACATCAACTTATTTTCCCATTGTAAATCGCTTGCATGAGCAGCGGTTGATTTTAACGCTTTATAATCTTTTAAGAGATTGGCATATTTTTCTTCCAATACAGAATGGCTGGCAGATAAAGTGTCCAATTTTTCTTTCGTTTCCTGATATTTCTTTTTCAGAGAATCACAAGTCTGTTGTAATGCCATAGTTGCTTTTGTTACTGCATCTGCAATCTTCTGTGGCAGACTGCCTTCCAGCTTTTCAATTTTCTTCTGCCCAGATAATACCAGTTCATGATATTTTTTCTCACGTTTTTCGGTTACTTCCAATTGATTTTCCAGAGTGTTACATTTTTCAAGTGCTTCCTGATAGACATCTTCCGGAACAACTTCATCCTGTAAATGTTCGATATCAGCGATTCGTTTCTTCAGCAATTCATTCTCTTTTTCTTTTGCGACAGCTACCGATTGTGCGTGAGAAACCATCGGTGCAATTCGTTCCTGATATTCTTTAGCACTTTCTCCTTTTTTGAATAAACCTGTTTTCTGCTCCGGCTCAGGTAGCTCTTGTACAGTCACAACTTCATTTACTATGGAATAGAATGTATCAATATCCTGATGGGTAGCTTTGCTTCCTTTCACACCTCGTTCAAGCTGATGTTTTTGTCCGACTTCTTCATGGTAATTATCCTGTACTTCGGAAAGACGATATCTTTTCCCACCAAGGTACTTGGTATAACTCAGTTTTCCCTTTTCATCCATAGGAATAACAATCGCATGGATATGGGGAGTCCGTTCATCAACGTGCAGAATTGCTGAAATTACATTTTGTTCGCCACCAAAATGGTCACACAGCCATCGGTAATTATCTTTCGCCCATGCATCTACATCAATCTGATCTGTTGCTTCATGACCAAATGTCAGCATAAATTCGGCTGCATAAATCGCATTTTTAGCGATTACATGAGCACCATCTTTATACCATGGAGAGTTGTTGATTTTCTCATGGAATACATCCACATAGGATTTCCCCTGTGGTCTGTCTGTTAATTCAATATTATAGGTCGTTTTTCTTTCATCTACATTTGGAATATCTTTCAAACGTAGATTATGTTCGTAGGCTCCACCTAAAGCACCTACAGATTTTAATTTTTCGATTCTGCATACTTCTTTTGCGATACCCATAAGATTTCTCCTTTCATTACATCATGTGGCTGACACCGCATCACACAGCGAAAGCCGTAAGGCGATGACTGCATTTGGCTGATGATTCCGACAAATGGAACTGGCTGGGAAACGGGCAACAAATTGACCGTTTATCTGTCAGCAGGCATGAGCGGAAGCATTACACACTGCCAGAAAGCATCCGGTGGATGCTTTCGAGAAGTGCCCTCGGAGAGCGAACGTGCTTGTTGCGAAGCAAAAAGCGGAGTGAGTCCGCTTTTCACTTTCGGTAGCTGTTCCTGCTTGTTTTACCCAATAAAGCTGCTCATACAAGTTCATTTTCATATTTCTGAAAAACAGTTGCTGTTCAAAAGGTATGGGATACCTTTTAGCAACGTCTGGTCAGCCACATTATTTTGAAATAAAAAAAGAACCGTACATTTACGGCTCAAGTCCCATTGGTGATACAGTGATAAAAATGATATGCGTTTCAATCAGCGGCTCTTTCAATTTTTTTGATTTTCATTCAGATACATTTTTTTCTGTCACTTTTGTCACATTGCTTTTATTTACGGTGTTTCCCACCGTTTGTTTTATCACGGAAGTACCATTTACTTCTCATATTTCTTGTTATTTTGTCACTAAAGACATCTGTTCAAAGGGAATTTCATCTTCAGATTCTACCAGAACAAAATCTTCTTCAGCCCAGTCTATATCACGATATACAATTCCTTTGTTTGTCTTTTTGGTATAAACTCCTTTATCTTCCATATCCTCAAAAAAATTCGCCTTATTCAAAGGTTCACGTCCATAATCTTCACAAAACTGAACATAGGCTTCATATACACGGCTCCGCATAATACTGGCTTTATCTTTTCGCTGTGTCTTTTCAGCAAGGAATGCCTGAACACTATCAGATGATTGGCGAAGTTTTTCTACACACATAAGACTGTGATTGCTTTCAGTAAAATGCTCATCTTCAAATAATTTTCTTAAGGCAATCATAGCCATGTGAATGGCATAATCAGCTTCACGAAATAATTTTTCTTTCAATGAACGATCTTTTTGATTTTCTGGGATAATGTGGTTCATTTCCAGAATCAGCATTCTGCGGTAAAGAGCATTGCTTTTATCACCGCTGTATTTTGGAATCTTATTTGCAGAAAACAGTAGCTTTGCATAGCTGAAAAACTGCATCGGGTCTTGTCCTTTTTTCTCATATAACATAGAATCCTCACCCGTAGCTTTTTTGATAATATCATCACTTTCCATGCGGATACTTGGAATATCTGCACAGGCATTTAATAACTTTCCATAAAGAGCAGTCGGATAAAAACGCTTATTCAAATCTTGTAGGGACACACAAGAGCAGTTGTTCTGTCCAACTATATATTGAATCAGCGATACGGCAATAGATTTTCCAGTTCCACCTTGTCCTTTAAATGTCAGGAATTTCTGAAACCGTGTATCAGTAGTCATGCAATATCCCATATACTGCCAGAAAGTCATTTGTTCCTCTTTGTCTGGAAGTGAGATGGAAAGATATTTTTTTATGGTTTCGCCACCACCCAGAATATCTTGCTTTCTTTCCGGATAGTAATTAAAAGCGATTTGGTTGATGGATAAATATTTTGCATCATGTTCAATCATTTTGTTAGTCAACACATCGTAATAACCGTTCAGAAAATTTACCCAATGTGATGGTTGATTGTTCAAATCTGAAAACTTCCGATGTACCTGTGGCTGACTTATCAGAAGATTATAGATAGCCTGTATCGTGTTGCTTTTAATACAATCTCGATAAAGCAATTTTTGAATCTGATATTTCAAACGATTTCCATGGATATCTTCCTCGTAAACTCCATGGTTATAAATATATGGAGTACTTCCAACCATAAAAAAAGGAACTGTTTGTATCAGATGGTCTACAATCTCCATATCGAATACACCAATTCGTTTTCCTTTTTCATTATATCTGTGAAATTTATCAATATCCGGCTGTTCTCGTGGGTTACGTTCAAATCTCAGGATAAACGCAGCGAGCGTTGTTTTCAATTCTTCCTGATTTTCAAATTTAATAAGATACTCCTTATCTTTAAACAACATCCAGCCGGGGTGAAAGTTTAAATGGTTTTCTTTAAAATACTGTTCCAACGCATCGTTTGATTTTTTTCTTAAGCAGGCAGGAACATAACAATAATCCATCTGATAAGTTCCTGCCATGGCAATCTTATCCATGTACTCCAGAAAGGATTCGAGATCATAATAGTATTCTGATTCTGATGATAACCAAACAGCACAGTATCCGGAAGAAATAATTGCAAATGCAACATCCTGTGAATCCACCAGAAAGAGATACTTTTTATCTGTCGTTGTAGGTTCTGTTTTCATATATTGTTCTAAAAATTTCTTATTCATGTGTAAATCTCCTCTAAACGCAAAGAAAGACGCTTCATCTGAAACGCCTTCCTACTGCACATTATTCTTATTAAGTTTTCATAGAACGGCTGAATTACTGGCTTTCGCCATTGTCAGCCTGTCTATCCAGTTACAAATTATTATAATAGATTCAAGATTTACATTATCCTGTGAACGCCACCGGCGCGCCCGCCCAGAATATCCTTACCCTTTAAATCACTCCACTTGAAATCCGGCATCTCTTTTCTGGCTACCAGGAAATTTCCGGCACGCTGTGTAAGCTGCGCAAAGTTGACGACTGCGTCATTGGCACCTTCCTGGTAGGCATACACGGATGCCTCCGCGCCCATAAAGCCGATGTCTGCGTCACCGGAGAGGACAGCAGTCATGGTTTTGTCAGCGCCGAAACCTGTCACGCACTCTAACCGGATACCTTCCTTTGTAAAGTATCCCTCCTCAATGGCCACATACTGCGGCGCATAGAAGATGGAATGGGCAACTTCATTCAGTTTCACATCCACCAGTTCTTTTTCCGTACCGGAATCTTTGGAATCTTTCCCACTCTTTGCTGACTTCTGGCAGCCTGTAAGACACATGGAAGCGCAGAGTGTGACTGCGAGTAAAACGGATAAAATCTTTTTCATAGTTCCCTCCTGTTATTTGGTGCAATAAAATATTCCCAAAGGCCGCAGGGTGCTCCGGGACATATAATAAGGTATGAAAAAGGCTTGCCAGAAGTTCCGGGACCGGTGTTAAAAAACAGGCTTGTTCCCAAAGCAGAAAAATTTTATAATGGAGTTACAAAGAGAAAACGGGAGGAACCCTATATGAGCAACCAGCGATATTCCATGGAGCCGCCTCCTCTGTCACTGCCTGTTCAGCTTTTGTATGTGACCTGCGCCAGGTCTGACAAGGACTGGCACAGTATGGAGCATTCCCATTATTTTGCAGAGCTTTTCTTCATCACAAAGGGGGAGGGGAGCTTTATCATAGACAATAAGAGAGTACCTGTGCGGGAAAATGATCTGGTTTTAGTAAACCCGGGTGTCTCCCACACGGAACTGGGAAATAAAAAAAGCCCCTGGGAATACATTGCCCTGGGCATAGAGGGGCTGCAGTTCCATTCCGGGGAGGAGAGCGGACCCTATGACTACAGTGTCCATTACCTGGGACAGCGCCACAGGCAGATTTCAGACTGCCTGGCGCAGATGGTTGCGGAGGCGCGTCTGGAAGAACCGGACAGCGGGGTGATCTGCCAGAAGCTTCTGGAGCTGCTCCTTCTGTATATTACCAGGCATACCCGCCAGAACCTTCTGGCAGCGCCGCCCAAGAAAGCCACCAGAGAATGCCGTTTTGTGGAGCAGTATATCAATGAACACTACTTTGAGGAGATCACCCTGGAATCCCTGAGCCTTCTGGCCCATATCAATAAATACTATCTGGTCCATGCGTTTAAGGCCTATAAGGGAATCTCTCCCATCAGCTATCTGACACAGAAACGGCTGTCAGAGGCCATGCATCTTCTGGAGACCACCAACTATCCGGTCACGAAAATATCGGGTATGGTCGGATACTCCTCCCAGTCTTACTTTTCCCAGGCATTCCGGAGAATGACTTCCATGTCGCCGAATCAGTACAGAAAGAGAAATGAAAAAAAGATGCTGGAAAGCAAACAGGAAACCGGCCGGCAGAATTAAAAAAGCCGTGGGCTGCAGCGTATCTTACTGCAGCCCACGGCTTTTCTGCGTCTTATTTTTGCAGACGTTTTGTCAATGTCCACAAGAGCTGGAGATCATCACGGTCCAGTTCCTGCATATCCTGGTACAGATTCTTGAATTGTTCAGGACAGACAATGCTCTCGTCAAAAAATTCTTTTGGTGTAACATTCAGATAGTCACAGATATAGAAAAATACCGTCATGGAGGGAAGTCCTTTTTTATTTTCCAATCCGTTGATGTATCCCGGGTTCTGTCCAATGGAAAGACTCATGTCTCTTGCAGAGACCTTCTTCGCTGACCGAAGCTGCGTAAGACGGTTATAAAACAATTCTTCGTAGCTGTTTTCTTCAAAAGTATTCTCGCTGTACATATTTTTCACCACCTAATATATAATATTGTACATGATACTATGCCCAAAAATGTCGTTTTTAATGCGTAATCTGTCTTGAAATATCGTATTGTATCTGATATTATAAAAAGAAATATTAGATTCATTAAGATATTATTAAATTTACAGGGAGCGGGAGTGAAGATGACAAGAAATGAAAGAATACATGGACTGGGATACTGCAGGTCGTGCCTGAATGAGACATACGGACTGAAGCTGAAGCGGGAGGATGTGCTGGTATATGATTTTATGGGACAGTGTATGAAATGCGGAAAAACCCGCCATATTGTGCATAGAGTTAAGAAATATAAGACCTGGAAACTCATAGGTTCCCGTAAACTGGGAAAAGAGTGCTGAACAGCAAAAAAAGAGGGGACCGCACGCATGACAGCATCATGCGTGTGGTCCCCTTTTTCGGATCAGGGCCAGGGCTTAGAGCCTGGGAGTTTTTATTTCCCTGTTTTTCAGATATTCTTTTACGCCCTCCACATCACTGTAGGCAAAGTGGCGCAGTTCCTTTTCTGTCATCTGTCCCAGCTCTTCTAAGTCCGAGCTGCCGGTGACCGGACAGATGGGAAGAAGTTCCTCGGCGGTCAGGCCGAATTCCTCCATCTGCTGTGGAGATATGTACTGTGTCACTTCTATTTTATTGCAGGATTTGCAGTGGTACACAGAAAATACTTCATTGCTCATATCTTTTTCTCCTTTGTCAGAATAACAATATCATAATACAAGACAGGGAAAAAGTACAGGGGAGTTTTTACGGTACGGGAAAGTTCTCTGTGCCGTACCTTTTATTTTATCATAAAGAAGACGGAGACAGCCGTAAAGACAGCCAGTAAAAGATAGAGGACAGCATAAAGGATGCGGCACAGGGAATCCGATAGCTTCGTTTTTCTGAGGGCATAGGCCAGCAGATAGGTGGTCAGGACGCTGAGAATAAATACCGTGATATCAGCCCACAGGTAATTCTTTTTTGTGAACAGCGTATACCCGTAAAAGAGCGCGGGCATGGCGGCCAGCCCGGCATACAGACCTGCCAGGTTTTTGCAGAACAGGTCAGGACAGCGGTAGGAGAGCAGGCGCCGTTCTGTAAGCATAAAGAGAAGTGCAGGGAAGAACAGCAGTTTGAGATGTTCCCACACACTCTCGTTTACCGGGCTGAACAGTCCGACCAGGAAAAAATCACCGGACCATCCGTAAAAAAAGTGGGACAGGGAACCAAGGATCATGGTGAACAGGATACCGATCACGGTAAAGACTTTAAAAGATTGCTGCATAGGGAGACCTCCGGGGATTAACATGCATTATGTTTAAAATTATGCTGGGAATTGAAAAAATATATGTATGACACTTGAAAAAATAGAGGCAACGGAGGATAATGGGGAGGAAAAGTAAATACAAGGTAATGGTTCCGGCTGAGCTGTTACGAAACGAGGAGGATTACAGATGAAACTTGGATTTATCGGATGCGGCAATATGGCTTCTGCTATTATCGGCGGCATTTTGGAAAAAAAGATCGTAGACAGGGAAGATATCACAGCGTCCACAAAGTCAGAGGAATCTGCTGCAAAGATAAAAGAAAAACTGGGCATCGCCTGCAGTACGGACAACAGGGAGACAGCGAAGCATTCCGACATGGTGTTCCTGGCAGTAAAGCCGCAGTTTCTGGAGGGCGTGATCGCGGAGATAAAAGATGTGCTTGGCAGTGACCAGGTGATCATCTCCATCGCTGCCGGCAAGACCATGAGCTGGCTGGAGGAACGCATAGGCGGGGACAGGAAGATCATCCGCACCATGCCAAATACACCGGCTCTGGTAGGCGAAGGAATCACAGGTGTCTGCAGGAATGCACTGGTGGAAGAAAAAGAGCTGGAGGAGGCCCTGGTGCTGCTCCGCTCCTTCGGAAGGGCAGAGGTAGTGACAGAACCCATGCTGGATGTGGTGGGAGCTGTCAGCGGAAGTTCCCCGGCCTTTGTTTTCATGTTCATTGAGGCCATGGCTGACGGCGCTGTTGCTGAGGGCATGCCGAGGAAAAAAGCTTATGAATTTGCGGCACAGGCAGTTCTGGGCAGTGCAAAAATGGTCCTTGAGACAGGGATGCATCCGGGCGAGCTCAAGGATATGGTGTGCTCACCGGCAGGTACCACTATTGAAGGGGTGGGCATTCTGGAGCAAAAGGGCATGCGCAGTGCTGTGATGGACTGCATCCGCGCCTGTGTAAAGAAGACCAGAGAACTGTAGAAACGGGCAATGTCTTGACGGGAATTAGCAATATTTCTCATTGCAATAAATGCGAACTGCTGGTAGAATATAAGAAAAGGCAAAAAGCACCTGTGTGCTGCTTGGCCGAGACAGAAGGGGTTGCTTATGGACCATATTTTTGAAATCAGTGTATGGCTGCTGGACAGTGGCAATGCGTTTCTGCGTTTTTTGGGAAAACTGCTTTACAAGATTCCCAGGGCATATACTAAGAGTCTGGAGAAAACAAGAAAAGGGGAAGAGGCACTGGAGGAAGAGATTGAGAAACGCCGGGAAGATACCTGGCACAGAATCATGAAGAGCCTCGGTGAGGAGTGAATCAAAAGCGGACAGGCCGGCATCACTGCGGCCTGTCCGTTCCTGTTGAGAGGGTGCTGTTATGGTATTGTGATGAGTATGTGACATCTTCCCCAAACCAGTCCGGTGGTGTGAAGGAATTGGCTGACTCCACGTCCGGGAATTCCACCTCTGCCAGAAAAAGACCCTCATAAGGCGCCTGAAAGACATCCAGCTCAATGGTGAGTTCTCCCTCAAGGGGCAGCAGATATCTGATCTTGGACAGAACGATGCCGTCCGCCTTTTCCTTCAGATGATAATAGGACGTCTCATTCAGCGGCAGGTTATACTCTTCCCGCACCATATGGCCCTCTCCCTTATAGGTGAGGATATAGGTGTCGTCCTGTCTGCGTATGCGGACAACCGGGTTGGTGTTCAGATACGCCTGCTCGATCACATGACAGGGATAGTTCTTCAAATCAGCGGGCAGCTCTTTAATAAGAAATTTTCTTTCGATTTCCATTTCTGTAAGGACCTCCTTTTTCTATATAAACAGGTATATCATATTTTTTATAAAAAAGAAACGGAAGTTTTAGAATTAACATGTAATCCTATGGTATAATAAACGGGTAGGCAGGATTTTATACGTGTTTTGAATTTATAATAGGGAGGTACTCATATGGCAAAAGTTTGTGTATTTACCGCAGATGGTTTTGAGGAAGTGGAAGGTCTGACTGTGGTGGACCTTTTAAGGAGAGCCGGCGAGGAAGTGCTCATGGTATCCATCTCCGACAATCTGAGTGTGACCGGTTCCCATGGAATTGAGATAAAAGCAGATGTTTTTTTTGAGGATGTGGACTACAGCACAGTGGACCTGCTGGTGCTGCCCGGAGGCATGCCGGGAACCAAACATCTGGGAGCGCATCAGGGGCTTGCGGATCTGCTGAAAGAATTTGCCGCATCAGACCGGAAAGTGGCGGCAATCTGCGCAGCACCCAGTGTCCTGGGCGGTCTCGGGATTTTAAGGGAGAAGAAGGCGGCCTGCTATCCGGGATTTGAGGAGAAGCTGGAAGGCGCGCTGGTCTTTACCGATTCGGTGGTAAAAGACGGAAATATCACCACCAGCAGAGGCCTGGGAACAGCTATCCCCTTTGCGCTGGAGCTGATTTCACAGCTTGAGGGAGAAGTGAAGGCCCGCCAGATCAAAAAATCCATTGTTTCATAAAAAAATGCTGGTATTTTTAAATTCCTTGTGCTATACTGTGATAATGACTGTAAGTATGATAAAGTGTCCGTTTTGGGCAGGAATGCATGAATACTCAAAATGCATGAATACATATAGAATTCAAGGAGGAATCATTTAAAATGAGCGTACAGGTAGAAAACTTAGAGAAGAACATGGCGAAGCTTACTATTGAGGCTTCCGCTGAAGATTTTGAAAAAGCAGTACAGGCTGCTTACCAGAAAAACAAAAATAAAATCACTATCCCGGGATTCCGTAAAGGAAAAGCTCCGCGTGTAATGATTGAAAAAATGTATGGAGCAGGTATCTTCTATGAAGATGCAGCAAATGCCCTGATCCAGTCTGAGTACCCTAAAGCAGCAGATGAGTGCGGTCTGGAGATCGTTTCCCAGCCGGAGATCGATGTGGTACAGATCGAAAAAGGCAAACCGTTTATCTTCACAGCAGAAGTAGCTGTAAAACCGGAAGTGACTCTGGGTGATTACAAAGGAGTAGAGGTTGAGGTTACAAAAGCGGAAGTGACAGAAGAAGAGATCGCAGGCGAGCTGAAGAAAGAGCAGGAGAACAACTCCAGAACCATCGACGTGGACGACAGAGCAGTGGAAAACGGCGATATGATTACGCTTGACTTCGAGGGATTCGTAGACGGAGAGGCATTTGAAGGCGGAAAAGGCACAGATTATCCTCTGACCATTGGTTCCAACTCCTTCATCCCCGGATTTGAAGAGCAGCTGGTAGGCGCTGTGATCGGCGAGGAAAAAGATGTCAATGTGACATTCCCGGAAGATTATCACGCAAATGACCTGGCCGGAAAAGCAGCAGTATTCAAATGCAATGTAAAAGCCATCAAAGTGAAAGAACTTCCTGAACTGGATGACGAATTTGCAAAAGATGTCTCTGAGTTTGATACTCTGGAAGAATACAAGAAAGACATTGCGCAGAAGCTGAAAGAGCGCAAAGAAGACGTTGCAAAACGTGAAAAAGAAGATAAAGTAGTTGACGCGATCATTGAAAACGCACAGATGGATATTCCGGAAGCAATGATCCAGAACCAGATCCGCCAGTTAGTGGATGACTTCGTAAGAAGACTGCAGTCCCAGGGCTTATCCATTGACCAGTATTATCAGTTCACAGGTCTTGACAATGCCAAGATCCAGGAGCAGATGAGACCACAGGCCCTGAAGAGAATCCAGAGCCGTCTGGTACTGGAGAAGGTTGCAGAGGTTGAGAACATCCAGGTTACTGATGAAAAAGTAGATGAAGAAATCGCAAAAATGGCTGAAATGTACAAGATGGAAGCCGACAAATTAAAAGAATTAATGGGCGACTACGAGAAAGAGCAGATGAAGAAAGACATCGCTGTTCAGGAAGCTGTTACCTTAGTAGTTGACGCTGCAAAAGTGACAGAGGTAGTGGAGAAGACAGAGGAATAACGAACAGAAAGTTCGTTTCTTACGCCCGCGTGACAGAATAGGAGGAGTTTCATGAGTTTAGTACCATACGTCATCGAACAGAACAGCAGAGGAGAGAGGAGTTATGACATCTACTCCAGGCTGTTAAAAGATAGAATCATATTTCTGGGAGAAGAAGTGAATGACACAACAGCAAGTCTGACTGTGGCACAGCTTCTGTTCCTGGAATCAGAGGACCCGGGAAAGGACATTCATCTGTATATCAACAGTCCGGGCGGTTCTGTGACAGCAGGATGGGCTATCTATGATACCATGCATTACATTAAATGTGATGTGTCCACAATCTGCATTGGTATGGCTGCGAGCATGGGTGCATTCCTGCTGGCAGGCGGTACAAAAGGAAAGAGATTCGCGCTTCCAAACGCGGAGATCATGATTCACCAGCCGTCCGGCGGCGCGAAGGGACAGGCTACGGAAATTCAGATTGTTGCCGACATGATTTTGAAGACCAAGAAGAAACTGAATGAGACTCTGGCCGCCAACACAGGTCAGCCTTTTGAAGTCATTGCCAGAGATACGGAAAGAGATTATTATATGTCCGCAGAAGAGGCAAAGGCTTATGGTCTGATTGACAGTGTGATCGAGCACAGGTAAGAACGAATGATAAGACTCCTGCGGTGTTAGCTGCGGGGGTCTTTCGGCATTAATACGGAAATCAAGAAAGGAATAGAAGAATGGCGATAAAAGGAAACGAGCCAAAAATCCGCTGCTCTTTCTGCGGAAAGACAGAAGAACAGGTACGGAAACTGATTGCAGGACCCAGCGGAACTTATATCTGTGATGAATGCGTGGAAATCTGTGCGGAGATCATAGATGAGGACAGTACAGGGTACACGGAAGATGGCGGCGGGGAGATCAATCTGATGAAACCACAGGAGATCAAGACATTTTTGGATGATTATGTGATCGGGCAGGATGAGGCGAAAAAGGTGCTGTCTGTAGCCGTTTACAATCACTATAAGCGCGTTATGGCGGGAAAAGATTCCGACATTGAACTTCAGAAGAGTAATATCCTTATGCTGGGACCCACCGGTTCCGGTAAGACACTGCTGGCACAGACACTTGCCAGACTTTTGAATGTACCTTTTGCCATTGCAGACGCCACAACCCTCACGGAGGCCGGATATGTAGGCGAGGATGTGGAGAATATTCTGCTGAAGATCATTCAGGCAGCTGATTATGATATTGACCGTGCGCAGTACGGCATTATCTACATTGATGAGATCGACAAGATAACAAGAAAGTCGGAGAATGCGTCCATCACAAGAGATGTATCCGGTGAGGGTGTCCAGCAGGCGCTTCTTAAGATCCTGGAGGGCACAGTTGCCAGCGTTCCGCCTCAGGGAGGAAGAAAGCATCCGCACCAGGAATTTCTGCAGATCGATACCACCAATATTCTCTTTATCTGCGGCGGTGCGTTTGAGGGACTCAATAAGATCATTGAAAACAGAAAAGATACAAAAGCCATCGGTTTCAATGCTGTTGTGACAGATAAAAAAGACAGAAATGTGGGAGAGATCCTGAAAGAGGTAATGCCTCAGGACCTGGTAAAATTCGGCATGATACCCGAATTTGTGGGCCGTGTTCCTGTAGTGGTATCCCTGGATGCCCTGGATGAGGAGGCACTGGTGAAGATCCTGAAGGAGCCAAGAAACTCTCTCATCAGACAGTACAAGAGACTTTTTGAGCTTGACGGCGTGGATCTGGACTTTGACGATGATGCCCTGGTGGCCATTGCCAAGAAGTCCATGGACAGAAAGACAGGAGCCAGGGGACTGCGCGCCATTATGGAAAATACCATGATGGACCTTATGTATACAGCGCCCTCTGATGAGACCATACGCTCCTGCAAGATAACAAAAGATTTGGTAGAAGGTAAGGGCCAGGCCTTAATTGAACATGGGGAAATGCAGCCGCCCACAAGGAGAAACAAGGGCGGACGCAAGAGGGGGACACCAGAAACTGCATAATTATGCATAACGATTAAGGAGGCGCGGGAATGAGTGACATAATCTATAATCTGCCAGCCATCGCCCTTAGAGGTACAACGATCCTTCCTGACATGATCGTCCACTTTGACGTGAGCAGGGAAAAATCCATCCAGGCCATTGAGAAGGCCATGATGCAGGACCAGAGGGTGCTTCTGATCACTCAGAAAGACCCTGCAGTGGAGGACCCGGGACAGGAGGATCTATATAAAATAGGAACCGTTGCGGAGATCAAGCAGCTTGTAAAGCTGCCGAAGAATATTGTTCGTGTCCTGGTAGAGGGAATGGAGCGGGCAGAGCTGATCCGTTTTACGGAAAGTGAATACTATCTGAACGCCGAGGCAGCCACATTCGATGAGGAGGAGCTGAGGCAGGTGGATGAGAGCGTGGAGGAAGCCATGCTCCGGGGGATTAAGGAGATTTTTGTAAAATACTGCAGTGTAAATCCCAAGATGAGCAAAGAACTGGCAGGACAGATCCTGGAGCTTGACGATGTGAGCAAAGTCATTGACCAGATATCCATCCATCTCCCCATGAAGTATGAGGACAGGCAGAGTGTTCTGGAAGCGGTATCCCTGGAGGCGCGCTATGAGGAGCTGGGCATTATTCTCACCAATGAGATAGAAGTCCTGGAAATCAGCGCGGAGCTGCAGAGCAAAGTAAAAGAACGGGTGGATAAAAACCAGAGGGAATACATCTTAAGGGAACAGCTCAAACTGATACGGGAAGAGCTGGGGGAAGATGATACCCGCTCCGAGGCGGACCAGTTCCGCGAGGATGTAAAAAAACTGAAGGCTTCCCGGGAAGTAAAAGAGAAGATATTAAAAGAGGTGGAGCGTTTTAAAAACACTGCCGGCAGCCAGGCAGAGTCCAGTGTAATGCGCAGTTATATCGAGACGCTTCTCTCCCTGCCCTGGGACAAGCTGACCAGGGACAATAAAAACCTGAAGGAGGCCAACAAGGTTCTGGAAACAGATCACTACGGCCTGCACAAGGTGAAAGAGCGCATCATGGAATTTCTGGCGGTGCGCACACTCACTAAAAAAGGCGAGAGCCCCATTCTCTGTCTGGTCGGCCCTCCCGGAACAGGAAAGACATCCATTGCCAAATCCGTGGCACGGGCGCTTCACAAGGAGTATGTCCGCATCTGCCTGGGCGGTGTCCGGGATGAAGCGGAGATCCGCGGCCACAGAAGAACTTATATCGGCGCCATGCCGGGCAGAATTGCCAATGGACTGATACAGGCAGGTGTCAAGAATCCCCTGATGCTTTTGGATGAGATTGACAAAGTGAGCAGTGACTATAAAGGTGACACCTCCTCCGCACTTCTGGAAGTGCTGGATTCTGAGCAGAACAACAAGTTCAGGGACCACTATGTGGAGATTCCTCTGGATCTGTCTGAGGTACTGTTCATTGCCACGGCCAACGACCTGCAGACTATACCAAGGCCCCTTCTGGACCGTATGGAGATCATTGAGGTGAGCAGCTATACGGAAAATGAAAAATGGCACATCGGCAGGGAACATCTGGTTCCCAAGCAGATGAAGATCCATGGACTGAAAGAGGGACAGCTCATCCTGGATGATGAGGCTCTGCGGGAAATGATCACCGGCTACACAAAGGAAGCCGGAGTCAGGGAGCTGGAGCGGAAGATCGGTGAGATCTGCCGGAAGACGGCGCGAAAGATCCTGGAGGATAAGCAGGAATCCGTGACGGTGAATCCGGAGAATCTGGAGGAGTTCTTAGGCAGGGCGAAATACACCTACCAGAAAAAGAACAGCTTTGATGAGATCGGAATCGTTCGCGGGCTGGCCTGGACCAGTGTGGGAGGTGATACCCTGCAGATCGAGGTAAACCTCATGCCCGGAAAAGGCGAGTTCATGCTGACAGGGCAGCTCGGAGATGTGATGAAAGAGTCGGCCCAGACCGGTGTAAGCTACATCCGTTCCATTGCTGATAAGTATAATATAAAACCTGAATTTTTCCAGGAACACGATTTACATATCCACATTCCTGAAGGTGCTGTTCCGAAGGACGGCCCCTCTGCGGGAATTACCATGGCTACAGCCATGCTCTCCGCGGTGACGGGAACTCCGGTGAAGGCCAATCTTGCCATGACCGGTGAGATTACCCTCCGGGGCAGGGTCCTGCCCATCGGCGGCCTGAAGGAAAAACTTCTGGCAGCCAAGAGCGCAGGCATTGAGACCGTACTGGTCCCGGCGGAGAACAGACCGGATATTGAAGAAATGGAACAAGAGATCACAGACGGCCTTTTAATCCTATTCGTCAGCACAATGGAAGAGGTGCTGGCGCAGGCTTTTGTCTGAAACCATATTCGGAGGATGAAAGATGGTAATTAAGAATGTATCACTGGATATTGTCTGCGGTGTCACCAGCACGCTTCCAAAAACGGAGCTGCCGCACATCGCATTTGCGGGGAAATCCAACGTGGGGAAATCATCCCTGATCAATGCGCTTATGAACAGGAAATCCCTGGCAAGGACCAGCGCATCCCCCGGAAAGACACAGACTATAAATTTTTATAATGTGAACGATGCGCTGTACCTGGTGGACCTGCCGGGTTACGGATATGCAAAGGTGGCCCAGGCAGTAAAGGAACAATGGGGAAAGCTGATCGAGAGATATCTGCAGAATACCAAAGAGTTACGAGCAGTGTTTCTTCTCATTGATATCCGCCATGACCCATCTGCAAATGATAAAACCATGTATGACTGGATTGTGCACAACGGATATGAGCCGATTATCATAGCAACAAAAGTGGACAAATTAAAGAGAAGCCAGGTGCCCAAGCATGTGAAAGCCCTGAAAGAAGGGCTTGTGCTGCGTCCGGGTACTGCCGTGATCCCTTTTTCTGCCGAGACAAAACAGGGCAGGGAGGAGATCTGGGAGCTGGCGGAAAGTTTGCTGTTTGAGCCGGCGTAGAACCGTGTAGAGATACGAGGGAGTGTCGCTTTGACAGCGGCACTCCCTGTTTTTCGTTACAGCGCTTTGCCGCAGAGATTCTGAATACAGGGTAAAGTTCCGTTAAAAGGGAGATAGTATGTTAAAAGGAATTATTTTCGATATGGACGGCGTGCTTATAAACAGTGAGCCGGTCCACTACAGAGTCTGGAAACAGACGCTTGCAGCGCGGGGGATTGAACTGGATTACGAAATTTACAAACCATGTATCGGTTCCACCAATGGTTTTTTAATGGATATACTGCACGACAACTACGAGATTTCCAGGGATGACGAGGAACTGGTAAAGACCATGAAACAGATAAAGGAACAGGTCATAAAAGAGGAAGGATTCCCCATGATCGAGGGGGTACCCCAGCTTCTGAAACGCTTAAAAGACGGTGGATACTGCCTGGCGATCGCGTCCTCCTCTCCCCTTTCCTACATCCGGCAGGTGGTGACAACCCTGGGAATCGACAGCTATTTTGACATTCTGGTGAGCGGGGAGCAGGTGAAGAACCCAAAACCGGCGCCGGATGTATTTCTGGAGACGGCAAAGCAGATGGGGCTGGATCCGGAGGAGTGTCTCATACTGGAGGATTCCGCCAACGGATGCAGGGCTGCAAAGGCAGCGGGCATCGTCTGTATTGCCTACTTCAATCCTGATTCCGGAAAACAGGATCTCAGTTCTGCAGATATGGTCATAGAGGGATATGAAGAGATTGACACAGCTTTTTTGGAGAAAGTGTACTGTCATGGCAGACATCTTCCCGCAGTGGTCTGTGAGACAGAAAGACTGCGCATCCGGGAAATGTCTGAGCGGGATATCCCCAAAATGATGGAGATCACAAGCCAGGGCACACCCGACACTGCGGAGGGCGTGGAAAAAAGCCTGGAGGAGGAACTGGAGGCATTTCCTTCATACCGCAAGTACATGTACGAAATGTGTGATATGGGATACTGGGTTCTGGAGGAGAAGGAGAGCGGCACCATCGTGGGCCGCGCCGGTGTAGAGCCGAAGATCTGGAACCACAACAGCTCTGTGGTAGAGCTGGGATATCTGATCGATGAAAAACACAGAAGAAAAGGTTTTGCCTATGAAGCCTGCCGCGGCATCCTGGAGGAGGCAAAGAAAAGAGGGGCTGTGTATCTGTACTGCAGAATACGCAGTGCCAATCTGGCTTCCAAAAAGCTGGCGCGCAAGCTGGGCTTTTCCAAGATTGATTACCGTCTGGAGGATGACTGCGAGGATATGGAGGTTTACAGATATACCTGCAGTGACTAGCTGCGGGCAGGAGTAACGATTCAGTTGACTGGATAGTTACAATCAGGTACAATGGAAAGGATATAAAATGGGAATTGTAAAAGCCATTAAACTGGTGCATGACTATTATAAATACGATGAAAGCGGCCATGTGGAGGGCACGTACAGAGCCCTTGACAATGTGGAGCTGGATATCGAGGCAGGACAGTTTATTGCTGTCCTGGGACACAACGGCTCCGGAAAATCCACGCTGGCGAAGCATATCAATGCCCTTTTGTTTCCTACGGAGGGTGCGCTGTGGCTGGACGGCATGAACACCACGGAGGAGGAGGATATCTGGAAGATCCGCCAGAAGGCAGGAATGGTCTTCCAAAATCCCGACAATCAGATCATCGGTACCGTGGTGGAGGAGGACGTGGGCTTCGGCCCTGAGAATATGGGAATCCCCACGGATGATATCTGGCAGAGAGTGAATGAAAGTCTGGAGGCAGTGGGTATGACTGCCTACCGCCACCATTCACCAAATAAGCTGTCAGGCGGACAGAAGCAGAGGGTTGCCATAGCAGGTGTCATGGCCATGCATCCCAAATGCATTATTCTGGACGAACCCACAGCCATGCTGGACCCAAACGGCAGAAAAGAAGTGCTCCGGGCAGTAAAGGAGCTCAATGAAAAGGAAGGCATCACAGTGGTTCTGATCACGCATTATATGGAGGAAGTGGTGAACGCGGACAAGGTGTTCGTCATGGACCAGGGAAAAGTAGTGATGCAGGGAACACCCAGAGAGGTCTTTTCCAGGGTGGAGGAGCTGAAATCCTACCGCCTGGATGTGCCCCAGGTCACACTTCTGGCCTATGAGCTGAAGCAGGCAGGGGTGAAGATACCTGCGGGAATTCTGACGACAGAGGAATTGGTGAACGCATTATGTCAATAAAATTAGAGCATATCACATACACATACAGTCCGGGAACAGTCTATGAGATGCACGCCTTAAAGGATGTGGATATGGAGATTCCGGACGGCCAGTTCATGGGCATCATAGGACACACGGGAAGCGGAAAATCCACACTGATACAGCATTTCAACGGCCTTATGAAACCCACATCAGGCAAAGTCCTCTACAACGGCCAGGATATATGGGCGGAAAAATATGACAGGCAGAAACTGAGAAGCAAAGTGGGACTGGTGTTCCAGTATCCGGAGCATCAGCTCTTTGAGGCGGAGGTTCTTGAGGATGTCTGCTTCGGGCCGAAGAATCTGGGTCTTTCCAAAGAGGAAGCCGAGGAGAGAGCTGTCAGGGCGCTGACCCAGGCAGGGCTTTCCGAAAAGTTTTATAAAAGCTCCCCCTTTGAGCTGTCGGGAGGGCAGAAGCGGCGGGCAGCCATTGCGGGTGTGCTGGCCATGGAGCCGGAGGTGCTGATCCTGGATGAACCCACGGCAGGCCTGGACCCCCAGGGGCGGGATGAGATACTGGACCAGATCGCATCCCTGCACAGTCTGCGGGGAATCACTGTGATCCTGGTATCCCACAGTATGGAGGACATTGCCAAATACGTGGAGCGCATGATCGTAATGAATAAAGGGGAAAAGGCATTTGACGGTGTGCCGAGAGAAGTCTTTTCCCACTATAAGGAGCTGGAGGCCATGGGGCTTGCGGCGCCTCAGATCACTTACATCATGCACGCTTTGGGGGAACGCGGGCTGCATGTGGATACCTCAGCCACCACGGTGGAGGAGGCAAAGGCAAGTATATTACAGGCACTGGAGAGATTGGACAAATGATAAGAGATATAACCATCGGACAATATTACCCTGCGGATTCCATTCTCCACAGGCTGGACCCCCGCGTGAAGTTTGTGGGAACCATCATGTTTCTGGTGTCACTTTTTGTGGCAAATTCCTTCTGGGGATATCTGCTGGCAACGGTTTTTCTGGCAGCAGTCATCATCATGTCAAAGGTCCCCGTTAAGTTTATGCTGAAAGGGCTGAAACCGCTGTTCTTTATTCTGCTGATCACTGTTGCCTTCAATCTGTTTTTAATACCGGGCAAGGTGCTGTGGCAGTTCTGGATCTTCAAGATCACACAGGAGGGTATCCTGCAGGCTGTGAAGATCGGTATCCGGCTGATCTATCTGGTTATCGGTTCCTCAGTCATGACACTGACCACTACGCCGAACCAGCTCACAGACGGTCTGGAGAGACTTATGAGGCCGCTGAATAAGATCAGGGTGCCGGTACATGATATCGCCATGATGATGTCCATTGCCCTCAGATTCATTCCCATCCTTATGGAGGAGACAGATAAGATCATGAAGGCACAGATCGCCAGAGGCGCTGATTTTGAGAACGGGAATCTGATCCAGAAGGCTAAGAACCTGCTGCCGCTTCTGGTTCCCCTTTTCATCTCCGCGTTCAGAAGGGCAGATGATCTTGCTATGGCCATGGAGGCACGCTGTTATCACGGCGGTGAGAACAGGACATCTATGAAGCCTCTCAAATACCACAGCAGGGACACCTCAGCTTACCTGTGCATCTTTTTGTACCTGGCCGCGGACATCGCGATCCGCGTGCTGATCTAGGAGGCGCCGTATGAAACGTGTAATGCTGGAAGTGGCCTATGACGGCACAAATTACTGCGGCTGGCAGGTACAGCCAAACGGGATCACCGTACAGGAGGTGCTGAACCGCCATCTGGCGGAGCTGTTAAAGGAGCCTGTGGAGACCATAGGCGCCAGCAGAACCGACGCAGGCGTCCATGCCCTGGGCAATGTGGCTGTGTTCGACACCAACGCCAGAATGCCGGGGGAGAAGATTTCCTACGCCCTGAACCAGCGGCTTCCTGAAGATATCCGGATCCAGCGGTCAAGGGAGGTCAGCAGGGATTTTCATCCCAGGTACCGGGTCAGTGAGAAGACATATGAATACCGGATACTGAACAGAAGATTTCCGGTGCCAACAGAGCGCTTTTACTCCCATTTTACTTATATCCCCATGGATATTGAGAAGATGAGACAGGCAGGGGCGTACCTGCTGGGCGAACATGATTTTAAAAGTTTCTGCGGTGCGGGAGCGCAGGTGAAGACAACCGTCAGGACCATCCACAGCTTTTCGGTGGAACGTGAGAATGACCTGATCACCATACGCATCACGGGCAGCGGATTTTTGTATAATATGGTGCGGATTCTGGCCGGCACGCTGATGGAGATCGGCGGTGGAGCCTATCCGCCGGAAAAGATGCAGGATATACTGGCTGCCAGAGACAGGAAGGCAGCCGGCCCCACCGCCCCGGCGCGGGGGCTGACCCTGATAAAAATTGACTATAAAAACGGCAAGGAAGAGGAATTGTGATATGAGAAGAAGTGGAATGCTGCTGCCAATAGCCAGTCTGCCGTCTCCATACGGCATTGGAGCATTTTCTAAGGAGGCATATGAGTTTATTGATCTTTTAAGAGATACGGGTCAGAAACTCTGGCAGATACTGCCGCTGGGACCTACCAGCTACGGGGATTCCCCCTATCAATCCTTTTCCACCTTTGCAGGCAATCCCTATTTCATCGATCTGAACGTCCTGATCGGGAAAGGATGGCTGACAAAGGAAGAGTGCGACGCCTGTGACTGGGGAGATCATCCCTCCTATATTGATTACGGAAAAATATATGAGAGCCGTTTTCCTCTTCTTCGGAAGGCCTTTGAAAGGAGCAAAATCCTGTCTGACGGGAATTTTCTTACCTTCTGTGTGGAGAACAACCACTGGCTGGATGACTATGCCCTGTATATGGCTGTGAAAAACAAATTCGGCGGCAAAAGCTGGATCGAGTGGGATGAGGAAGTGCGTCTGAGAGAGCCGGCTGCCCTGAAGAGATATCAGGACGAGCTGCGGGAGGACATTATCTTTTACCAGTATCTGCAGTTCGAGTTTTTTGAGCAGTGGAAGAATGTAAAGAACTATGCCCATGAAAAAGGGATTCAGATCGTTGGGGACATTCCCATCTATGTGGCCTTTGACAGTGCGGATACCTGGGCGAATCCGGAGCTGTTCCAGTTGGATGAGAACAATCTGCCGGTGGCTGTGGCAGGCTGTCCGCCGGACGGGTTCTCTGCCACAGGCCAGCTCTGGGGCAATCCCCTGTACCGCTGGGATTACCACAAGAGAATGCACTACGGCTGGTGGATGCGCAGGATTGCCCACTGTTTCAAGCTTTTTGACATTGTGCGGATTGACCATTTCAGGGGATTTGATGAGTATTATTCCATTCCCTACGGAGATGAGACCGCACAGAACGGCCACTGGGAAAAGGGACCGGGCATGGACCTGTTCCATACCATGAAAGAGGAGCTTGGGGAGAGGAACATCATTGCTGAGGATCTGGGATTTCTCACGGAGACCGTTTACAAGCTTCTGCGGGACAGCGGGTATCCGGGCATGAAGGTGCTGCAGTTTGCCTTTGACACCAGTGAGAACAGCGACTATCTCACCTACAAGTATGACAGAAACTGTGTGGTCTACACAGGAACCCATGACAATGACACCACTGTGGGCTGGTATGAGCACATGACTGACTGGGACAGGGATGTGGCCCTTAGATATATGAACAGCTTCCATACACCGAAAGAGGAGCAGCACTGGGATCTGATCAGCCTTGCCATGCGCAGTGTGGCTGATACCTGCATCATACCCGTGCAGGATTATCTGGGGCTCGGCAGCGAGGCCAGGATCAATACGCCATCCACATTAGGGGACAACTGGAAGTGGAGAATGAGCAAAAATGCATTTTCGGATGAATTAAAAGGCAGGATCTGGCATATGACAAAATTATACGGCAGATTATAGTGTCCGTTCAGACGTCTGAACGGCTGCTGAATACAGGCCGGGAGAAAGGAAGGAATTATTATGGCATTTAAAGAGGTAAAAGCAGAGGAATTACAGTTCAATCCATTTACAAAGATAGGAAAAGAGTGGATGCTGATCACAGCAGGTACAGAGGAAAAATATAATACCATGACTGCAAGCTGGGGCGGCGTTGGTGTGATCTGGGGCAAAGATGTGGTGACAGCCTATATCCGTCCCCAGCGCTACACAAAGGAATTTGTGGACGCAAATGACACCTTTACCATCTCCTTCTTCCCTGAAGGGTACAAAAAAGCATTAAGCTTATGCGGCAGCGTGTCAGGCCGTGACAGAGACAAGATCAGTGAGGCCGGACTTACTGCTTGTTTTGTGGACGGCGCTCCCGCGTTTGAGGAGGCCAGCCTGGTGTTTGTCTGCAAAAAGATGTATCACGGAGACCTCTTCCCGGAAAACTTTGATGCTCCGGAGAATGATGAAAAATGGTACCCTGAGAAAGATTATCACACCATGTACATCGGTGAGATCCTGAAGGTACTGGTGAAGGAAGGCTGAGCTCATTGGAGAATCTTATATTCAGCCTGAATGCCACACTGCCCATTTTCCTCACCATGCTTCTGGGCCTTCTGTTCAGGTATCTGGGGCTGATGAATGCTGACTTTGTGGCAAAGCTCAACCGTTTTGTCTTCGTGGCAGCCATACCGGCCCTGGTGTTCCGGGATATATCCTCTGTGGATGTGCGGAAAAGCTGGGACGGCGGTTTTGTACTGTTCTGCTTTCTCGCCACGCTGGTGAGTATCACCGTGATCGCCCTCCTTGCCAGGCTGCTGGTGGAGGAGGAGATCCGCGGGGAGTTTGTGCAGGCTTCCTACCGAAGCAGCGCAGCGATCCTGGGGATTGCCTTTATACAGAATATCTACGGCAGTTCCGGTATGGCCCCCCTTATGATCGTGGGGACAGTTCCCCTCTACAACGCGGCGGCGGTGGTGATTCTCTCCCTTATGAAGCCCGGGAGAAAAAAGCTTGACCGAAAACTGCTGCTGAAAACAGCAAAGGGCATTGTCACCAATCCCATCATACTGGGAATCCTGGCAGGGATTCTGTGGTCTGTCCTTAGGATCCCGCAGCCGGAGATCATGCAGAAGACAGTGAAGAATGTGGCAGTTCTGGCAACCCCTCTCGGTCTTATGGCTATGGGTGCATCCTTTGAGGGAAAGAAAGCACTGGCAAAGCTGCGCCCCTCCGTGCTGGCAAGTCTGATCAAACTGGTGGTGCTGGCTGCTGTATTCCTTCCCCTGGCTGTCCGGCTGGGCTATACGAAGGAGCGGCTGATCGCCATACTGGTCATGCTGGGGTCAGCTACAACGGTGAGTTGTTTTGTCATGGCGAAAAATATGGGCCATGAGGGAGTGCTGACTTCCAGTACGGTAATGCTGACTACCTTTTTTTCCGCATTTACACTGACCGGCTGGCTGTTCTTATTAAAAACCCTGGGACTGGTATAAGAGAAAGGATCGTGGTTCTGTGTTTGGCAGGAAAAAGAAAAAAGAGGTCATTCCCTTCGACCGCACAGCCGTGAAGCCTGTGCTCAAATCCAGCATCTGCACCGGAGAGCAGGTGGCAGGATTCAAGGATCTGAAGACAGGAAAATTCCAGGAAGTGTGTCTGATCAAAAGCAGGGCAGACCTTCAGGAATTTATGGAGCAGTACGGAATCAGGGAAGAAGAAGTCTCAAAAGAGTGGTAAAATAAAGAAAGATATGCTATAATTAAAAATCAAGGAATATTCATAACTTTACATAAGGAGAAGCATCATGAGTCAGGAAAAAGTCGATAAGTATAAAAATTATAAAAATAACCGCGACAAGATCCAGAAAAAAGAAGCACGTGAACTTTTGCTTGAGAAGATCATTGTTTCTGCGGTTTGTCTGCTGATCGTTGGATGGATTGGCTATTCTGCCTACGGTCTTGCTACAAAAGACGACGCAGAGGGAGAGGCCACAACTACAGAAATGAACGTGACAGCCATGACAGATTATCTCCAGGAGCTTACTGCAGGAGAGACAGCCGAATAGGCATACAGGGAAGGCAGAATGGGAAATGCTAAGATGCATTTCCTTTTTTCTTGTTAAGCGGGAAGGCACGGACAGCGAAAGGCGCGCAGCGCGCGGAGGATACTTCACAGCAGTATGTTTTAAATGGAGGAATTGCGGTTGAGAGAAAAGAGGGTCGGGAAGATCCGGCACTGGATTTTATTTTTTACAGTTGTGATCATGGCTGTGCTGGGCGTGTTTACGGCATTGCAGGCAGAACCGGAACCCCGGAATGTGCGGGAGAAAGGCAGCAGTGTTAATCAGTGGGATACCGGCTGGCACTATCAGGCGGATGACGGCACAGAGAAGACGTGTGAGGTCCCATCCCAAATAAAGATCCGGGGAGGGAAGATCATTCTTAGGCAGACCATCCCTGAATTTTCCGAGGAGGAAAAATATCTGGGATTTCTGAACCATTACCAGCAGGTTGAAATATACGTTGACGGTGTGTCAAGATACCGGTATACGGAACAGCAGACAGGGACATTTCACGGTATGCTGGGAAACAACTTTTGTATGACAAGGCTTGGCAGGGAAGATGCCGGAAAAGAGATAACCGTCATATTCAGCGGCTTTTATAGAGAAGGGCTGGTTCAGGTTCCCGTGATCTGTCTGGACAGCAGGGAAAGCATGCTTTTGGATATCCGGGTGCGGGAATGTCCCAGGATCATATTCTGTGTGGTGCTCCTGGTGCTGAGCGCGGGTATGTTTCTCCTCTGGCTTCTTTTGAGAGTCAGGGAGGCTGTGCATGTATCCAGCGTGTTTTATGCCTGGATCTTTATCCTGGTATCAGCAGTCTGGATCCTTACAGATTCCAAATTCATGGTATTCTTATCGCCATGGCCCAGACTGATCTGCCTGATATCCTTTTATGCGTTTTATATGATCCCCATCCCCATGCTTTCCTTTATCGGAGAAGTCTGCCAGAGGAGATCAGCCATGCTGGACTGGATGAAGACAATACTGGCCGGCAATGTACTGGTGCAGAGTCTTGTGTACCTGATGGGCGGACGTAAACTGATGCAGATGCTTCCGATCACCCATATCCTCTATGTGGCTGCCATGATCTGTTCTGTGATTTATATGGTAAAAGAGCTGAGAAGCAGTAAGGCCCAGTACGCCAGGATTTTCCTTGGCGGTGTCTTTTTCCTCATAGTCATGGCAGTGGTATCCCTGGTCTCCTTTTATACCGGGGTGGGCAGCAGGTATGCCATGTATTATCAGCTTGGACTTTTGGGCTTTGTGTGCGCACTGCTCAGGATGACGGTACGTCAGGTAAATGAAATCCTGGAGGATAGGACCGGGGACAGGATTCTTGAGGAGCTGGCCTATATGGATATTATGACAAAGCTTGGAAACCGCTCCGCATATGAGATGCGCCTGCAGGAACTGCAGGAGACGATGACCCGGGGACAGGAACTGTCAGCGGTCATGGTAGATTTAAACGGCCTTAAGAAAGTAAATGACACTTTTGGACACAGAGCCGGGGATGAGATGATCAAGGGATGTGCCCGGTGTCTGAGGGAGGCATTCTGTGGATTTGGCGAGATTTACAGAATCGGCGGCGATGAGTTCCTGATATTTTTAAAGCGTCTGCAGAGCATCCGGTCATGGGAGAAGAATCTGGAGGAAGCCCAGGAGAAGTATAATCAGGAACACGAGGTGAAGATTTCCATAGCGGCAGGGATTGCCACAGGCAGAAAAACGGGGGAATCAGATGAGTGGCTTCATGAACTGATCGGCCGGGCGGACAGGAATATGTATGAGAATAAGAAAAGCAGCAGGAAATAGAATAAAAAACGGCTGGGCAGAAGATTCTGCCCAGCCGCATTTTTCGTACAGTTTATCCGGAAATTATAATTTTTCTACGTTAGCTGCCTGCATTCCACGAGCGCCTTCAGTTAAATCATAAGATACAGCCTGTCCTTCTTCCAGGGATTTAAAACCATCTCCATTGATAGCGGAGAAGTGTACGAATACATCCTGTCCGTCTTCACCTGTGATGAATCCGTAGCCTTTTTCTGCATTAAACCATTTTACAGTTCCCTTGTTCATAGTGTTACCTCCATAAAATAAAAAATAAAAATTAGGATTGGATAAAGAAAACAGGAAGCACGCTTCGTGGAAAGTTCCCATTATTTATGAAAAATAAGCGGTCTTTAGAGAGGGTATTATAAATAAGAAATAATACAATCTCTAAAAACCGCTTAACATCACGATAACCGGAAGCTTATTAAATGCACTTTCAATTATTTATATCCAATATTCCTTTAACAAATTCAGTATATTCGCAAATCGAAAAAAAGTCAAGTAAAAATGTATAATTGACGAAAGAAATTGTGTATGTTACTATTAAAATCAAAAGATGTAAAGTCCCGGAGGAAGAATTTATGAATATTTTAATCAGGAACGGACGTATCATCGATCCGGCAACAAAGACAGACGAAATAAGCGACCTCTATATAGAGGGCGGCAAAGTGAAAAAGACAGGCAAGGGCCTTAAGCCAAAGGATAAGACAGATAAAGTCATCGACGCTTCAGGCTGCTATGTAATGCCCGGGCTCATTGACCTGCATGTGCATCTGCGGGACCCGGGGCTGACTTATAAAGAAGATATTGTGTCAGGCTCCAAGGCAGCAGCCAGAGGCGGATTCACCACAATTCTTGCCATGCCCAATACCAAGCCGGTCATCGACAGCGCGGACCGTGTGAAATACGTTCAGAATAAAGCAAAAGAATTGTCTCCTATCCATGTAATGCAGATCGGTGCCATTACAAAAGGACAGGCCGGTGAGGAACTGGCGGATATTGAGGAGATGATCGAGCAGGGCGTACCTGCCATCAGCGAGGACGGCAAATCCGTCATGAATGCCAGATTATATAAAAATGCCATGGGAATTGCGGCAAAATACGATATTCCCGTATTTGCCCACTGTGAAGACCGGAATATTGTGGGCAAGGGCTGCGTCAATGAGGACGAGCATTCCAGAGAGATGGGACTGCCGGGAATCAGCAACGCAGTGGAGGACATCATTGCGGCAAGGGACATTATCCTGGCAAAAGAGACAGGAGCCAAGCTTCATCTGTGCCATTGCTCCACCAAGGAGAGTGTCCGCATGGTAGAACTGGCGAAAAAGGAGGGGATCAAGGTGACAGGCGAAGTATGCCCCCACCACTTCACACTGACTTCTGACGATGTGGACCCCAATGACGCCAACTATAAGATGAATCCGCCTCTGCGCACAAAAGAGGACAGGGACGCACTGATCCGCGGCCTGAAGGATGATATTATGGATGTCATCAGTACAGATCATGCGCCTCACAGCCGTGAGGAGAAGACCATGCCCATCACCAGAGCGCCCTTCGGCATTGTGGGGCTGGAGACATCCGTTGCCCTCACCATCACGGAGCTGGTGGACAAGGGGATTCTGACACCCATGCAGATGGCGGAAAAAATGAGCTATAATCCTGCTAAGATCATCGGTCTTGACAGAGGCTCTCTGGAAGAGGGAAAAGCCGCTGATGTGACCATCATCGACCCGGATGCAGAATATGTTATTGATTCCATGACTTTCCTTTCAAAAGGAAAGAACACGCCATTCAACGGCCGCAGGGTAAAAGGTCTGGTAAAAGCCACGATCTGCGACGGTAAGATTGCCTATATCCAGGACGGCATGATCAGACAATAAAATAATTTCACTCACGGAGGAAAAATCATGATTAATAAACTTACAGAGAAGATCAGGAAGACCCACGCACCTATCGTGGTGGGTCTGGACCCTATGCTCAATTATATTCCGAAACACATCCAGGATGCTGCATTCAAAGAGTGCGGCGAGACCCTGGAAGGGGCGGCAGAAGCTGTCTGGCAGTTCAATAAAGCAATTGTGGACGCCACCCATGACCTGATTCCGGCAGTAAAACCGCAGATCGCCATGTATGAGCAGTTTGGTATCCCGGGTCTTATGGCTTTTAAGAAGACAGTGGATTACTGTAAAGAAAAGGACCTGGTTGTCATCGGTGATATCAAGCGCGGTGATATCGGTTCCACATCTGCCGCTTACGCAGCCGGCCACATCGGCAGGGTTCAGGTGGGCAGCAAGGAGTACGCCGGATTTGATGAGGATTTTGTGACTGTGAATCCGTATCTGGGATCAGACGGTGTGAACCCGTTTATTGATGTGTGTAAAAAGGAGAAAAAAGGTCTTTTCATCCTTGTAAAGACCTCCAATCCGTCCAGCGGGGAGTTCCAGGACCAGTTAGTAAACGGAAGACCGCTCTATGAACTGGTGGGAGAAAAAGTTGCCGAGTGGGGTCAGGAATGCATGGGCGATTCATACAGCTATATCGGTGCCGTGGTAGGTGCCACTTATCCCGAGATGGGTAAGATCCTTCGCCGGATCATGCCGAAAGCCTACATCTTGGTTCCGGGATACGGTGCCCAGGGCGGACAGGGAAAAGACCTGGTGCATTTCTTTAATGAAGACGGCCTGGGAGCCATTGTAAATTCCTCCCGCGGTATTATTGCTGCCTACAAGCAGGAAAAATACGCCGAAATCGGCGAAGCGAATTTCGCGGATGCATCCCGCAGAGCAGTGGAAGATATGATCGCAGACATTGACGGCGCTCTTAAGGCTGTAAAATAAGGAGAGGACCATGGCAAAAGCAAAGATAACAAGTACAGTGATCCGGCAGGAGAAGCTGGCTGAGGGTGTGTACAGCATGTGGCTGGCAGCAGAAGAGATTGCGGCAGTCGCCAAACCGGGACAGTTTATCTCTGTCTACAGCAGGGACCAGAGCAGAATGCTGCCCCGCCCCATCAGCCTGTGTGAGATAGACAGAGAAGCGGGAAGCCTGCGGATCGTATACAGAACAGTTGGCAAAGGTACAGAGGAATTTTCAAAAGCCTGTGCAGGTGACACTCTGGATATACTGGGACCTCTGGGCAATGGGTTCCCGATGGAGGAGATCAGGGGAAAACGCGTGCTCATGATGGGCGGCGGCATCGGCGTGCCCCCAATGCTGCAGACTGCCAAAGAGGCGGATGCGGATGTGACCATCATATCCGGTTACCGAAGCGCAGACCTCTTCCTCGTAAAAGAGCTGGAGGCAGCGGGAAGGCTTTTTATCACAACAGAGGATGGAAGTGTTGGTACGAAAGGCAATGTTATGGATGCCATCCGTGAGAACCATATAGAGCCGGAAGTCATCCTTGCCTGCGGCCCGACCCCCATGCTGCGGGCTGTGAAGGCCTATGCAGAGGAAAAGAAAATAACATGCTATATCTCCCTGGAGGAGAAGATGGCATGCGGAATCGGTGCCTGTCTGGCCTGTGTCTGTCAGTCAAAGGAAGTGGACGGACACTCCCATGTGCATAACAAGAGAATCTGCAAGGACGGCCCGGTATTTTTGAGCACGGAGGTAGAGCTTTGATGAATACAAAAGTGAATCTGGCAGGTGTGGAACTGAAGAATCCTGTTATGACAGCCTCAGGAACCTTTGGCTCCGGGGCAGAATACAGCGAATTTGTGGATTTGAGCTGCCTTGGTGCTGTTGTCACAAAGGGTGTGGCAAGTGTACCCTGGCCGGGCAATCCCACACCGCGTATCGCGGAGACTTCCTGCGGCATGTTGAACGCCATCGGCCTGCAGAATCCCGGTATTGACGTGTTCTGCGAGAGAGACATCCCTTTCCTGAAAAAATATGATACAAAGATCATTGTCAATGTATGCGGAAAGAGTACAGAGGAATACTGTGAAGTAGTGGAGCGTCTGGCCGGGGAAGATGTGGATATGCTGGAGATCAATATCTCCTGCCCTAACGTGAAGGAAGGCGGCATTGCATTCGGACAGGATCCCAAAGCAGTGGAAGCCATCACCAGGGAAGTAAAGAAGCATGCAAAACAGCCGGTTATCATGAAACTCAGCCCAAATGTGACAGATATTACAGAGATGGCAAAGGCCGCTGAGGCAGGCGGCGCGGATGTGCTTTCCCTGATCAACACACTGACCGGCATGAAGATAGATATCAATAAGAGAACATTTGCACTGGCAAACAAGACAGGCGGTATGTCAGGTCCCTGTTTAAAACCTGTGGCTGTCCGCATGGTCTACCAGACAGCACGTGCGGTGAAACTGCCCATCATAGGCATGGGCGGCATCTGCAGTGCTGAGGATGCTCTGGAATTTATCCTGGCCGGCGCCACAGCCGTGTCCATAGGAACAGCTAATTTCACCAACCCCTATGCAACAGTGGAGACAGTCCGGGGGATTGAAGATTATATGAAGAAAAATAAAATTCAGGATATTCAATCCCTGATTGGTGTGGTAGAATAAACGGGAAGAGAAAACTAGGAGGAAATTCGATGGAAGCGTACAAACAGGAATTTATTGAATTTATGGTGGACTGCCAGGTGCTGAAATTCGGAGACTTCGTCACAAAGAGCGGACGGAACACCCCGTTTTTCGTAAACACCGGATTTTATAGAACAGGAGCACAGCTTCGCAAGCTGGGAGAATATTATGCCAGAGCCATTGCGGACAAGTTCGGATTTGACTTTGACGTATTGTTCGGACCTGCCTACAAGGGAATACCGCTGACAGTAGCAGCAACCATGGCGATCAGTGAGTTTTACGGAAAAGATATCCGCTACTGCTCCAACAGGAAAGAAGTAAAGGACCATGGGGATAAGGGAATCCTTCTGGGAAGCCCTATTGAGGACGGCGATAAGGTGGTCATCATCGAGGACGTGACAACAGCAGGCACCTCCATCGCAGAGACACTACCCATTATCAGGGCGCAGGGCAATGTAAGCCCCATCGGCCTTGTGGTATCTGTGGACCGCATGGAGCGGGGACAGGGCGAGAAGAGCGCACTTAAAGAGATTGAAGAGAAGTACGGACTTGCCACAACAGCCATTGTAACCATGGAGGAGGTTGTGGAGCATCTGTACAACAAAGAGTACAAAGGAAAAGTTATCATTGATGATAAGATGAAAGCAGCCATTGATGCATATTATGAGAAATATGGCGCAAACGAGTAAACAATAATCATCTGACTTTGTCGGGACGGAAGGAAGTGTGCTGGATGAACGAAAAGATCTATAAGACTATGTCACGTGCCGGAGTTACCTCTCTGGTACTGGGAATTGTCGCTGCAGTTACAGGAATTGTCAGCGGTGTTATGCTTATTATCAACGGAACAAAACTTTTAAGAAAAAGAAGTGAGATCACATTCTAGCCGGACAGAACAACACAAAAATAGGGAAGAGGGCGTTTTAGGCGGCCCTCTTCTTCATACATAGGAGAGACTATGCAATAGGAGTTTAGAACATTGAAAAATAAAACAAAAAGGAAAATCAAAGCGGCAGGAACCGTGTTGTTCCTGATTTATATACTTGCGCTTATTTATTTCCTGTTTTTCGCGGAGCGGTTCAGCGGGGTGGAGTTTGCCCAGAGGGAATACCACTACAACCTGACGCCCTTACAGGAAATCAGAAGATTCTGGATTTACAAAGAGCAGCTTGGAGTCTTAGCAGTGGTATCCAATCTGTTTGGAAATGTAATAGGTTTTGTTCCTTTTGGCCTGATTCTTCCCATCATTTGCAGAAATGCAAGGGGATTCTTTTTTATCACTTTTTCCGGTTTTGCATTGAGCCTTTGCGTGGAAACCATACAGCTTATCACGAAGCTGGGATGTTTTGATGTGGACGATATGATTTTGAATACAACTGGTGCGGCACTTGGATATATCCTTTTTGCCGTGAGCCATTATATATATAGAAAAAACAGGAGGAAACAGCATGGCAAAGAAACGCTATAAATATTCATTTACAAAAAAAAGACATACCAGAGGCGGAGTGGAATCCTCTATTCTGGCGCTGATGTCCGGCCTGCTGTTTTTTGGAGCAGCAATCTGTTCCCTGGTCATGAGTGGACAGGGCGGCATGTATCTGGGAGCTATGGGAATCCTGGCTCTTGGCTTGTCCGTTTACGGGTTTATTCTGGGGCTGAAAAGCTTTTCGGAACAGAACCGTGCATTTCTTTACAGCAAGATCGGTTCCGTGGCCAACGGCGTGCTGATGGTCATCTGGATTGCGCTTTTTTTGGTAGGAATCTCATAAGGAGGAAATATGGACGATAGATTAAAAAAACAAATGGAATTTATGCTGGAGGTTGACAAGAGTAAATTTGTCCGCCGCCAGACTTACCTGTCAGACGGAATCCGCAGGGAGAATGACGCAGAGCACTCCTGGCATCTGGCGCTGATGGCAGCACTTCTGTCAGAGCACGCCAATGAGAAGATTGATATTGCCAGGACCATGCTCATGGTTCTCATACACGATATTGTAGAGATTGACGCAGGGGATACCTATGCCTATGACGATGCCGGCCATCTGGATAAGCGGGAGCGTGAGGTGAAGGCGGCAAAACGCATTTTCGGGCTGCTGCCGGAAGACCAGGCGGAGAAGATGATGGATCTGTGGGAGGAGTTCGAGGCTTCCGAGACACCGGAGGCAAAATTCGCCCACTCCCTTGACTGTGTGCAGCCTCTGATGCTCAATGACGCCACAGACGGCAAGTCCTGGAGAGAGCATGAGATCAAGAGATCACAGGTCATGAAAAGGAATGCGGGAACCGCACAGGGCTCTGCGCTGCTGATGGAGTATGTGAACGGCATTCTTGACAAAAATGTGGAAAAAGGAAATCTGAGAAATGAGTAGGGATACATTTTTGGAGGAACGTTTTGAACTGGTGAAGGGAAGAATCCGGGAAATGCAGCAGGAGATGGATGTGCCGGAGAGATTTTGCGGCTTTTTTCATGAGATGACATCCTACCTGAATTATGTGCTCACCCTTCATGAGAAGATCAGGGAAGGATGGCTGGAACATGCTGCCCTTTCAGAACTTCAGAAGAACAATGAGGAGCTTTACGGCAGGATACTGCCCGGAGCTTATGAGACGTCCTACGCGAATCCGGCCTATGCGGTGCGTATGCTCCAGGAGGAGTACGGAAGGCTTCTTTCCTTTCTGGCAGCAGAGGTGCGGGGGATCGTTGTCTATGCCTATGAGGACCGCCTCTTTGATATGACGGTGCTCATGGAGCTTTATGTGCAGATCTACAATTTGCTGGAGGAGCCGACAGTGCCTGCGCAGGAGATAAGAGATACCCTGTACTGGTATGTGAGTGATTACAGTGAGGAGATGGTTGGGAGAAGAATCCGGGAAGCGGTGGACCCTTCTCTTGATTTTGCTGTGCGCATTGTCTGTGACAGTGACCTTACAGATTCCAGATATTTGTATAAGTACGGGGAGTATGTGACAGAGAATGAAATCGCCATGGCAGAATATCTGAACCGTTTTTCTGAGGAGGAGACAGAGGCCATGGCCCGTACCTTTACAGAAGGTTACAGGATCGGGTTTGTCAACGGGAGAAAAGACATTTCCAAAAAGAACAGTGTGAATATCCGTTATCAGCTTGGTTTTGAGCGCATGGTAAGGGCGGCTGTCCGCCAGTTTGAGGACATGGGACTAAAGCCTGTGATCTACCGGAGCGCCGTCCATGCGGTGAATAAAAAGCAGCACCACAGGATTGGCTATTACGGGGCAATTCCAAATAAACAGTATGATTATGACCACAAGGATGACGCGGCGCTGTTTTTAAACCAGGAGTTTGTACAGCGTAAGCTCCGTGTTATGCAGGTGGCTTATGAGCAGGTAAAAGACCTTGCCAATACCCACGGAGGCCCGGCAGTTATAGAGACCTTCGGGGAAACACCTTTTACTCCCGTAAGTAAAAAGGAGGCCTTTTCCCTGTCATCCCACCAGCAGAAACTGCAGGTGGCCTATGACAATGAGGCGGGACAGATCGTGAACCGCTATATCAAGGGGGAAGAGCGCAGCTTTACCATCATTGCTTATCCGGTCTGTGAGATAGGTGAGAAATTCGGGGATATTTTCCGGGAAACCGTGCGCCTGAACACCCTTGACTATCGTCTGTATCAGGGAATCCAGCAGAAGCTTATTGATGCCCTGGATGAAGGGTGCGAGGTCAGGATCAAGGGCAGGGGCGGCAACCGGACGGATATGACGGTGCGCCTCCATGACCTTACAGATCCGGAAAAACAGACGAATTTTGAAAACTGTCTGGCAGATGTGAACATCCCTGTGGGGGAAGTCTTCACAAGCCCGGTTCTTCATGGAACGAACGGTGTGCTGCACGTGTCAGGCGTGTATCTGGACGGCTTGTATTACAGGAATCTGGAGATAACTTTCCGGGATGGGAAAGTTTCAGATTATATCTGCGCCAATTTTGAGACAGAGGAGGAGAACAGGGATTATATTAAGGAAAATATCCTGTTCCACCACGATATGCTGCCCTTGGGGGAATTTGCCATCGGCACCAACACCACGGCCTATGTGATGGCTAAGAAATACCGGATTGAGGACATTCTGCCTATTCTCATTGCGGAGAAGGTGGGACCGCACTTTGCAGTGGGTGATACTTGCTACAGCTGGTCTGAGGATACCGCAGTGTATAATCCCGACGGGAAAGAGATCATTGCCAGGGACAATGAAGTGTCTGTTTTAAGAAGGATCGATGCGGGCAAGGCCTACTTCGGATGCCATACGGATATTACCATTCCTTATGAGGAGCTGGGAGAGATCACAGCGGTGAAAAGGGACGGCAGCCGGATACCCATCATAAAAGACAGCCGTTTTGTACTGCCGGGGACGGAGGAGCTGAACCGGGTGTTGGATGAGTGATGTTTCTTTTTCATACGCCGGGCCACAGATGTCGGACCCGGCCCTCCTTTTGTAAAAAAACATGTATTTCTGTACGATTATGTCAAAAATCACGACGATTATGTACATTTTGCTTTCTGCTTTTGTTTGTGCAGTATAATGAGGAAGAAGATGTTGTGAGACAAATATTTACATGGGAAAAAGGGGAGTAATATTTATGAAGAAACGTATAGCGGCAATTGTGCTTGCAGGGCTGCTCGCAGTATCCGTACTTGGGGCAGGATGTGGAAAAAACGAAGCGGAGGATAAAGATACACAAAAAAAGACAGAGGCTGGGGTGGATGGGACAGAGAAAACGAAGGACAGAAAAGAGCAGACGGTGGTAAAGCCAGTGAAAAAGCCGGATACTTCCGGGGACGGGGAGCAAGAAGATGCATCGCCTAAGAAGGAAGAGGGGACAGATGCCCAATCCGGCGCGGGAATATCCGGGCAGCAGGAATACAATACCGGGGAGGAAGCGTCTGGACAGGTAGAAAATGTTGACAGTGAGGATAACACTGCCGGCACTGATGATACGGATGATAGTACAGAAGAACCCGGAGGCCCGCAGACCGTGACCGGTATCATTCAGGATATCAGTGGTTCCACCCTGGGAATTATGGAAGCGGACGGCGGTGTCTACGGATTTGACACAGGCATACTCTCCGGTTTTGATGATTCTTACCAGATTGGGGATACGGTTACCGTTACATACGAGGGAGATACCATGAACCCCGACAGCGCAGAGATTTCACACTGACAGGACAGAGAAAGACTTGTACTTTTGGCTGCAGCCTGTACATTTTTGGGAAGCCGGAGAAAAACGGCTTCCTTTTTATGTGAAAATCCGCCTTTTTCCCCTATAAGCTGCCATCAAAAATGAGATATGAGGTTGACAATATTTAGAACTCTATGTAAAATTGTTCTGTAAAGATGAAAGTAAGCGTTGTGGTCCGCAAATCTTCGGGGCACAGCTTGTTATCACGGGACTGCTTCTGGCATTCCCGTAATCCAGCAACAACAAAATTCAAAAATAAAGGAGATAAAGTCATGGCAAAAGTTGGAATTGTTATGGGAAGTGACTCCGATATGCCTGTTATGAAAAAAGCAGCAGACATGTTGGAAAAATTTGGAATCGAGTATGAGATGAAGATCATTTCAGCTCACAGAGAACCGGATGTGTTCTTTGAGTACGCAAAGACAGCGGAGGAGAAAGATTTCAAAGTCATCATTGCAGGTGCAGGAATGGCAGCTCACCTTCCAGGCATGTGTGCAGCGATTTTCCCCATGCCGGTAATCGGTATCCCCATGCACACCACATCTTTAGGAGGAAGAGACTCCCTGTATTCCATCGTACAGATGCCGTCCGGAATTCCGGTTGCAACAGTTGCAATCAACGGAGGAGCCAATGCCGGTATTCTGGCAGCCAAGATTTTAGCAACTTCCGACCCGGAACTGCTGCAGAAGTTAAAAGACTATAAAGAAGAGCTGAAAGACCAGGTCGTTGCAAAAGATGCAAGACTGCAGGAAGTTGGATATAAAGAATATTAGTAACTGTTTAGTCAGGTCTGCGCATTTACTGCGCTGACCGTGCAAAAGAGTAGTGGCGGCAGGTATTCGCCCCATCGCGAAGCGATTTTTAATGGGCGAATACCCGTAACGATTCAGCTGGCTGAATAGTTACGAATATTAATACAGAACCTTTGGAGGATGAAAATGGATTACAAGAATGCCGGTGTAGATATTGAAGCAGGCTACAAATCAGTAGAGTTGATGAAGGAACACATTAAAAAGACCATGAGACCGGAAGTGCTCACCAATATCGGTGGATTTTCCGGTGCCTTTTCCATGGATGCATTTAAGAACATGGAGAAACCTACTCTTGTATCAGGAACAGACGGTGTGGGTACCAAGCTGAAACTGGCTTTCATAATGGATAAGCATGACACAGTGGGAATTGACTGTGTGGCTATGTGCGTAAATGATATCGCGTGCGCAGGCGGAGAACCGCTGTTTTTCCTGGATTATATTGCCTGCGGCAAGAACTACCCGGAAAAGATCGCTGAGATCGTCAAAGGTGTGGCGGCAGGCTGTGAGCAGTCAAATGCAGCCCTCATCGGCGGTGAGACAGCAGAGATGCCCGGATTCTATCCGGAAGATGAATATGACCTGGCAGGATTTGCTGTGGGTGTTGTAGACGAAAAAGACCTGATCACAGGCAAGGAGTTAAAAGACGGCGATGTACTTGTGGGCATGGCGTCCTCCGGTGTGCACAGCAATGGATTTTCCCTTGTGAGAAAAGTGTTCAACATGACAAAAGAGTCTCTGGACACTTACTATGACGAGCTGGGCAAAACCCTGGGTGAGGCACTGATCGCACCGACTAAGATCTATGTTAAGGCATTGAGAAGCGTAAAGGAAGCCGGCGTCCGCATCAAGGGCTGCAGCCATATCACAGGCGGCGGATTCTATGAGAATGTGCCCAGAATGCTGAAAGACGGCGTATGCGCAGTGATCGAAAAGGACAGCTACCCAATCCCTCCGATCTTCACTTTGATGGCGAAAAAAGGTGAGATTGACGAGAAAATGATGTACAACACCTACAACATGGGTATCGGTATGGTGATGGCTGTGGACGCGGCAGATGTGGAGAAGACCATGGAAGCTGTGAAGGCAGCAGGCGAGACGCCCTATGTCATCGGACGCATCGAGGCAGGAGACAAAGACGTTAAATTAGTGTAGTATGATAAGTTCCCGCAGATTCCTGCATAGACAGGCAGTCTGCGGGCTTTCAACTCATGGAGAAAGGCTGGTAAGACAATGCTGAGACTGGCAGTTCTGGTATCCGGCGGCGGTACAAACCTGCAGGCCATAATAGATGCCATTGACAAGAAAACAATTACGAATGCGGAGATTTCCGTGGTTATCAGCAACAATCCCGGCGCCTATGCGCTGGAGCGCGCCAAAACACATGGAATTGACGCGCTGTGCGTATCCCCGAAAAACTATGAGAACAGAGCAGCCTTCAATCAGGCGCTTCTTGAGACCCTGCAGTCCTACAAGCCGGATCTGGTCGTTCTTGCAGGCTGCCTTGTGGTGATCCCCGAGATCATGGTAAAAGCTTTTCCGAATAAGATCATCAACATCCATCCTGCACTGATTCCTGCTTTTTGCGGAACCGGCTATTACGGGCTCAAAGTCCATGAAGCTGTCTTAAAAAGAGGTGCGAAAGTGACGGGTGCCACGGTACATTTTGTGGACGAGGGTACAGACACAGGCCCGATCATTCTGCAGAAAGCAGTGGAAGTAAAAGAAGGGGATACCCCGGAAATCCTGCAGAGAAGAGTCATGGAGGAGGCAGAGTGGGTCATTATGCCAAAAGCCATTGATCTGATCGCAAACGGCAGGATAATTGTGGAAGACGGTATTGTGAAAACAAAAGAGTGAACGGAAGGAAGAGGCGCAATATGAAAGTATTAATTATCGGAAGCGGCGGAAGAGAGCATGCTATTGCATGGAAAGTGGCACAGAGCCCCAAAGTGGACAAGATTTACTGTGCACCGGGCAATGCGGGAATTGCGGAGTATGCCCAGTGTGTAGATATAAAAGCCATGGAATTTGAAAAGCTGGCTGCATTTGCTAAGGAAAACGCTATTGACCTTACAGTTGTGGGAATGGATGACCCGCTGGTAGGCGGTGTTGTAGATGTATTTGAGAGAGAGGGTCTGCGTGTATTCGGCCCGAGAAAAAATGCCGCCATTCTGGAAGGCTCCAAGGCATTTTCAAAAGACCTGATGAAAAAATACAATATCCCTACAGCGGGCTATGAGAATTTTGAGGATGCAGAGGAGGCCTTAAAGTATCTGCGTGAAAAGGCTGAGTTCCCCATCGTTCTGAAGGCGGACGGCCTTGCGCTTGGAAAAGGCGTGCTGATCTGCAACACCCTGGAGGAGGCAGAGGAAGGCGTCAAAACCATTATGCTGGATAAAAAATTCGGCTCCGCAGGCAACACACTGGTTGTGGAGGAGTTCATGACAGGCCGTGAAGTGTCTGTGCTCTCCTTTGTGGATGGCAAGACGATCAAGACCATGACTTCCGCTCAGGACCACAAGCGCGCAAAAGACGGAGACCAGGGCCTGAATACAGGCGGCATGGGAACCTTCTCCCCAAGTCCTTTCTATACAAAGGAAGTGGATGATTTCTGTGAAAAATACATCTATCAGGCCACTGTGGACGCAATGGCTTCTGAGGGAAGAGAGTTCAAGGGAATTATTTTCTTCGGACTCATGCTCACAGAGAAGGGGCCAAAAGTTCTGGAATACAATGCGCGTTTTGGAGATCCGGAAGCACAGGTTGTCATTCCGAGACTGAAAAATGACATTGTGGAAGTGTTCGAGGCATGTGTGGACGGCAGGCTGGATGAGATCGACCTGCAGTTTGAGGATAATGCAGCAGTCTGCGTGGTTCTGGCTTCTGACGGATATCCGGTATCTTATGAGAAGGGATATCCCATCAAGGGGCTGGATACCTTCAAAGACAAGGACGGTTACTATGTGTTCCACGCCGGAACTGCCTTCAAAGACGGTGAGATCGTTACAAACGGAGGCCGTGTGCTGGGAGTGACCGCAAAGGGAGCAAATCTGAAGGAAGCCCGTGCCAATGCGTACAAGGCAGTTCAGTGGATCGATTTTGACAACAAATACATGCGCAGTGACATCGGCAAAGCAATCGACGAGGCATAAAAGGAAAGCAATTGATACAAAGGAAAAGGAAACGCCGCATACGCCGGGCGTTTCCTTTTTTTGCCCATCCACTTGAACAACGCCCTTATTTGTGCTATCCTATATATAACAAATTCCAAAAGAGAAAGCAGGTGGAAGGATGTTGATAGAGATCGATTTCAACAGTGAGGAAGCAATCTACGTTCAGCTGTGTAATCAGATTATTTTGGGAATTGCCACCTCCAAGCTTCAGGAGGGTGAAAATCTTCCTTCTGTCAGACAACTGGCTGACACCATAGGCATTAACATGCATACGGTAAATAAAGCCTACTCGGTTTTAAAGCAGGAGGGGTTTGTCACGATCGACAGGAGAAGAGGCGCTGTCATTTCCATAGATGCGGATAAGATACGTGCCCTGGAGGAGATGAAGGAAGAACTGAGGGTTCTTTTGGCAAAAGGAAGCTGCCGGAATATTTCCAGGGCAGAGGTCCATGAGCTGATAGATGAAATCTATGAAGAATATGAGTAAAATAAGGAGACTTGCATGAAAGAACGTTATTCAAAGCAGGCAGTAAATGCGCTGAAAGCCGCTGAGAAAACTGCCGAGGGACGCAGCCACAACTATGTGGGCACCGAGCACCTGCTTGCAGGACTGCTGAAGGAGACGGCGGGAACAGCCGGACTTGTCCTTGCGGAAGCCGGCGTGGAGGAGATGAAGCTGCTGGCGCTGATCGATAAACTGATTGCCCCCCAGGGGGATGTGGCACTTGAAAATCCACAGGGATATACACCGAGGGCACAGAAGGTGCTTGATAACGCCAGAGAGGAAGCCGGCAATTTCGGCGGCGGCGTCATAGGCACGGAGCATATTCTGATCGCCATGCTGAAGGAATATGACTGTGTGGGGACCAGACTTCTCCACACACTGGGAATCAATATACAGCAGCTCTATCTGGATGTGCTGAAGGCCATGGGCAAGGATAAAATGATTCCAAAGGAGGACCTGCAGAGCGGCAATCTGATGAAGGCATCCACCGGAAGCCAGACACCCACCCTGGACCAGTACAGCCGCGATCTTACCAAAATGGCTGCAGACGGGAAACTGGACCCTGTCATCGGCAGGGAAAAGGAAATTTCAAGGATCATCCAGATCCTGAGCCGGAGAAGCAAGAACAACCCCTGCCTGATCGGCGAGCCCGGCGTGGGCAAGACTGCCATCACAGAGGGACTTGCACAGCGGATTGTGTGGGGACTTGTGCCTGAGAACATGCTGGATAAGCGTGTGGTAGTGCTGGATTTGTCCGGTATGGTGGCAGGCAGCAAATACAGAGGAGAATTTGAAGAGAGAATCAAAAAAGTAGTACAGGAAGTCATGAACAATAAGGGAATCCTTCTGTTCATCGACGAGCTGCACACTATTATCGGCGCAGGCGGCGCGGAGGGGGCACTGGATGCGTCCAATATTTTGAAACCATCCCTTTCCAGAGGAGAGATTCAGCTCATCGGCGCCACGACCATAGATGAATACAGAAAATATATTGAAAAGGACGCTGCACTGGAGCGGAGATTCCAGCCGGTCATGGTGGAGGAGCCATCCAAGGAGGAGGCCGTGGAAATCTTAAAAGGCCTTGCGCCTTATTATGAAAAGCATCATGGGGCAGTCATTGAGGAGTCAGCCATAGAGGCAGCCGTGACCATGAGCATTCGGTATATCAATGACAGGTTCCTTCCGGATAAGGCCATAGACCTGCTTGACGAGGCGGCATCCAAGGTCCAGCTTGCCGGTTATAAGACGCCGGAGGGCATTGTGCAGACAGAGAACCATCTCCGCCACATCTACGCAGCCAAGGAGGAGGCCGTGAAAGCCCAGGATTTTGATCTGGCGAAGGAACTCCAGGCGGAGCAGGAAAAAGCCGAGGAAGAGCTGAATAAGGCCCGTGAGCGGTATGAAAAGCAGTGCAGGAATAAGAAGCTGGTGGTAAAGGAAGAGGACATCGCTGAGGTGGTGTCGGACTGGACCAAGATACCGGTCAAAAAGCTGGCGGAAGGTGAGTCAAAACGCCTTGCCCGTCTGGAGCATATCCTTCACAGGCGTGTCATCGGCCAGGATGAAGCAGTATCCGCAGTGGCAAAAGCGGTGAAGAGAGGACGCGTGGGACTCAAAGACCCCAAGCGCCCCATTGGTTCTTTTCTGCTGCTGGGCCCCACCGGCGTAGGAAAGACAGAGCTTTCAAAAGCGCTGGCAGAGGCGGTATTCGGAAGCGAGCAGTCCATGATCCGTGTGGATATGTCCGAGTATATGGAGAAGCACAGCGTCTCCAAGCTGATCGGTTCACCGCCGGGATATGTGGGCTATGAGGAGGGCGGCCAGTTCAGTGAGAAGGTCCGCAGAAATCCTTACAGCGTCATCCTTTTCGATGAAATCGAGAAGGCACATCCGGATGTGTTCAATATTCTGCTCCAGGTGCTGGACGACGGCCATATTACAGATGCCCAGGGAAGGAAAGTGGATTTCAAGGAGACCATCATCATCATGACCTCCAACGCAGGTGCCCAGGCCATCGTAGCGCCGAAAAAGCTGGGATTCGGAGCCGTGGAAGATGAAAAGCAGGATTACAGAAGGATGAAGGAAGGGGTAATGGAAGAGGTAAAACGCATGTTCAAGCCTGAATTCCTGAACCGTATCGATGAGATCATCGTCTTCCACACCCTCAACAAAGAAGAGATCAAGAAGATCGTGGGAATCCTCATGAAGGATCTGATCAAACGCTGCAGGGACCAGATGAACATCACCTTAAAGGTGCGGGACAGCGTAAAAGAACTCATCGCGAAAGAAGGTTTTGATCCAAAGTACGGCGCAAAGA
>ERZ507525.7-NODE-7-length-97217-cov-6.18503_pt1 | contig 97217 bp, 83 predicted proteins | sample MGYA00248686_ERZ507525 | MGnify/ENA primary metagenome ERZ507525 (study PRJEB26165, sample SAMN02676194) | human gut metagenome | isolation source: stool | host: Homo sapiens | place: USA | study: EMG produced TPA metagenomics assembly of the C.diff FMT (human gut... | reverse complement strand
ATGCTCCATATCTGTGCATCGCGAAGCGTGTTGCTGGGCACGCAGTGAACAGTAATTATCCCGGTACCGGTCACAGAGTGAGCAGTAACTTTATTTCTATTCAGCTTCTGCAGATTTCTCAAATCTTATTCCACTTTTTTCAGTTTTGCAAATGACGCAAACATTTTCTTAGTCCCTGACTTGTCGAAATCCACGGTCACTTCATAGTCACGGCCGCCTTCCACGATATTTTTCACAACACCCACACCAAATTTGATATGCTTCACCGTGTCACCCACATTGTAAGACAGTCCCGCTGATTTTTTCACCTCAAACTGCTTTGGTATGAATGCAGGCTGCTTAAACGCCTGTTTCATCTGCTTCATCGTATTGGGAAGCGGAATCTCCTTGATCTTCTGCTCTTTAAAGTCTCTTCCCAGGTCCACCAGTTCCCTTGGTATCTCCCGGATAAAACGGGAGGGCTTATTGTACTGTGTCTCACCGCGTATCATTCTCTGCTGCGCACAGGTCAGCGTCAGATCCTTCATGGCCCTTGTGATACCCACATAACAAAGCCTGCGCTCCTCCTCCAGCTCTGCCGGGTCATCTGCCGTGATGGTCATATAACTCGGGAAAATACCATCCTCCATACCGGCCAGATATACATAAGGAAATTCCAGACCCTTCGCACTGTGCAGCGTCATAAGAAGCACCTGGTTTCCATCCCCGTCCACTGTGTCAATATCGGCGATCAGGGCAACCTCTTCCAAGAATCCGCTGAGTGTGGGATCTTCATTTTCCTCCTCATAGGAAACAATCTTTGTGATCAACTCATCGATATTTTCAATCCTTGCGTCTGCTTCCTCTGTGCCCTCAGCCTTTAACTCCATCACATATCCTGTCTCCTCAATAATATCATTGAGCAGCTCTGACGGCGAAAAATACTCCGTCTTACTTCTGAGGCTCTGGACAAATGTGACAAAGGGTTCGATTTTGGCTGCTGCCCTTCCAAGGGTAGGAATATTCTCTGCTTCTTTCAAAGCATCGTAAAAGCTCATGTCGTGCTCAGAGGCGTAATCCTGCACCTTTGCAAGTGTGGTTGCCCCGATTCCGCGTTTCGGCACATTGATGATACGGCGCACAGCCAGATCATCTCTGGCGTTGTCCACAGTCTTCAGGTAAGCCAGCAGGTCCTTGATCTCCTTTCTGGCATAGAAGTTGACGCCTCCCACCAGTTTGTACGGAATATTTGCCATAAGGAATTTTTCCTCGAAAAGACGTGACTGGGCATTGGTCCTGTACAAAATGGCACAGTCTTTATACTGGCAGTCTGCTTCCCGCACTTTCCTGCTGATATCTCCCGCAATGAATTCGGCCTCCTCATATGCATTCATAAACTGCCTGTAATGCACCAGGGAACCTTCCTCATTGTCTGTCCACAGGGATTTCTCTTTTCTTCCTATATTATTATGTATCACCTCATTGGCAGAATTGAGGATATTCTGGGTAGAACGGTAATTCTGTTCCAGTTTGATCACCTTAGCGTCAGAAAATACCTTCTCAAATCCAAGGATATTTCCGATATTTGCCCCCCTGAATTTATAGATAGACTGGTCATCATCGCCCACCACGCACAGATTCTTATATTTACTTGCCAGAAGGCTTACAAATTTAAACTGTGCCGTATTGGTATCCTGATACTCATCCACCATAATATAACGGAAACGCTCCTGGTAATAGTCCAGCACATCCGGACATGCCTGGAACAGCTCCACTGTCTTCACGATCAGATCGTCAAAATCAAGTGCGTTGTTTTTTCTCAGCTCTTTCTGGTATTCCTTGTATGCCTGGGCAATCTTTTTCTTGCTGAAATCAGACATATTGTTCAGCTCATATTCCTCCGGCGTCACCAGTTCATCCTTTGCCGAAGAAATGGCGGAAAGTATGGCCCTCTCCTTATGTACCTTCGTATCGATCTGCAGACGTTTGCAGATATCCTTCATCAGACTTTTCTGGTCATCTGTATCATAAATGGTAAAATTGTGGTCAAATCCCAGCCTGTCTATATATCTTCGCAAAATACGCACACAGCTTGAATGGAAGGTGGAGACCCAGATACTCTCAGAGCCGAATCCCACGATTTTATCCACACGCTCGCGCATCTCACCTGCCGCCTTATTGGTAAATGTGATAGCCATGATATTCCACGGATTCACACCCTTTTCCTCAATCAGATAGGCGATCCTGTGGGTCAGCACTCTGGTCTTTCCTGAGCCCGCTCCGGCCAGGATCAGCACCGGCCCCTCTGTGTGAAGGACTGCTTCCTTCTGCTGCGGATTCAAAGTGTCATATATACTCATAAATGTACCTCCATAAATCAACAATAGAAAGCACATTTTGTACTTTCTATCTCCATGTATCAAAACACCTGTTCCTACAATATAACACAGCTCCCCGGGGCAGGCAAGCGTTTGCCGGGGATTTCTGCTGTTTTCGGAAAAATCCATTTACAAATAGTTTTAAAAACTATATAATAGAGCGTAGAGGTGATAAGATGACAATTGATACCAAAGACATGCTGAACAGTATTCTGGCTAGTATTTCCCGTATTGACTATATAAAGCCTGAGGAAATTCCGGGAATTGATTTATATATGGATCAGGTAACCACTTTCATGGAGAATCACCTGTCCGCCTCCAAGCGCCACACGGACGACAAGATTCTGACCAAAACCATGATAAACAACTATGCCAAGAACGACCTTCTCCCGCCGCCGGTGAAGAAGAAATATACAAAAGAGCATTTGCTGATGCTGACCTTTATCTACTATTTTAAAAACATTCTGTCCATCAATGATATCCAGGTTCTGCTGGGACCACTCACAGAAAAGTATTTCAATAAGGACGGCGAGCTGAGCCTGACTGACATTTACAATGAAATCATGCATCTGGAGATAAAGCAGATTGACCCCCTGACAAAAGACATTGTCCGAAAATACAAAATGGCCTGTGATTCCTACGAAAATGCAGAGGAAGAAAACCAGGATTTCCTGAAAAAATTTGCATTTATCTGTATGCTGAGCTTTGACGTATATGTCAAAAAACAGGTGATTGAAAAACTCATTGATGACATGGCGGAACCGAAAAAATAAAAAAGTACAATTTAAATGCTGCTTTTGGGTTTTCACTCCCGAAAGCAGCATGTTTTATTCTCTATTCACTTTTCATTTTATGTCTGAACACCAAAACAGCAATCACATCCACCGCTGCAGCATAGGCCAGCACCCACCAAAGTTCCGGCATGATCTTTCCGTATTCCCCTGCAAGGGCATATCTCCCCGCATCCACTGCGTGCAGAAAAGGCAGGCTCTTTGCCAGTTTTCCGAATACACCGCCAACCATGGCCGGATCAAACCAGGTCCCGGACAGCCATGCGCTCAGGTTGGTGAGCAGCGCGCCGCAGGCGCCTCCCACCTGTTTATCACTGAACACACTGCCGCACAGCAGGCCAATCCCGATAAACAGCAGTGCTGCCGGTATGGAGACAAGCACAGTCAGCAGAATATTCAGACTGGCGGAAAGCCCAAGAAACAGGGCTGTGACAAAACAGATCAGGATCTGTGCCACTGCCATGGGAATCAGCGGAAGTGTATATCCGGCTATAAAATCCCCTGACTCCATAGGTGAGGCAAAGAGCCGCATCATGAAGGAACTTGTTCTGTCCTTTGCAATGATCATTCCTGAAAAAAGTGAGAGAAAGGACATACCGAATACAGCGATCCCGGGTGTCAGCTTATCCACATCAAACAGATCCACCGGTGCATTTGCCCCGATAAGAGACAAAAGCAGCAGCAGGATCACGGGAAATCCAATCCCAAATCCCAGGCTCGTCTTGTCCCTTAATATTTCCTTGGCGTTACGTGATGCAAATGCCATTATTTTCATGATAAACTGCCTCCTCTGCAGAGAACGACAAACGCCTCCTCAAATTTTTCCTTTCCGGCCTTTTTCATCAGCTCCTCTGCAGTTCCAACCGCAGAAAGCCTGCCCCCGGCCATAATGCCGATTCTGTCGGAAAGGCTCTCCGCCTCCTCCAGATAATGAGTGGTGAGCACCACTGTCACTTTACCCTTTAATCCCTCGATCATTTCCCAAAGTTCTCTTCTTGCCAGCACATCCAGCCCCAGCGTGGGTTCATCCAGAAAGAGAATATCCGGTTCCGATATCAGTGCCATGGCAATAGAGAGACGTCTCTGCCATCCTCCTGACAGTGTTCCGGCTTTTTTTCCGGCTATTTCGCCCAGGCTGCATCTCTTGATCATATCCTCAGTCTTACCGGCTGCCTCCTCTTTTCTGATTCCGTAAATCCCGCAGATAAACTCCAGGTTCTCCCGCACAGTCAGGTTGGGAGCTACCGCTGTTTCCTGGGGCGAGAGATTGATTTTTTCCTTCACCTTCATAGGTGCTGTCACCACACTGTCCCCCAGCAGCCTGGCATCTCCGGATGTGGGCGCGGTCAGACAGGAAAGCATCTTGATCGTGGTTGTTTTTCCTGCTCCGTTCACACCCAGAAGCGCAAACAGTTCTCCCTGTTCCACAGACAGGCACAGGTCATCCACAGCAGTCACATCCTTATATTTCTTTGTCAGATTGTTCGTCTCGATTGCCCTCATCAAATCTTCCCCCTTTTTCCAGAATTTCCTTGGCAAGCTCCATGAAAATCTCTGTCTTCACCATGGCAAGGCCCTGCTCTTCATCCCCAAGGATCAGTAGACTGTCACCCGGTTTAATATTGAAAATATCCCTCGCCTTTTTCGGTATGACAATCTGTCCCCTCTCACCCACATTCACAGATCCAAATACATGCTTTCCCTTCGGCGGAATCTGCAGTCCTTCCTTCTTTGCCTGATAATTCACCAGATTATCTATGCTCACCCCATACAGTTCGGCAAGAGCAACGGTATTATCCAGATCCGGCACGGTCTCACCGTTCTCCCATTTTGCCACTGCCTGACGGGAAACACCGATTTTCTCAGCCACCTCCTCCTGGGAGTAGCCCATCTGTTTCCTCAGTGTATTCAAATTCACAGAAATCATATTTTTCACACTCCTTTCCATTAAGTATAACGCCCGGATGCGGATAGTTCTACCAATCTGTGTTAACAGAAACTGTTATTTTCAGTTGCGTAGCTGTAAATCAAAAAGAAAAAGCATGGCGTATACCGCTTTATATATCAGCGGCCTACCCATGCCTCTCCCCAATCAATTATCTCACCCATAAATCTCCGGATGCTCACTCAAAATCTTCTCCGCCAGCACCCGGCTCTCCACACAGACTTCCTCCATGATCTCATCCACATCCGGGAATCTCCACAGACCCATATAGGACTTGAAGATCACATCCGGGATACTTCCCTCTATCATCTCCAGACTGTCATCGTAGAGCACCAGAGTCCGTTCCATGCTGACAGAGATAAAGTTCCCGTACCAGCCCATCTTCTCTGCCTCCTCGTCGGACAGATCCGGCCTGTAATTATCCCGGATACTCATGTAAGTCTCCACACCTGACTTTGCGATCACATCAAGCAGTATATCATTGCGCAGTATGTCCCGGTAGAATGCCTCATATTTCTCCGAGGAAAAGACCATGTAATTCAGATTGACAAGAAGTCCTGAGTACAGGATCGGCTTCTTGTGCCGGCTCACATACATTTTTGCAAATGCGGCAAACCGGTGGTACATCCGCTGCACGATCTCCAGCGCAATGTCACGTTTTGTCTTGAAATGATAGGCCACCAGTCCCAGACTCACATCAGCGGCAGCCGCAATCTGCCGCATACTTGTCTTCTCATACCCTTGCTCTATAAAAAATTCCCGGGATACTTTCAGAATCTCTTCTTTCTTATTTTCCTGTTTTTTTCCTTCTCCCGCATTTGTTCCCATAAATACTTCCTCAACTTTTCATAAATATTCCGGCACTCCCATAATAGCAGTCTTATTTTTAGAAGTCAACAATTATTGTCCACTTTCTGGCTTGTTCCCCTCTGCAGGTAACAGTTCAGACAAGATGAACCGTTGCCTCTGCAGACACCCTACCATGCGTGTTCCTGCATAAAGAAAGAAAATCTCCCTGCCCATACAGAGAGATTTTCCTGTTTAGATTTCCTTATCTGCAGTTGCAGTCAATGGCGTCATTCGGACAATTCATGGCACAGCGTCCGCACTCCAGGCAGCCAAAATGTTTAATCTCATATTTGCCGTCAGCCGTGGGATGGATCACATCCTCCATGCAGACCTCCTCACAGGTACCGCATCCCACACAACGCTCCGGATCGATCACATAAGCCCAGGGACGGACCTGTGCTCCGCCGAAGCAGAAGCGCAGGCGGCAGACAATGTCATCCTCAGGAAGATGGAAAATCTCCCCCTCCCCGCTGTCCAGGATAAAGATACGGAACATATCCAGATCCTTTCTGTACAGTGCCTTGGTTCCCGGATTCAGTTCCCAGTATTTTGTATAGATCTCCGGGTGCTCTTTTGGATCAACCTCCGTCACATGGGCACTCAGCCTGACACTGGCAGACAGGCGCTTCACCGTCTCCCGGATGATCGTCCCCACCAGGTAGGGATTCTTCTGCAGTTCATAGTAGACCGGCTTGCCCTTGGCAATCCCTATATAAAAATTGCCTTCTCCATCCAGATAGTGTACCTCCAGACCTCTGGCTGTAGGCATTTTCCCGTCTATGGCCGTTGTGCCGAACACCATATAGCCCACTTCATGGACAAACTGAAACGCCGCGTTTTTTATTTCTTCATTGGAACTTTTCTCCGTCAGCCCCAGAGCCGGAGCCGGATTAAAATCTGACATTACAATACCTCCCCAATCTGATTTTTTCTTCAGTGAACCTTATGCTTCCTCGTAGCTGACCTCGATCTCCACCTTGTGGAATTTCTGGCGAATCAGCGGATAAATACATGCAACAGCCAGATAGACCAGAATTCCGATCACATAATTCATGTGGATCTCCAGACACTCATAGTAAACAAATGCCGCACTGACAATGGCACCCATGACACATAAAAATGTATATAATTTGTCATTGATATGGAACTGGGAGCGTTTCCAGATCTCCGGTATTTTCTTAGGCATGGTGATGATCGCCAGACACAGAATGACCTGTACGCAGTTTGCCAGTGTATTTCCGATATTCGCAATATCTCCTACGTTCATGCCGCTTAATATGATAACTGAGCAGAGCACATAGATAGTCAGGATAATATAATGAGGCGTACCAAACTTGTCATTACGTTTTGCAAAGATCTTCGGCCACCAGCCGTCCTCTGCAGCCTGGGCAATAGGAGCCTGCAGCCATCCCAGGTTGGCGTTCAGGGATGTGACCAGGGCCACCATGGCACCACCCACGATGAAGAAAATGTACAGCGGAGCGGGAAGGATTTCCCTTGCAACCTTAGACAGGTTCTGGCCTGCCACGTGCTCTACCGGGAACACACCTGCTGCCACCACACCGACACCGATGTAAAGAATAGTAACGATCACGGTTCCCACAACGATACAGAACGGAATATCTTTTTTCGGATTCTTGGCTTCACGGCTCATATTGATGATAAAGGTAGCGCCGCTTGTAGCCATGGACAGCAGTGCCGCCGCAGACATAACTCCTGTAAAACCACTTGTGAAGAACTGGTTCTCATCAAAATACCCCGGTTCCAGATGGATAATTCCAAACCCGGTAAACAGAAGCAGCGCAATGACCAGAATAATAACCAGCGCATACTGTACTTTTGCTGCCACCTGGATTCCGCAGAGATTTAAAACCACGAATACGGTCAGAATTCCGAAAGCCACCAGCTTGCCATTGATCTCCGGAAATGCGGAGAGCACATAATCCGCAAAGGAAGCGGAATACATAGTCGCGCCAAAGAAATAACTGACGAACACAACAGAATACAGCCCTGCAAACCACTTGCCGCCGAACATGGCAGCCTGTGTATAGAAACCGCCGTTCATACGGATAGTCCCTGATAAAAAGAACTGCGGCAGTGCAACGATCGTAACCATGACCGCGCAGATAATATAGGACAGGACAATGGAGCGCCCTGTAATTCCAATGGCAAGACCGGTCATTGTCATAACACCGCCGCCAATCACGTTACCGATTGCGATCGCAAGCAGATCGCCGCGACCTAAACTTTTTGAACCATCAGCATTTGTTTTTGCCATAAATTTTCACCTCTCACACTCAGCCCAAACCTCAAGTTTCCCCTTGTTCCTTCAAACGGCAGATCAGTGCCGTGTCTGCCTGCGGACATTTTGTATAGCAGATGCCGCAGTCATCACAATCCATCTCTTTTATGTAATATTTTCCGTCATCTTTCTGATGGATCGCTCTCTCCACACAGTTTTCCTGACAGATACCGCAGCCCACACATTCCTCTGTGATGCGGTAGGTCATTGGCCGTATCTCTTCCCCGCCGAAGGCAAAACGCAGCCTGCGTATCCTTTCATTGGCATACAGATGGAAGATTTCCCCTTCCCCTCTGTCAATCCGGTAAAGAGCTACTATGTCAAAATTTTTCCGGTACATCTCTTTTGTACCGGGATTCAGTTTGAAAAATTCATCCCATACCGCCTGGTCTGTTGTCTCGCTGACCCATGCACTCAGACGCAGGGAATATCGCTCGTCAATCAGCGTATTCATCACAAGCTGCGGGCGTTTGCAGAGCTGTTCATACGTGGGTTTACCCCTGGATGTCATAAAATACAGATTTCCGTCACTGAGCCGGTTAAAATCCAGAATCCTGTTCTCAGGCCGTCCCTCATTCACAGTGGCTGCCGGCATGAAGCGTATCTTTCCGATAAGAGCAAATGCCTTTTCCCGCACTTCTTCCATGGTATTGGAATCCGTAAGGCCCCATAAAATGTCTTTCTGGTCCATATGCTTTCCCCTTTGTCTACTTGCTTTCTCCAACCTCAATGAACTTTCCGCCTATATTCTTTACAATCCTGCCGGCCTGCTCTCTCACATATTCACTGGTGAGCAGAATGGTCATGAAGCAGTGTGGGCGGATGATCTCCTTGTAAACGATGGGACAGTGCTTAACCCCTGCCGGACAGTAGATGCATGTATTTTTCGTTATGGTATAAGGCTCCCCGTCAATATAGAAATCAGCCTCCCCCCACACGGCATTGATATCATCTCCCACACCGTTATAATTGGGCATGAAAAATACCAGCTCATCCACATCATGTACATGTTCATCCACATATGGATTCTTGTTTGGGATTTCATAGAACCAGGACAGGCTCATATTTACCTTACAGTCCGGAAATAAATCGGAGGAGCTGTATGTCTGCCCCAGTGTTCTCCCTGTCTTGATATCTCCCTTGTCATCTCTTTCATCATCCATCACCGGCGGTACATAATCCGGAGATATGATCAGATGTTCCCATTTTCTTTTATTCATTTTCTTACCTCCCATATGCAGCGCTTCTTTGGTGTGCACTTCCAAAAAGCGCTGGATTCTCAATGCCTTCTCACTCACTGAACGCGTTCAGTCGAATCTTGTCTATATTATACTGAACATGTTCAGTGGTGTCAAGTAAAACACTGCCTTTTTATTCTATTAAAGTGTATGTCCCCTGTCCTAGCAATATGATGGGCCAAAAAAAGAAAAACCGGAACTTTTCTAAGTTCCGGCTTCGTTCTTTTATGCTTCTGTTTCTTCTTTTTTGTCTGCTAATCTCTCAAAGACCATCTCATATCCGTCATTGCCGTAATTCAGGCTTCTGTTGACGCGGCTGATCGTAGCAGTGGACGCCCCTGTCTTCTCAGAGATATCCAGATATGTTCTCTTATCCTTTAACATCTTGGCAACTTCAAAGCGCTGTGAAAGGGAAAGAATCTCATTTATTGTACACACATCCTCGAAAAAAAGATAACATTCTTCTCTGTTCTTTAAACTGAGGACAGCATCAAACAGGGAGTCTACTGCCTCCGTATGAATTTTCTTGCTCATATACATACATTCTCCTTATTGTTTAGTTTTCACCCCAAGTGTAGTAACACATCACCCGTATATATAGTAGCACACTAAAATTTTAAAGTAAAGCAGTCTTGTGCGATTTTTTTGTACTAAAGTATTAAATTTTTATTAATTTTTGTTTTTATGCACATATTTCTTCAATTCTTCCACAGAACGGTTGACGATCAGCTCCTCGGGAAACTGCATTGCCTCTATGATTTTTTCCGAATAGCAGCGGCAGCCGATCAGCTCGTCCACATGGGCATCACTGTTCATGACAATGGGAACCTGATATTCCATACAGTATTTGAGCATGGTCTTCACATTCTCCTCCCCGTTCTCCCTGCTGCAGCGGGGGTCCAGGGAATTGTTGTTCAGCTCTAACAGTACATGGTACTCCTTAGCGGCCTGCACAAGTGCCAGAAAATCCACGGGATAACGCCCGTCATCCGGATGCCCGATAATATCCACATAGGGGTTCTTCATGGCTCCCAGATAGGCATGGGTATTCTCTTCCCGGGTTCCGGGCCTGATGGTGGGGATATGCATGCTGGCGATCACCACGTCCATACGCTTCATAAGGCGCTCCTCCATATCCAGGTTTCCGTTATAGTCCATAATATTGGCTTCCACGCCGAACAGCATTTCCACACCGAACATGCGGCGGTTCAGCATTTTTGTATTGTCAAAGTAAAAGGCATTGCAGGTGCCGGGCATGGCAACTCCATGCTCCGTGATGCCCAGCAGCTCCAGCCCTTTTTCAGATGCAGCCATGGCCATCTCACGGATTGTATTATAGGCATGCCCACTTGCAAGGGTATGGGTATGCACATCCAGAACGTATTTCATTATTTTCACCTCATATATCTCTCGATTACACTGGGACAGTATAGCACACTTTGCCGCGGGAAAGCAACATTTACCGGATAAGGATACGGAAAAAAACTGCTGCAGCAGGCTTATTATAGGCCTGCTGCAGCAGTAATCTTAATATTTCTTAAATAATCTCACTGAAAAGGTCTTTCACTGTGGGATAAATCTTTGCAAACTTGCGGTATTTTTCCTCATATTTTGCAGCCAGTTCCGGTTCCGGCTCCACAGTGTCAATCACTTTCACGATTTTGGCAGCAGCATCTTCCACAGAAGCAAATTCACCGTTTGCCACAGCAGCCAGCATAGCACCGCCCAGGGCCGGGCCTTCCTCGGATTCGATGACATCCACCTTGATATTCAGGATATTGGCGATCATCTTCTTCCACAGAGGGCTTTTTGCGCCGCCACCGCAGATTTTTGTGCGCTCGATCCGGATACCCAGGGATTTTGCCACCTCGAAGGAATCACGGATGGCAAAGGCAACGCCTTCCAGTACGGCCTGTGTCATATCAGCTCTTGTGCTGTCCATGGTAAGACCAATGAAGGTTCCTCTGGCGTTGGGGTTGTTGTGGGGAGAACGCTCTCCCATCAGGTAAGGCAGGAAATACACATTATTCTCGCCCAGCTTCTCGATTTTTTCCTGTTCTCCTGCATAGTCCTTTGTGCCGATGATCTCATCCATCCACCATTTGTTGCAGGAGGCAGCGCTTAACATGCAGCCCATCAGATGATAGCATCCGTCTGCATGGGCAAACGCGTGAAGGGCATTGTTGGGGTCCACACCGAAATCCTTGCTGGAAATAAAGATAGTTCCGCTGGTTCCGAGGGAGATATTACACATGCCGTCGCCCACGGTTCCCGTACCTACTGCTGCGGCTGCGTTGTCCCCTGCGCCTGCCACGATTTTACAGGAGGCCGGAATGCCCAGCTCGGCGGCAAGCTCCGGTTTCAGAGTGCCCACCGTTTCATAGCTTTCAAAGAGTTTCGGCATCTGTTCCTCAGTGATTCCGCAGATATCCAGCATCTCTTTTGACCAGCAGCGGTTCTTTACATCCAGAAGCAGCATGCCGGAGGCATCTGACATGTCACAGCAGTGTGTGCCGGACAGTTTGTATGCCAGATAATCTTTGGGAAGCATGATCTTTTTGATCTTTTTAAAGTTTTCCGGTTCATTTTCTTTCACCCAAAGGATCTTGGGTGCGGTAAATCCCGCAAATGCGATGTTTGCTGTATACTGGGACAGCTTCTCTTTTCCGATCACCTGGTTCAGATAGTCTGTCTCCTTACCGGTTCTTCCGTCATTCCACAGAATAGCCGGACGGATCACATTGTCCTGCTCATCTAAGATAACCAGTCCGTGCATCTGTCCGCCGAAGCTGATGCCTGCCACCTGGCTTTTGTCGCAGTCTGCAGTCAGTTCCCGGATACCTTCCAGGCTCTCTTTCCACCAGTCTTCCGGCTTCTGCTCAGACCAGCCGGGATGAGGGAAGGAAAGTGGGTATTCCCTGGAAACGATCTTCTCTATTTTGCCTTCGCCGTTCATCAGAAGCAGCTTTACGGCAGAGGTTCCTAAATCCACGCCAATATATAACATGCTTGATTCTCCTTATTTCATATAAATACATGCTCCGCTTTGGCAGCATGTTCAGATAGAGGCTGCTCTTTCGGGCAGCCTCCTGGATTTTGTCAGCAGATCACTCTGCGGTTTATGCAAATGGATTTTCTGTGGGATACAGAACGCCCTTTGGCTGGTTGTAGTTGATCTCTTCCACTTCCACGCCTAAATATTTGAATACTTCATATAATGCTTTTCCAAAGTGTCCGAAAGCAACAGCTCCGTGATGCGGATAGTTCTTCTCAACCAGAACGTGGCGATAGAAACGTCCCATCTCCGGAATCGCGAACACACCGATGGCACCGAAGGAACGTGTTGCAACAGGCAGAACCTCGCCCTGTGCAATGTATGCGCGCAGCTTGCAGTCTGCTGTGCTCTGCAGGCGGTAGAATGTGATCTCACCCGGAGCGATATCTCCCTCCAGAGTTCCCTGTGTCACTTCTTCCGGAAGGGTTCTTGCCATGATCATCTGATATTTCATGGAGCAGAAGGACAGTTTTCCGGATGCGGTATTGCCGCAGTGGAAGCCCATGAAGGTATCCTTGTGTGTATAGTCGTATTTGCCTTTGATCTCACCTTCGTACATATCAGCCGGCACGGTATTGTTGATATCCAGAAGCGTAACGGCATCCTGGCTGATAACAGTTCCCAGGTATTCGCTCAGAGTTCCCCAGATATCCACTTCACAGGATACCGGAATACCGCGTCCTGTCAGACGGCTGTTCACATAGCAGGGAACGAATCCGAACTGGGTCTGGAATGCAGGCCAGCATTTTGTTGTGAGGGTCACATACTTTCTGCATCCTCTGTGAGCCTCAACCCAGTCAAGCAGTGTGATCTCGTACTGTGCCAGTTTCGGCAGGATTTCCGGTTTCATGTTGCCTTCACCAAGCTCGCTCTCCATATCTTTTACAACATCCGGGATACGCGGGTCATCTGCATGGTTCTTGTAGCTCTCAAACAGGTCTAATTCAGAGTTTTCCTCGATCTCAACACCCAGGTCATAGAGACGTTTGATCGGTGCGTTGCAAGCCAGGAAGTTCTGCGGACGCGGTCCAAAGCTGATGATCTTCAGGTTCTTCACTGCTACCAGCGCACGTGCAACCGGTGCAAAGTCTGCGATCATCTCTGCCACTTCTTCCGGTGTTCCTACCGGGTATTCCGGAATGTATGCTTTTAAGTTGCGCAGTTTCAGGTTGTAGCTTGCGTTCAGCATACCGCAGTATGCGTCGCCGCGGCCCTGAACCAGGTTGTCGCCTCTTTCCTCAGCGGCAGCCACTACCATGGACGGTCCGTGGAAATATTTAACCAGAAGTGTTTCCTCTGTCTCAGGTCCGAAGTTGCCAAGGTAAACAACCAGGGCGTTGCAGCCTGCCTCACGCAGCTCTTTTAAAGCTTTCTGCATGTCAGTTTCGCTCTCCACAACAGTTGGACATTCGTAGATCTCTCCTTTGTAGGATGCAACGACTGCTTTTCTTCTGTTCTCTGACAGAGACATTGGGAAACAGTCACGGCTTACAGCCACAATACCAAGTTTTAATTCCGGCATGTTTGTTAAATTCATAATTCTTATCCTCCTGAATTTTATCTTTATTTGAATTGGTTTCTGCTCAACAATCCTTTACGGACAGGTTTTCACCGATCAATCCCTCAAATGCACCTTCGATTTTGGCGTCCTTGTGGGCGATCAGCCATTTGTTTCTGGCAAAAAGGAGTTTGTCCTCACCGGTGTTATTCTGTGCAGCCGGCGCGTCTGTGTTGGTTCCTTTCGGAAGGATGACTGCCGTACAGAATTTGTTTCCGTTTACATTGCATGGAGCATAGTGCAGTGTGGTAGCGTAAACCTCGATCACGGTTCCTGCCGGCACTAAAAACGCTTCCATCTTTGATGTGTCATATGTACTGCCTGCTTCAATATCCTGCTCTTTTCCGAGAATCAGGATCAGATCGGTCAGCGCTACATTCACCTCGCTGTCCCTGTGGTATTCCACCGCGTTCAGCAGATAGTTGCTTCCGTTGCAGTAGCCTATCTGGATGGGCATTCCGCCGAACAGGCTGTATGCAATTTTCTCAGCACAATCACAGGCTTCCAGCTTCTCATCCGATGCAACATAGATGACATCGTCGGGCTTTGGCGTTTCCTCCAGCGCTTTCAGAAGACTGCTCACATCAAGACCTTCCACGACCTTACCATAGGCCTTGAATTCGGCATCCCTGACATTTAAAATTTTCATGGGAATTGACCTCCTTATGAATTAGTTTATCCATTAAACTATATACTCATGCTACCATTGACGGAGGGAAAAATCAAGATGTTTTTTGAAAAAATAACAAGTTTTTTGAGGATGGTGTCCGTAAGGCGGCCGACCGGCCCGAAATAATAAAAGAACAAGGCAGAATCCAGACGTTTCCGCATTCTGCCTTGTTCTTTACTTTTTTATTATGATATCTTTTTCCAGATACTTCTTGGAAATCTCACTCAGCGTTCCGTCCTTTATCAACGGACTCAAAGCCTGATTTTGTATGGCCGGGATAAGACAGCTTCCCTTTTTGCCAAATACGGCAAGTTTGGTATATTCCGCTTTTTCTCCCAGTTTATCCTGTACCGATGAAACATCTGCGTAGGCTTTTGTGGCGGAGTAGTGTTCTTTGTTCCACTCGGTTATGCCTACGGTAGAGATAACACAGTCATATAAGTCTGCATCCAGGGAATTCAGAAGATTTTCCTCTGTAGTGTCTATGATTTCCAGGGACAGTCCGAGTTTTTCTGCCACTTTGGCGGCTGTATCCGGGGCAAAGCCAGCCGGTTTTGCTGTGCTTTCATCCACATAACCCATGGAGCCGTCATTCAGATTGATGCCGACTTTCAGGACGCCTTTTTCAATCGTTGTGATCTTCCCCTCCCCTTCACAGTCCTTTGGGGCTCCGCATCCGGTCAGCACCGCCGCCGTCAGAACTGCTGCTGCCAGGGCACAGACCATACGGCGGATTTTATTTTTCTTCAATTATAACCACCTCATTCTTTGTTTTCCATTTTGCAAATACCTATGAAAAAACATAACATGCCCGGCTCTTTTTGTCAAATAACTGTGAAAATATTAAGGATACCCGCCGGCTAACCTTTCGTATTTTCACTTGTAAAAGATTTTTCCTTTTGGTATGATAATAGAAAGCAGACCGTAACTGTACTTCAACGGAACAGCTGCGGCATACAACGGAAAGGTTTCTGGATATGAATGCATGGAATGGAAAACCCTATCACTCTTTTGATCATATGCTGAAGGAGCGGTTTTCAGAAAAAGTTTATAAGGTGGCTTTGAATGGCGGCATGACCTGTCCCAACCGGGACGGTACGCTGGGAAACAGAGGCTGTATCTTCTGCAGCGCAGGCGGTTCCGGTGATTTTGCGGGTGTCAGGGATCTGTCTGTCACACAGCAGATTGATGAGCAGGCAGCTAAAATACGCAGCAAAAGAAATGCGGCCCATTTTATCGCCTACTTTCAGGCATACACCAACACCTACGCACCTGTGGAATATCTCCGGAAGATTTTTACGGAGGCTGTTTCACATCCCGATATTGTGGCATTGTCCATCGGTACCCGGCCTGACTGTCTGGGGGAGGATGTGCTGGAGCTTCTGGCTGAATTAAATGAACAGAAGCCGGTATGGGTGGAGCTTGGACTGCAGACCATGCATGACAGCACTGCTGCATACATCCGAAGAGGGTATCCCCTCTCTGTTTTTGAGGATGCCGTGCGCAGACTGAGGGCACGGAATCTGGAGGTTATCGTGCATACAATTCTGGGACTTCCCGGCGAAACAAAAGAAGATATTCTGGATACCATGTCCTATTTAAATACACAGGATATCCAGGGAATCAAGCTGCAGCTTCTCCATGTCCTGAAGGGCACAGACCTGGCTAAGGACTATGAGGACGGCAGATTCTCTGTCTATACAATGGAGGAATATATAGATCTTGTCATTGCCTGTCTGGAACACCTGTCCCCCCGCATCGTAGTGCACCGGCTTACCGGGGACGGGCCGAAAGAGCTTCTCTTAGCACCGCTCTGGAGCAGTGCCAAGAAGACAGTCCTCAATACCCTGCACCATGAGTGCAAGGTCCGGGGCGCTTACCAGGGACGGCTCTGCACAGATTCCGATGTACCGCAGAGGGCATGAAAAAGGAGGATTCTTTATGGCTGAACCACTCACTTTATACAAACTGATCATACTATACATGCTGCAGAAGGTGGATTTCCCACTGAGCAACGCACAGATATCAGGATTTATACTGGACAAAGGATATACCAATTACTTTCATCTCCAGCAGGCAATCTCTGAGCTGATTGAGTCCGGCCTGGTGCGCTCCGAGACTGTGCGCAATGCTTCTTATCTGAAGATAACGGAATCGGGAAATCAGACATTGGAATACTTTGGAACGGAGGTATCCGAGGATATCAAAAAAGATATCGGGGAATTCTTCCGTGAGAACTCCATGGAACTGAAGGAAGAACGCTCCGCCATGGCTGACTACTACAAAAGTGATAAGGAAGGGTATCTCGTGCGCTGTCAGGCAAAAGAAAGAGATATCCCCCTCATAGATATGACATTGACCGTGCCCACAAAAGAAGCAGCAGAAGCGCTGTGTGCGGCATGGAAAAACAAAAGCAAACAGGTATATGAAAGCCTGCTGGATATGCTTCTGTGAGCATTGTGTGGCTTATGGCATATTAGCTGTGCCATAAGTTCCACAATGCCCCCGGGCATACTAACCTCTATCCTCTGCGAATCCGTTCCAGATAATCTCTGATATTCTTTTCATACCCATTCTCCGTAGGCTCATAAAAATGACTCCCCAATATCTCTGCAGGCAGATACTGCTGCTCCACATAATGATTCGGATAATCGTGGGCATATTTATATCCCACACCATGTCCCAGCTTGGCTGCCCCTTTGTAATGGGAATCCTGGAGATGGGGCGGTACGGTTGTGCGGACAGACTTCACAGATTCGGATGCATGAAAAACTGCCATGCAGGCAGCATTGCTCTTGGGGGCGCTTGCTACATAGGTCACGGCCTGGGAAAGGGTGATCTGTGCTTCCGGCATGCCCAGGCGCTCCACTGCCTGCGCTGCTGCCACTGCCACCACCAGCGCCTGCGGGTCTGCATTTCCCACATCCTCTGAGGCGCAGATCATGATCCTTCTGGCAATGAACTTGATATCCTCACCTGCGTACAGCATCTTTGCCAGATAATAAACTGCCGCATCCGGGTCAGATCCACGCATGCTCTTTATAAATGCGGACACAGTATCATAATGATTGTCACCGGTCTTATCATAGCGCACCACCCGCTTCTGGATACATTCAGAGGCCACGTCCAGGGTCACATGTATCTTTCCGTCCGCCGCTTTTTCTGTGGTCAGCACTGCCAGTTCCAGGGCATTCAGCGCTGCCCTGGCATCCCCGCCTGCGATATCCGCCAGAAATTCCCTGGCATCCTCCTCCAGATCCACGTCATAGCTTCCCATCCCTTTCTCCACGTCCGTGGCGGCCCGAATGAGAAGCCTGCTGATGTCCTCACGCTCCAGAGGCTTCAGCTCAAAGACAATGGAACGGGAGATCAGGGCGCTGTTTACCTCAAAGTAGGGGTTCTCTGTGGTGGCGCCTATGAGGATCAGGGTTCCGTCCTCCACAAACGGAAGAAGGTAGTCCTGCTGTCCCTTATTGAACCTGTGTATCTCATCAATAAAAAGGATCGTTTTCTTCCCGTACATGCCCAGATACTCCTGCGCCTTTTTCACCACTTCCTCCATGTCCTTTTTTCCGGCAACCGTTGCATTCATCTGCTGGAACTGGGCGCTGGTGGTATTGGCAATGACTTTGGCCAGCGTGGTCTTTCCCGTGCCCGGAGGCCCGTAGAAAAGCACACTGCCCAGCTTGTCCGCTTTGATGGCACGGTAAAGCAGCTTTCCTTTACCGATGATATGTTCCTGCCCCACCACCTCTTCCAGTGTCGTGGGGCGCATCCTGGAGGCCAGGGGCGATTCATTCTCCAGAGTCTGTTCTTTCATATAATCAAATAGATCCATTATATTCTCCTATTCCAGCAACAGTTCATCCACTGTCACAAATTGGTACCCTTCCTCCGTAAGCGCATCCGCGATCTGCAGGGCAGCTTCCACGGAGGTATCAAAAATATCGTGCATTAAAATAATATCACCTTCCTCCACATCTTTCACTACCCTTTTTACAATTTTTTCTGTATTCTGCGTTTTCCAGTCCAGTGAATCCACATTCCAGGACACAGGGATCATGGTAATGCAGAAATCCAGGTTCTTTTTCCAGGCGCCGTAAGGCGGGCGCACAAATGAAGAATAGGTTCCTGTGGTCTCATATATCTTGTTACATCCCTTTAACACTTCATCCCTGGCTTTTGACTCAGATAATTTATTGAGCTGCACATGATTGTAGGTATGGCTGCCGATCAGGTGTCCTTCCTCCTGGATCCGTTTCACAAGCTCCTCATTTCCCTCAATATTCTTGCCGATCAGAAAAAAGGTGGCATGGATGCCGCGCTTTTTAAGACCATCCAGAAGTTTAGGGGTATAGACCGCATGAGGGCCGTCGTCAAAGGTCAGCGCAATCTTTGGGTGCTCCTCATCGGACAGTTCACCAGCTGTCTGTATGTGCATCTGTCCGACAGACTCCGTACTGTATTTCAGTGCTGCCGCTGCTGTCAGAACCAGAAAGACTGCCAGACAGAGCCATATTTTATTTTTACTCATTTTGCAACTCCGGCCAAACTGTTCCTTCTATTTATATGTATTTATTTTTCTGAAAAGACTTTCTCTTCACACGTCAATATGATAAAATATCAAAATAATAATTTCACAATGTCTGCAGCAACAGGCCGGAACAAAACCTATCGTGCTGCCGGCCGAGGGAGGGAGTTTTGACATGACATTCGATGTATTATCTTCACTGGCTGTATACGCCCTGGTGACAGGATGGTCGCCCGGGCCTAACAATGTACTGCTTCTGAGTACCACAGGACAGTTCGGATTGAAACGGAGCATGAAACTGATCACCGGTATATGGACCGGATTTCTGACTATTATGCTTCTCTGTGCAGTCTTCAGCGTGGGGCTTGGAAAACTGCTGCCCGGAGTGGTACCCTATCTGAAATACATAGGCGCGGCTTATATCCTGTATCTGGCCTTTACAGTGCTTAAGAGAAAGCCTGTGCAGGCAGATGACGGCACAGGAAAAGCGCCTTCTTTTGCCTCCGGTTTTCTGCTGCAGTTTATCAATGTAAAAGTTATCCTGTACGGCATCTCTGCTCTGAGCAGCTATGTCCTGCCCTATGAAAGCGGGGTTCCGGCGCTGATCTTCTTTGCCTTTTTCCTGACATTCTTCGGCGCCACAGGAAATCTTGTCTGGGCTTTGATCGGGAGTATCTTTCAGAAATGGTACAATAAGTATTATATCGCATTCAATATCATCATTGCACTGCTGCTTGTCCGCTGCTCTGTAAAACTGATCCTGTAGGCTGTCAAACCTGAAATCCGTAAATCATCCGGTCAGCTTACGGACAGACAAAAACTGCCGCCGGTACGGCTTCCCTCTCGGAATGCAGTACCGGCGGCAGTTCTTATTTTATACTATTTAAAAGCATTCACCAGATCCTGTCCGTCATCATATCCCTGTGATTTCAGTTCTTTGACAAACCAGTCATCAATCCCGTCAACTGCTTTTTTGAAGGAATCAATGTCCAGATCTTTATATTCGGTGATCTTCACGCCGTTCTGATTCGCCCAGCGCGTCTTGATCTCATCATCTCCGGCGCGGTTGATCTCACGCTCGTATTTTACCGCTTTTGCGCCTGCTTCATCCACTACCTTCTGCTGTTCAGGTGTCAGGCTGTCATACAGCTCCTGGTTGATGCAGAAAAACAGGCAGTCATAGTTGGCATTCCACATGGAGCAGTATTTCTGTACTTCCTGGACACTGGCTGCGTCGATAGCGGGAAGGGGATTCTCCTGCCCCTCCACAGTGTTCTGCTGCAGAGCCGTGTAAGTCTCTGACCAGTTCATATTCGTGGCATCAGCGCCCCATCTCTTGTAGCATTCCATCAGCAGATTAGAGCCTGCCACACGAATCTTCAGCCCTTTCATATCATCTGCAGACTTGATCTCCCGTACGGAGTTGGTCAGTTCCCTGAATCCGTTCTCCGCCATGCCCATACAGTGCAGGCCGTATTCTCCCAGGATCTCTTTCATCTTCTCTCCGCCTTCCCCATCCAGTTTCTTATCTGCGTCCTCCACGGACTGGAATAAGTACGGTATAGAGACCACATTGAAACGCGGGTCAAAGGCTGAGTAGATCAGGTTGGAGTGCATGGAGATCTGTACCGGATCACCGTCCATCAGGGCCTGGATGCCCTCGGACTGGTTTCCGTTTGTGAGCTGGTCGGCAGCATAGACATTTACCTTTACTTTGCCGCCTGTGGCCTGCTCCATCAGCTCCCCGAATTTTTCACCGGCTTTTGCCCAGGTACTTGTCTCTGTGGTGGAGCAGGCAAAATTCCAGGTCTGTGCGTTCCAGTCAAGATCACTGGAATCCTCCATGGAATACTCTGCGGTGCTTCCCTCCGCAGAAGTAAACGCGCGGATCAGTTCCCTGACCTCTTCCTTGTCATACCCTTCTTTTACCAGTTCCTCCTCATACCACTGGGGAATGTCCTCCACAGCCTTTTTGAAGGAATCAATATCCAGGTCTTCATACGCTGTCACATCCATGCCGTTTTCTGTCTGCCAGCGGTTCAGGATCTCATCATCACCGGCACGGTTGATCTCACGCTCATACTGCACGGCCTTCTGGCCGATCTCGTCCACAACCTCCTGCTGCTCCGGTGTCAGTTTGTCATAGACTTCCTGGTTTATGCCGAAGAAGAGGCAGTCATAGTTGGCGTTCCACAGGGAACAATACTTCTGTACCTCCTGGACACTGGCTGCGTCAATAGCCGGAAGGGGATTTTCCTGGCCCTCCACGGTGTTCTGCTGCAGAGCGGTATAAGTCTCTGACCAGTTCATATTGGTGGCATCAGCGCCCCATCTCTTGTAGCATTCCATCAGCAGATTGGAACCTGCCACACGAATCTTCAGGCTCTTCATGTCATCCACGGATTTTACTTCCCTGACAGAGTTGGTGAGCTGGCGGAAACCGTTCTCAGCCATGCCCATGCAGTGCACGCCGTAGCTCTCCAGGATCTCTTTCATCTTCTCACCGGCTGCCCCGTCCAGTTTTGCGTCCGCGTCCTTCACAGAATCGAACAGGAAGGGCAGGGATACCACATTGAAACGCGGGTCAAAGGCAGAATAGATCAGGTTGGAATGCATGGATATCTGCACCGGATCCCCGTTCATCAGGGCCTGGATGCCCTCGGACTGGTTTCCATTGGTAAGCTGGTCGGCAGCATAGACATTCACATGAATTTTGCCGCCTGTGGCCTTTTCCATCATTTCACCGAATTTACGCCCTGCCTCAGCCCAGGTGCTGGTCTCTGTGGTGGAGCAGGCAAAGTTCCAGGTCTGCTCCTCCCAGGCAAGGTCGCTTCTGTCTTCCACTTCATAATTACCTGATGTCCCGGAGGTAAAGGCTTCTATCAGTTCTTTTACCTCTGCTTCGTCATATCCCTCTTTTACCAGCTCCTCCTGATACCACTGCGGAATGTCTGCAACGGCATTCTTGAAGGAGTCAATATCAAGGTCCTCATACGCTGTGATCTTCACGCCGTTCTGTTTGGTCCAGCGCTCTTTGATCTCATCATCACCGGAGCGGTTGATATCGCGCTCATAGTCAACAGCCTTCTTTCCTGCCTCGTCCACTACCTTCTGCTGTTCCGGTGTAAGGCTGCCGTACAGCTCCTCATTGATGCAGAAGAACAGACAGTCATAGTTGGCATTCCACATGGAACAGTATTTCTGCACTTCCTGCACACTGGCCGCGTCGATGGCCGGAAGGGGATTCTCCTGCCCCTCTACCGTATTCTGCTGCAGGGCGGTATAGGTTTCAGACCAGTTCATATTGGTGGCATCAGCGCCCCATCTCTTGTAGCATTCCATCAGCAGATTGGAGCCTGCCACACGGATCTTCAGGTTTTTCATATCCTCCGCGGACTTCACTTCTCTGACGGAGTTGGTGAGCTGGCGGAAGCCGTTCTCTGCCATACCCATACAGTGCAGTCCGTATTCCTCCAGAAGCGCATTCATCTTTTCCCCTGCCTCGCCGTCCAGTTTGGCATCTGCGTCCTCCACAGAGTTAAAGATAAACGGCAGGGATACCACGTTAAAGCGCGGATCGAAAGCAGAATAGATCAGATTGGAGTGCATGGAGATCTGTACCGGGTCTCCGTTCATCAGGGCCTGGATACCCTCGGACTGGTTGCCGTTGGTAAGCTGGTCAGCCGCGTATACTTTTACGTGTACTTTGCCGCCTGTGGCTTTCTCCATGAGCTTTCCGAACTGTTCCCCGGCCTTTGCCCAGGTACTGGTCTCCGTGGTGGAGCAGGCAAAATTCCAGGTCTGCTCTTCCCAGCCCAGATCACTGTAGTCACCGATCTCATTGTAATCCTCAGAACTGTTGTCCCCGGCTGTACTGTCTGCATGATCTGTCAGCTTGGAGGTTCCCGTATAGGAGCTTCCGGCAAAAGCCTTGGGCAGGCACACAGATATCTGGGGGATATATGTGACCATCAGCAGCACCACTACACACGCTGCGATCATGGGCACAACTGCCCTGGATATCTGCTGCAGGCTGACTTCCAGTCCCTTTTTGATCTTAATACTGATGGCGACAAACAGATTGACACCCACAGGAGGCGTTACCTGCCCGATCGCCAGGTTGACGGTTGCCAGAATACCGAAGGCCACCAGGTCATATCCCAGCGCCTTGCAGACCGGCAGCATAATGGGAATAAATATGTACATGGCGGAGTTGGCATCAATAAAGCATCCCGCGATCAGGAAGATCACATTCACGATCAGAAGGAAAATGAACTGATTGTGGGCAACACTTCCTAAAAGCTCCGAGGCTGCCTGGGAGATTCCGAACTTTGTGCAGACAAAGGAAAACAGGGACGCACATGCCACAATGAGCATGATACCGCCTGTGGTCTTGGCTGAATCCACAAAGATATCGATCAAATCCCTGAACTTGACTTCCCTGTAGATGACCATACCCACAAAGAGTCCGTATACCACGGAAACGGCTGCTGCCTCTGTCGGTGTGAAAATACCGCCATAGATACCGCCCAGAATGATAACCGGCATCAGAAATCCCCAGAACGCGTCACCGAACGCGCGGAATCTCTCGCCCCAGGCGGCTTTCTTAGTTGTTGGCTGGATACCTTTTCTGCGGACTTCGATCATGATCACAAGGATCAGTGCAAGTCCCATAAGGATTCCGGGCAGGATACCGCCGGCAAACATATCCGCAATCGATACACCTGTGATGGATGCATATACCACGAACGCAATACTGGGGGGTATGACAATGGCAATGGAACTTGACGTTGCCATCATTGCCGTGGAAAACGGTGCCGAGAAGCCTCCCTCCTCCACCATGGCCGGGATCAGAACCGCGCCCAGCGCCGCAACCGTAGCCGGACCGGAGCCGGAAATTGCTCCGAAGAAGCAGGCCACAATAACACACACAATGGCAATGCCGCCTCTTCTGTGTCCCACACAGGTATTTACAAACTTAATGAGACGTTTGGATATTCCCGCCTTTGCCATAATATTTCCGGACAACACGAAAAACGGAATCGCCAGCAGCAGAAACTTGCTGATGCCGGAATACATATTGGTAGCCACGATCGTCAGGGATGTACCTGAGTACAGTATCGCGCACACGGAGGACAGGCCCAGACAGATGGCAATGGGAACATTCAGGATCAGAAAGATAAAAAAGGATAAAAACAATACCGCACTTACCATTTACGCCTCCTCCTTTCTCTTGACAAATTTAAAATCCGTACAGAAATCAATACAGTATTCCACAAAATGCAGGATCATGCAGACGGAGCCAATGGGCACAAAGGACCAGAAGATCCATTCCGGCCAGTTCAGCACAAAGGTCCTCTTTCCATTGGCAAGCTGGGTCAGCACCTTATCCATGCCGTATTTAAACAATATTACAGTAAATATCACTGAGAGCACAGTCACAAGAACGACAACGGGTTTCTTTGTCTTCCCGGGCAGCCTGTCCGTTACCAGCGTAAGGCTTACCAGCTCTCCTTCCCGGCAGGCCAGAGCGGCTGCCATAAGTGTGATCAATACAAAAACTGCCACCACCAGCTCTTCCGTAAATGACCAGGAGCGGTGTATTACTTTCCTGGAAAATACATTTCCCACGGTGAGAACCAGGATCAGCAGTGTGGATGCAGCCAGGATCAGCTTCTCAGCCGCTGCCAGCACATCCATGATCTTCTTGTAGACTTTCATCACATTTCCTCCTCTTGTTATAGTAAGACATATAAAATCGCACACATATGCCCGTGCAGGGCGCACATTCAGAGCATAAAAAAAGCCCCCCAATCATGAGGGACGAACTGAATCCGCGATACCACCCTTTTTCCGCGCAGGGTTGCCCCTGCCGGCACTTGCAACATACTGACATATGTGTTTCCTGTAACGTGGAACCTACGTCAGCGCCTAATCAAACATAACGGCCTTTCAGCGCTGCTTCTCCGGGATGATACATAAGCCTCCCGGACGCCTGCCTCACACCTGCCGGCAGTTCTCTGAACATCCATCCTGAAACTTATGCTTCCCTTCATCGAATTTACAAATTCTGATTGTTCACATCTAATATTTTATAATATCTTAATGGATATTTTACTTCTTTTTCAGAATTACGTCAATACTTTTTTACGGGGCCATGGGCCTGAAAACACCTGGCGGGACAGCAGCGTGCAATTCGTAACGCGCATCAGAAAAAAAGCCGCTGCCCCGGGATTGCTCCTTGGGGCAGCGGCTGTATGTTCCTTACGAATTAAGCAATTTTGGATTTAGCCAGCTCTGCCAGTGTTGCAAAGCCTTCTGCATCGTTGATAGCCATATCAGCCAGAACTTTTCTGTTCAGGTCAATGTTAGCCAGCTTTAAGCCATACATGAATTTGCTGTAGGACAGACCATTCATTCTTGCTGCAGCGTTGATACGTGCGATCCATAACTGTCTGAACTGACGTTTTCTCTGCTTTCTTCCTGCATAGGAGCTTGTCAGAGCTCTCATAACAGACTGTTTTGCAACTCTGTACTGTTTGGAACGTGCTCCTCTGTAACCTTTCGCCAGTTTTAATACTCTATTGTGTTTTTTCTTAGCGTTTAATCCGCCTTTAATTCTTGCCATTCTTAATTTCCTCCTGTTCTAGAACCTATCCTGTAATTAGATGTACGGTAAAATTTTCTTGATTGCTTTTACGTTACTTGCATCTGTGATAGCTGCTTTTCTCAGGTTTCTCTTTCTCTTCTGAGATTTCTTTGTTAAGATATGGCTCTTGTAAGCTTTATTTCTCTTTAATAATCCTGTACCTGTTTTTTTGAAGCGCTTAGCAGCAGCTTTCGTTGTTTTCATTTTTGGCATGTTTGTATTCCTCCTTAGACTCTTTTAGTGAACGTGTTTAACGTTTTTCTGTCAAATACATGGTCATAGTCCTGCCTTCTACCTTCGGTGCTTTTTCAATCACCGCGATATCAGCTACAGACTCTGCAAACTCATCAAGGATGTGTTTACTCTTATACATATGTGCCATCTCTCTTCCGCGGAAACGTAAGGTCACTTTGACTTTATTTCCCTTGGTTAAGAATTTCCTGGCATTATTGACCTTGGTGTTCAGGTCGTTTTCCTCAATATTAGGGGACAAACGCACTTCCTTAATCTCTATGGTTTTCTGTTTCCTCTTAGCTTCTTTTTCTTTCTGTGCTAATTCGTACCTGTACTTACCATAATCGATAATTTTGCATACGGGCGGTTTCGCAGTCGGGGCAATCTTTACAAGGTCAAGCCCTGCTTCCATTGCATGCTTCTGCGCATCTCTGGCAGACATGATTCCAAGCTGTTCTCCGTTCGCGCCGATCAGACGTACCTCTTTGTCTCTGATTTGTTCATTAATCATTAAATCGCTAATTGTAGTGCACCTCCATAATATTGATAAAACACTCTGTTCCTGGCCGGCCGTCCGGCCTTCCACCTCATAAAACATCCTGAAAGAAACAAGAAAAAAATGGATAGACGACAATCGACTATCCACACATATCCGCATAAAGAAAACGCTGAAGGCGCTTCGTTTATTACCGTATTAACCATAGTCACGCGATTGTGCTAAGGTGAGAGTGGATACTCTGCTTTCTTTTTCTTCAGACTAGGTAAGTTTATCACACCATTTTCGCCCCGTCAAGTGTTAAATATAATTTTGTTTATTATTTTTATAAGAAAAATCTTGTCTTTTGTCTGAAAAAATGGCATAATGTTTCACATACAACAAAAGATGCGCAAAGCATCGAAAAAAGGGAGAGAATCATGGAGAAAAAAAGAGGAGCATTTTCTAACAAGATGGGATTTGTCCTTGCCGCTGCGGGTTCCGCGGTCGGTCTTGGAAATCTCTGGCGCTTCCCGTACCTTGCAGCAAAATACGGAGGAGGCATTTTCTTACTCGTCTATCTTATTCTCGCCGTAACACTAGGGTTTACACTGATGGTTACAGAGATTGCCATTGGCCGGAAAACCGGTCTGAGCGCAGTCGGAGCTTTCAGAAAGCTGGACAAACGATTTGGTTTCGTCGGATATCTGGCCTGTATCGTTCCGTTTATCATCACACCTTACTACTGTGTTATCGGCGGATGGGTGATCAAATACCTGATCACTTTTGTCAGCGGCAATGTATCTGCTGCTGCCGGGGATGACTATTTTACCGGATTTATTACCCAGGCCGGTTCACCGGTGCTGTGGTTTGCAATTTTCGTTCTGCTGACTTCCATTGTCGTGATCGCCGGCGTGGAAAAAGGAATCGAAAAAGCCAGCAGGATTCTGATGCCTGTGCTGATCATACTGACACTGGGCATTTCTGTCTTCTGTATCACAAGACCGGGTGCAGGTGCAGGTGTGAAATACTATCTGCTGCCTGATTTCAGCCGTTTCTCAGCTACCACAGTGCTGGCTGCCATGGGACAGTTATTCTACTCCATGTCACTGGCTATGGGTATTATGATCACATACGGTTCCTATATGAAGAAGGACAACAGCCTGGAAAAATCTGTCCGCCAGATTGAAATATTCGATACCGGAATCGCCTTTTTGGCAGGTCTTATGATCATTCCGTCCGTATTCGCATTCTCCGGCGGCAATGAAGAGGCGCTGAGCAAGGGGCCATCCCTGATGTTCATCACTCTGCCTAAGGTATTTGACAACATGACACTGGGCGGACTGATCGGTGCAGTCTTCTTCCTTCTGGTGCTGTTCGCGGCACTGACCTCCTCCATCTCACTAATGGAGACCAATGTGTCTATCATCCGCGACAAACTGGGCTGGAGCAGAAGGAAAACTACCATTGTGGTCACCATATATGTACTGCTTCTGGGCGCGCTGGTATCCCTCGGTTTCGGACCGCTGGATTTCGTCCAGATCATCGGACTGGGACTTCTGGATTTCTTCGACTTCCTGAGCAACAGTGTGCTGATGCCGATCGTAGCCATTCTGACCTGTATCAGTATCGGTTTCTTCATCAAACCAAAAGCTGTGTGTGATGAAGTGGAGCTGAACGGACCGTTCAAAATGAAAAAATTCTATACAATAATGCTGAAATGGATCGCACCTATCTGCCTGATCATGATTCTGATCTTTGCAGTTTCTGAGGCAATGGGCTGGATCAAAGTCTGAGTAAAAGAGAGCCATACCTGTGAATTTCTCCACAGGTACGGCTCTTTTTCATATCTTATCGTTTTTCAAAGCTTCCGCATTTTGTCTCGTCACAGCGACAGGCACTTCCGCCTGTGATGGTGATCTTGTCTGCATGGCATTTCTCTTCTTTGTTGAAGGTACAGGTACATGCGCGGCAGTCCACATCAATGGTACGGCATCCGCAGCTTTCAGCAGCGGCTGAATTGGATGCAGATTCTCCTCTCTCCTCAAAGCTGCGGCAGCAGGTCTCGTCTGCAACCTTTGCATCGCTTCCATCTACCAGAATGTCTCCCTTGGAACAGTATTCATCTTTGTTATAAATACAGGTTCTTGCAGTACAGCTTAATAATGGCATAGTCATTTCCTCCTTTAAATTTCGTCGGAAATAGTATGCGTCCGGCTGTACTTTTTTATACCATTGATTTTTTTATAAATTTATTTCTGCTCTTCTGCTTTCACTTCACGGATTTCCCTGCTTTTGATCTCTTCTTTGATGGCTGTGATAAATCCGCCCAGGTCTTTTTGTCCCTCATCGCCCAGGAAACGGCTTCTCACGGACACAAGGCCCTCCTCCTCTTCTTTGGCGCCTACAACCAGCATGTACGGAATCTTTTCCAGTCTGGCCTCACGGATCTTGTATCCGATCTTCTCAGCCCTTGTATCCATATCCGCACGGATTCCCGCCTCCTGAAGCTCTGCCAGGACTTTTTTGCCGTAATCCATATATTTGTCGGAGATTGCCAGAACACGCACCTGGATTGGTGATAACCAGGTCGGGAATGCACCTGCAAAGTGCTCAATCAAAATACCGATGAAACGCTCAATGGAGCCGAATGCGACCCTGTGGATCATGATAGGACGGTGCTTTTCCCCGTCAGCGCCAATGTATTCCAGCTCAAAACGAAGGGGCAGCTGGAAGTCAAGCTGAATCGTTCCGCACTGCCAGGTTCTGCCGATAGAGTCCTCCAGATGGAAGTCGATCTTCGGTCCGTAGAAGGCACCATCCCCCTCATTTACCACATAGTCAAGTCCCAGGTCATCCAGAGCGCCCCGCAGAGCCTCTGTTGCCATCTCCCAGTCCTCATCGCTTCCCATGGAGTCCTCAGGGCGTGTGGACAGCTCCACATGGTATTTGAATCCGAACAGGCTGTAAACCTGGTCAATGAGACTGGCAACACCCTTGATCTCATCCCTGATCTGGTCCGGTGTCATGAAAATGTGGGCATCGTCCTGTGTAAAACAGCGCACACGCATGAGTCCGTGAAGCTGGCCTGATTTTTCATGGCGGTGTACCAGTCCCAGTTCGCCCATGCGCAGGGGCAGGTCGCGGTAGGAACGCGGTTCAGACTGGTAAGCTAGAATGCCGCCCGGGCAGTTCATGGGCTTAATGGCAAAATCCTGTTCGTCAATGACGGTTGTGTACATATTCTCTTTATAGTGATCCCAGTGACCTGAGGTTTCCCACAGATGGCGGCTCAGCATGATCGGAGTGGAAATCTCCACATAGCCGGCTTTTGTGTGGATCTCTCTCCAATAATCCAGAAGGGTATTTTTCAGCACCATGCCTTTTGGCAGGAAGAAGGGGAATCCGGGTCCCTCATCCCGCATCATGAACAGGCCCAGCTCTTTGCCCAGCTTTCTGTGGTCACGCTTTTTGGCCTCCTCGATCCTTGCCAGATGTTCCTCCAGATCTGCTTTCTTAGTAAATGCCGTGCCGTAGATTCTGGTGAGCATTTTATTTTTCTCGCTGCCTCTCCAGTAGGCACCTGCAAGGCTTGTGAGCTTGAATGCCTTCACCGGTTTTGTAGTCATGAGGTGGGGGCCTGCGCACAGGTCTGTAAATTCTCCCTGTCTGTAGAAGCTGATCACAGCATCCTTTGGCAGGTCTTCGATCAGTTCTACTTTGTAAGGCTCCTCCTTTTCTTTCATGAAGGCAATGGCTTCCTCTCTCGGAAGTTCAAAGCGTTCCAGGGGCAGGCCTTCCTTCACGATCTTCTTCATTTCCGCTTCGATCTTTTCCAAATCCTCCGCTGTCAGGGGGATTTCCCTGTCAATATCATAATAGAAGCCGTCGGAAACGGATGGTCCGATCGCCAGCTTGGCATCCGGATACAGGCGCTTGATCGCCTGGGCCATGATATGGGATGCGGTGTGGCGGAATGCTGCCTTGCCTCCCTCATCCTGAAAGGTCAGAATGCTCAGCTCACAGTCGCTGTCCACAACTGTTCTCAAATCCACTGCCTGTCCGTCCATTTCTCCGGCACAAGCCATTCTTGCCAGACCTTCGCTGATATCAGAAGCGATATCAATCACAGACATGGCATGATCATATTCTTTCTTTGACCCGTCTTTTAATGTGATAATCATAATTCCTCTGCTTCTCCTTTTCTCTCTGCATTTGCTGGTTCCTGCGATGACGGCGGACTCCTTTGCCGCTTTCCCGCGCAGCAAAAAACCCGTCCCATGCAGCCATTTCTGACTGCAAGGGACGGGTAACTGTCATTACTCGCGGTTCCACCCTTGTTGTACACTGTCTTCTTCTCAGAAGACCGGTTCACCACTCATTTGATGATAACGGAATCACCGGGCCGGATCGGGGCCGCTCGGAGGTAGTTTTCAAATGCTTCCTGAACAGGCTGCTTCCAGCATACGCAGCCCTCTCTGGGAACTTCCGCATTTTACTCGTCTCGTCATCGCGTTTTCTGTATGAATCTACTTTTCATTATAACGGCAGAAATATTTTTGTCAACCATTTTTCTCTGAGAGAACACAGGGACTCTGCCCGCATCCGGCACTATTTTAGCAGCTCCAGAAGATCCTCCCTGCTGATCCTGTGGTCTGCCACTGCCTGCCCTTCCATAACGTTTTCCGCAAGGCGGGCCTTCTTTTCCTGGAGAGACAGAATCTTCTCCTCTATGGTATTCTTCACCACTATTTTCATGACTGTTACAATATTCTCCTGTCCGATGCGGTGGGTCCTGTCTGTAGCCTGGTTCTGGGCTGCCACGTTCCACCACGGGTCATAGTGGATGACAACGTCCGCCTTTGTGAGATTCAGCCCCGTTCCCCCTGCTTTCAGGGAAATAAGGAAGACCTGGGCATCCCCGTTCTGGAACTTTTTCACCATCTCCCGGCGCTGTTCTTTTGTATTCTTCCCTGAAAGATAGAGATAGGAAATTCCCGCCTTGTCAAATTCCGCTGCAAGCAGTTCCAGCATGGTGGTAAACTGGGAAAACAGCAGAATCTTGTGTTCCGCCTGTACTAAATCCTGTACCAGCTCCACACAGCTTTCCTGTTTTGCGGAGCCGCCTCTGTAATTCTCGTAGCAGAGCAGGGGGGAGCAGCAGATCTGCCGCAGCCCTGTCAGCTCTGCCAGATATTTCATGCGCTGGCTCTGGTAATCCTCCTCGCTCTGGCCTGACAGCTCCATCTGCACTCTGGCAACCCTGGCGTCGTAGAGCTTTCTCTGCTCCTCCTCCATCTTCACATAGATGGTCTTCTCCAGCTTGTCCGGCAGGTCTTTTAACACATCCTGTTTCTTTCTGCGCAGAATAAAGGGGTTCACCATCCGTTTCAGCCGCTCCATGGCGTTCCTGTCCTCATTCTGGACAATGGGCTGTTCCAGCTCTTCCCTGAATTTTTTGTAGCTGTACAGATACCCCGGCATAATGAAGTCAAAAATACTCCACAGATCGCTGAGCCGGTTCTCAATAGGGGTTCCCGTCAGTGCCAGACGGTGTACCGCCGGTATCTCCTTCACAGCTTTTGCAGCCTGGGTGGCCGGATTTTTGATGTACTGTGCCTCATCTATGACCATATATGGAAAGACCTTCTCTTTGTACAGATCCAGATCACGTTTCAGAAGATCATAGGAGGTCACCAATATATCTTCTTTAGACGCATGTTCTATGATTTCTTCCCTCTGCCGACTGTTTCCAACCGCCACTTTTACTGTCAGGTCAGGCGCAAACCGGAGGATTTCGCTTTCCCAGTTATAGACCAGGGAGGCAGGACAGACGATCAGCGCGCCCTCCTTCTTCATTTCCAGCAGTGTGATGACCTGCAGTGTCTTGCCAAGCCCCATATCATCCGCCAGAATGCCGCCGAAACCCCACTGGGACAGCATAGCCAGCCAGCGGAATCCGTTCTTCTGATATTCTCTCAGTTCCGCGTTCAATTCTCCGGGGATTTCAAAATCACTGTCCTGATAGCTGTTCATATCTCGGATGAGCTGTTTGAATTCCGTGCTTCGTCTGGCATCCACTTTGCCGGAATGTGTTTTCAGGGTTTCCGCTATATAGGAAGCCCGGTATTTTGGAGCCTGGAAACTGCCTTCCCCAAACTCTTTCTCGTCAAAGGAAAGTCCCTGGGAGAGTTCGGATACCAGGGAAAGGCCATTGTCTTCCAGGCTGATAAAATCACCGCTTTTCAGACGGTAATACTTTTTCCGTCTGCGGTATCCCCGAAGGATATGTTCCATTTCTCCCGGATCCATGTCCTCCACCCGGATATCCAGATTCAGCAGATCTCCGGACAGACCAATGCCCACATTGACCTTCGGAGAAGGGAGAATGCGCATTCCACGGATCTTATCATCTACAAAAAGCGCTGCCAGTTCACGGATTTCATGGAATCCCATGTCCAGAAGCTCATACATTTTCTCTTCTGAGGTACACAGGCCGCAGTGTTCCCCTGTACCTTTACAGATGTCAAAATACTTTTCTAGGCATCTTTTCAGGTCCCCCTCCCTCTGCATATCGCGGTACTGGCTGGAGGGGTCCACGTCGTCAAAAAGATCATAGACCGTGGTTCCGTAAGCGGCTTGTGCACGCATACAGATGGCGTCCCGGATCTTCTCATCCACACTGAGGTAGACGCTGCACTCTGCCTCCTGGGGCTGGTATTCGTCAAAATCAATGTCATTCATCTGGATATCCGCATACTGTTCCAATATAGGGAGCAAAGCTGCGCAGAACGCGGTATAATCCTCCCGATTGAGAAAAATGGTGCGGTCCCTGTGCTGATATTGGTAATACTGTATACTGTCCGTATTCAGCGCTTTGATGATGGGCATCATATCCCTGGAAAACTCCGGCGTACACTGATAGATCGTATCCTCTGTCTGCAGATAGTCATGGACCGTACCCCTGATCCACTTTGGAGAATGCAGGTAAATACTGGCGCCCTCCTCCTCTGTCTTTACGATTTCCATTCTGATCACCGGATTGCCGCAGATGACCTGATAAGGCTTTCCGTCTATCTCTATGGTTCCGCCTGTATATTTCTGCAGGACCCTGTCCATGCCGTAATTGCTCAGACCGATTTTACGGAAATTGGAACTGTATACCTGGCTGCTGAACTCCATGTTGTGAAACTGCGTCTTCAGGCAGTCGGTCAGCAGGTCGATCCAGGAAAGAGCCTCCGGAGTAAAGGCAGAGCGGTCGTGGATAAAGCCCAGGTTCTTTCCATAGGAATCATATTTTCCCTTTTCCACGCAGTCCAGCATTTTACAGATATTTTTTAAGACATACAGCTTGCCGGCACCTATTTTAAATTCAATGTGAAACTGGTTATAAGAAGAGGTGATGATCGGTTCCAGGCGTACCTGTCCGTAATACTCCCCCAGCAGATACGCATTGTTCCTCACCGCGTATTTTGCAATGGTATCCTTCAGGGTATCAGATGTCCTGCGGTTTGCGGGGGTTTTTGAAGGAAAATCAACGGTACCAAGAGAATCTGCCGGCATCTGGGTCTCCCGGTAGGCAAGCGCCACTGCCACGCAGTGTTTGCACATACCCAAATACGCTCCGGCTGCCGGACAGCTGCAGATATAATCCGTGATCTCATCCTCTGCATCAAAGACAACTGTTGTCTCATACCATTTGCCTTCGCTTCCCTTCACCTGGGCACTGACTTCTTTGTCGTCTTCCAGATAGTCCTCAACCAAAAAACTCTTATAGGCTTTTTTGTCAAAAAGTGCTTTCCCACGTTGATACATGGCAGGAAAACAATTATCTTTGATCGTACTGATTTTTAACATTTCTTCTTCTCCGATTGCTGAAAATTAACGTTTTTACTGCCTCTTACATATTTCCCACTGCTTTGTCCTTCAGGACCCCGAAAAATTCTCTCACAAGATAATTCACCTGTAAAAACGCGTTGCTTTTTGCCGGGATTCCTTCCACATGCCTGCATCCCAGCTTTTTCCCAAGGCTGACACCTCTGTACACATGAAAATTGTTGGTAACTACCCCGATGGATGCCTCTTTTCCTCTGTTGTCTTCCTTTTTATCAATGATCTCCAGAGAAAATTTCAGATTCTCGCTGGTGTTTGTGGAATGCTCCTCTTTCAGAAGGCGTTCCGGGGAGATGCCCTTTTTCTCCAGATAGCGGTACATGGCCTCAACTTCTGTGATATCCTCCCCTGTTCCCTTTCCCCCGGAGAGGACTGCTTTTGTTTCAGGGTTTTCCTCCAGATACTCCCCGGCACGCTCCACCCGGAGTCTCAGGGAGTTGCTCAGCTTTGTACCGTTTACCTGGGCGCCCAGCACGACCAGGTAGTCCAGATTTTCCGAAGGATGATGGAACATCCCCGTAAATATCAGAGCCTCCACTGTCAAAAAGACAAGGATGCAGAGGGCTGCCAGAACAATCAGACTGTTTTTTATAACCGGCGGAAGTGAAAATCCGGCCAGCACGCCGTGTCTGCTGTTCAGATGGAGAAGTACGGCGATTCCATAGAAGAAAACACCGCCTGCTGCCCAGATGCAGGGAAACAGGGAGGACAGGCCCGCATAGACTGTGATTCCTATAAAATAGAGGGAACAAAGGCTCCCCAGGATCATGCATAAAGTCTTCATTCGTATCCTTTCTAAACACAAAGGGGCGGTTCTCCACCGCCCCTCTGAAAATACTGCATCTTATTTGATTATTTATTTCTGCCGCAGCAGTGTTTATATTTTTTACCGCTTCCGCATGGACATGGATCATTACGTCCGATTTTCGGTCCTTTTACGACGGTACCGGATTTCTTCTGCTCCTTGTACAGCTCTTTTTTCTGCTCCTCTGTGAAGATCTCGTCCCACTGGGGAAGCTCATACAGCCAGTCTGCTTTTGCGTCTACCATATTCTTGTAGAGCATTTCCTTATCGAATCCCAGGTTTACCTCGGTATTCTCGTCCATCTCCTCAATCGGGTTCTGTACTTTCAGACTGTCATTGATGCCGTCCAGGAATCCGACCATGGTCATAACGTCAACTTCAAATTTATCAGCCAGGTCTTTCACTGTGCCGCGAACTACTTCGTCCGGATTGGTCAGAAGTTTCTCATAGATTCCTTTTTCGATCAGAAAATAGTTGGTCCAGAATTTCTGCAGCTGCGCTTTGTCTGCTTCCTGAGAATAAGCAACATCTCTCCATTCCTGTAATAATGCCATGTATCTTTACCACCTTTTACTTATTATCGTATTTTTGAGGCGTCCCGAAACGCCTGACAGATATAGTATATACGATATGGCGGATTTTTTCAATCCTTACTTTTATCAGGCGTATTCGCGGTTTTCCCCTGCCAGGATCCATTTTCCATTTGTAAAGTCAGGAATTGCCACGGGATGTCCGCCAAGGGCAATGGACTCTTCTGCAAGGGCAGTGACGGACATCCACGCCGCTGCATCGTACACATCAATGGGGCATGGTCTGTGATTTCTCACACTGTCAAAGAATGCTTCAAACTCCAGCCAGTCCATGCCGTCATGACTGCCCTTTATACCCTCTGCGAGAAATTTTTTCCATGTGGGATGCTCGTAATCTTTTTCATATTCAGCGGCATTACCCCATTTTTCTTTCCATTTAAAATCATACGCCGCGTCTATTTTATCCAGAAAAACGGAATCTGTCGCTTCCTCATACATGCCCTTTGTCCCCCAGACTGTGAAATCGCGGCTGTAGAATCTGGGCAGGGTGGTGTTGAGTGTGAGAAGAATGGTTTCACCTCCGGCACATTTTATTACGGTGTTCACCACGTCTCCCTGAGCAAATGCGGATGTGCTGTCTGATAAATATTCCCTAAGGCCTTCCGCTTTGGATACTGTTGAAGTGAGGGTAAGCATCCGATTGCCTCTGTTGATATTCAGGATCTGGGCAATGGGACCTAATTCGTGGGTCGGATAGTTCTCCGCGTTTCTGTGTATGTAATTTCTCAAGCGGTAATGACGGTTTTCTTTTCCTCCGGCAATCTCTTCCCGCAGGTCGTGGAGATAGCCGCCTTTGCAGTGGATGATCTTCCCGAATATTCCTTTTTTTACCATGTTCATGGCCATCATTTCTCTTCTGCCATAGCAGCAGTTTTCCAGAAGCATAAAGGGAACCTTTGTGGCTTCCCAGACATCCACCAGATCCCAGCACTGTTTTACACTGTAGGCACCGCCTACCTCCATGCCCACTGCCTTCCCGGCATGCATGGCTCTCACCGCAATGGGAATGTGGCTTTCCCAGGCAGAAGCTATAACCACAGCGTCAACCAGGGGGCTGTCAAGTACCTCCTGCACATCAACTGCCGCCAGGGGCGGCTTACCGCCTACTTCCTCTGCAAGTTTTGACGCTGCCAGTACTCTGTCCTTATATTCATCGCAGACTGCAGTCACCTCCACATCCTGCATTCTGAGAATGACATCCCGCATAAGGCTGTATCCTCTGCATCCTAATCCTATGATTCCGACTCTCAGTTTCTCCATTTGACCGGCTCCTTTTCTGTCTGTGTGATGTATTTTGCTATAGAGTGTTTTAAATTTTTAATATGTTTTAGTTGTAACATAGCCGAATACAAATTTCTATAGGTATTTGGGGATATTATATTTGATATCGGATAACATTTTGTGCAGATATATTCTGTTGAATTTTTCCGCGGCTTTTTTGCTGCTGTTTTCTCAGATAGTTTGCGGGAGATTCCCCGGTAGTGCGTTTGAAAACTGTGCTGAAATAGTTCCTGTCACAGAAGCCCAGAACTTCCGCGGTTTCATTGATGCCGCATCCTTCTTTCAGCAGCTCCATGGCACGGCGTATCTTCATCTGTGTAAAATATGTCATGATGCCGATCCCGGCGTATTTTGAAAATGTTTTTTTCAGAGATGCCGGGCTCATATTGCAGAGTCCTGCAATGTCTGCCTGGGTGAGATGCTCTGTAATATGTTTTTCCAAAGTGCGGACAATGGATCGGTAATTGTCTGCACTGACGGAAACATAGGCATCCATCCCGGGAGTTTTTTCGGTGAGAACGGACAGAAGAAAACTCTCAAAGGTATTAAAAAAGATCTGGGACTCCGCCTCTTTTCCGGAATGGACCCCTTTTACAAGAATTTCCCGGTCTCTGTTAAAAATACTGCCCGCTCTTTCCATAAGGCCGGATATGCTGTTGTATTCTTCTTCGGTCAACTGAAACTGCTTTTCTTTTATCTGAGGCATAACATCCGCGGCAAAAGAGATCACACAGATATGAGGCTCTGTCTTTTTTTCCGACCAGAGACGGTGGAATTCCATGGGACGGTGCAGAACGGACTGGCCTCTTTCCAGAATACATACATCTTCCCCGGCCGTCACGCCCAGTGAGCCGTCCAGTACACAGACAAATTCCCAGAAGTCGTGGGATTCGCCGTCAAAATAATAGGTATCTTCAAAGATTTTTTCGTATATGGTGAATACGGATGTGATGTTGACATACTTGTTCACTGCACATCCCTGGAAGTATTTTTTCATGATTTTGCTCCCTGGATAAAAAAAAATAATTTTTTTCATTTCTTTTGTATAGCTTGTTTGATACCGGTCATACTATAAGTAGTCCACGGAGGGAAGGCACAAAGATGTGACGCTCTTCGAGGATTACAAAAGAAAAAGTAGAAATACTTATCCTCCCCTTTGAAGCCTCTGTAACCAGAAGAAGCCCACTGGTTACAGGGGTTTTACATAATGTGAAGTGGTAAAGCGGGGCTGAAACCCATGACTTCAGATACATCGCTGATGGCAATACCTTCTGTATGGTCTGCCATAGGCACATCACGATTTAATCTCATCTTTCCAAATTCAGTTCCCTGTATCTGTTTTCTAAAACATCCATAGTATTTGTCATATGTGGTGTCTTCTTTCACTTTTTTTAGTTTAACTCATAAAGAGGGGTTATGGTATCACAAAACTTTCTGCCAATAAAAAACAGCTAAATCACTAAAAGAATCAGCTGTATTTCAAACAGTAAATTTTTACTTTTAAGAGTTTCACTTTTCGCTCTGCCGTCAGACTGTTGTCATCATCAATAACTCCAACTTTCACGCGGCCCTTTTATTATAGTCAGTAACAAACACTTCACTCGCCAACTCTTTTGCTTTATTTACAATAATTTCTAATCGTTCCATAACCTCATCACTGTAATATTTTTCTCCACACTGCTCGCATTCTTCACATGGAACATTCCGTACTAAAATAACACACATACCATAGGTTACCACATGGGTAGCAAAACTTGGAATTGTCGTATTACATTTGCAATAAAAACACATAATTAATGCTCCTTTCTGGTTTTCATATCTTCCTGAAATTTATTTATATCATCTGCTCAGCCTATACCTCTCTCTCGGATTCTCATTGTAACATGAGCAGACCTCTGTACCTATATCCTTAACTTCTCCTTAAAAGTATGTCTTATCCTACTATGATTTTATCACTTCCACAATCTTTCAGCAATGTGCGGTTCTAAAAGTTCTATAAATCCTGTTCTGCCATTTACATTTTATAAGGATATGGTAACTTTTACTATCTAAAGGAACTAATTTTAATAGAATTCAGCACAAGAAAAAACAGCGGCAATTTCACCAATAAGGAGGTACATTGTCACTGTTTTTCCCATATTTGCACTGCCTGACTAAAGATTATGATACCGTTGCATTACGCCGCCTATAGCAATCCCTCAAATCCACGTCCTCTCATCCCCTGATTGCATCGCCAGGCAATCACCGGGTCCACGGAAAGAGGATATGTGGTATTAACCACAGGCTGAAAACCCACGGCCTATTATGTAACTACATACCACACCGAGACAAGCTTAGGCGTTTTTACCTGCTTTACGTTCTGCAATTTCCCTGATAAACTGCGGATTCTTCTTTTCAACATCCAGCATAAGAATATCAATCAAAAGGATAATGGCAACAACCAGCGGACCGTATTTAAAGAATGCATCGATACCGGAAATGGTGCCTGCAGCCTGAACTGTCAGGGAACCGTCATAAGCGATAGCTGAGAGGACGAAACCGAATGCCGCGGTCAGCGCACCCTGGCCGACTTTCGCCCCAACTGAAGCTGCGGAGAAGAGAACGGACTGAACGCGCACTCCTGTTTTCCATTCACCGTAATCGATGGTATCACCAATCAAAGCACCTGCTATTCCCATAGCAAAGCCCATACCAATGCCTCGAAGCAATGCGGTAAGGAAAAGCATGGTCGTCGTAAACGGCATGAAGATAAATGCAATTTGTGCAGCAAGCATACATCCTGCACCAAAAATGACCATCTGCTGTTTCGTAAATTTATTGAGCAGAAACGGGGCAACTGCTGAAATGATCACACCCGGAAGGTTGGAACAGGCAACAAACGTGCCCATCAAAGCGATATTGCCAACAACGTCCTTCAAATAGTACAAGGATACCGAAAGGTTGAAAGTCAGGATAAAGTTTGCCATCAAATTGACAATAAACGCCATCCACCAGTATTTATTAACAACTGCACATTTCACACCAATCAAAATGTTTTCTGCCGGAGCGTCATTTTCCACTCGCTCTTTCACAAAAAAGACGTTCAGCGCAATCGGAATCAAACCGATAACACCGAATACCATGATGGCTTTGATCCATGCAGATTGCATCTGCTGACCGCCAAAGTATTCCACCATGGGAATCATAACCGATGCCATGATGGTCTGGGTAGCGGCTGCAAACATCATCTTAAAAATGAGCATCTGGGAACGGTCCTTGGAATCATTCGTGACATACGATGCAAGCGACCCATGGGCCATACCGACATAAGTGTATAATATCGTGTTAAAAAGGTTGTAAGTTATAAAAATGTAAGCAACACGAAGCCCTACACTTCCATCCGGCACGGTAAATACCAGAATAACGGAAAGTACCATCGGAATTGCCCATTTCATCAAAACCGGAATACAGTGACCGTATTTATTTTTGTGTTTGTCAATCAACTGACCTGCGATCAAATCAGAAATACCGTCGAAAATTTTTGAAATCATGATCACGGTACCGATCAATGCAGCATTTATCATCAATACGTCCGTATAGAACATTAAAACATAGGAGCTGAATAAAGTATACATTGCATTCAGACCCACATCACCGGATCCATAGATTAGTTTTTCAAATAAGCTGATTTTTTTCATTTCTGTAGCCATTTCAATATCCTTCTTTCCTTTTTATAGGTCCCTCAGTATAACAGTTCAGACAGGTCTGTGCATTTACTGCGCTGACCGTATGAAAACGTACCGGAGACAGACATCCAGCCCATCGTGAAGCGATTCTTAATGGCTGGATGTATTCTGACTATCGCACTGCCTTTTGGATGAAGTCCTCCATGATGTCCAGAACCTGTTCCATCCAGAATTCGTTGCCGCTGTGGTCCGCTCCTTCTATCAAATACAGCTTTACATCCTTTCCGCATGCTTTCATGCGCCGATAAAGAATCACGCTGCCTTCACAGTTTACAACACGGTCTTTTGTACCATGAAATATGATCGTCGGCGGGATCACACTGTCTTTCTCTATGTTGCATTCCACAGAAAGCCTGCGGCGCAGCTCCTCGCTTTCGCGCAGGTCCACATGCCCCATCACCATACCTTCCGGACTGTCCGGCTGACAGTGGAGAAGCTGGGTTGGATTTGAATCTTCCTTCATGACACTGCAGCTTCCGTAGAAATTCAGAATACCCTTAACCTCCGCAGAAATACCCGGGAAGAGATTATTTTCCACATCATCGTGGATCATGCCGGCAAACATGGCAGTGTGCCCACCGGAAGAGTCGCCTGCAACAACGATTTTTTCAGGATCGATCCCGTATTCTTCCGCATGTACACGCATAAAGCGTACGGCATTTCTGGTATCCATAATTTGTGCGGGGAAAGGTGCAATGCCTGAATGACGATATTCCACCACAGCCACTACATAACCACGTTCCGCAAGCTTTGCCACTCGCGGAAGCTGTATATATACGTCCTGCTTAAACCATGCGGAACCCTGTACAAACACTACGCATGGACAGATCATGTTCGGCCGGTTTCGGGTCAGCGGGCGTAAAATCTGCAGATGCAGTTTTTCACCGTCAATCTCCGCGTACTCCACATCATGTTGATAAAAAACCCCGATTTCGTCGCCGGTGGTCGGAATCCTTTCCGCTCCTTCCACCTCTTCTGCAAATTCCGGAAACTCTTCATAGGTCCATTCTTTTACTTCCATAAGATCACCTCGTTCAGTTATTGTTTTACAAATTGTATCATACGTTTTGCCCGGCTTTCTCTTGATTCCTCCGCAGGTTTTATTCATTTTTCGCCCACATTTTTTGAAAAAATGACATTCACAGATCTTTTATCATGAAATAAATCGTGATTTATTGTACTGTAAATCGTGATTTTTGACAGCAAAAAGGGAAATGCCGAACATTTCAGCATTTCCCACTAAATAATCACTTTGCTATTTTCCTTAACGCTTTTCCAGCAATATCAGCCGCACTTCATGTTCATCCAGTACGGTGGACAGATTGAAGCTCCCGCTTTTTCCGATCAGGACATTTTCATAAAGAGCGCCATAGGTACTGATCTTCGTCAGATACAGCTTTTGTGTACGGTTCTGCAAATCCGGCGCGCCCATTGTCATCCATTGGTCATAACTGCTCCCATGCTCACGGTTTACGGAAAAGCTGCGTTTCAAATAATTGCCGGGGATCATATTTTGCAGATGAAGGGCAAAGCTGCGTGTTCCTTTCTGCACAAATCCCATATAGCGGTCAATTGTTCGCTGTTCCTCCAGCGGAATCCATTCCGTCAGATGATTTTGTTCATCATAGTGACAGTAATGGTACAGCAGAATCTGCAGTTTCCTGCCCTCCCCGGAACGAGTAACTATATATCCGTCCCCCTCAGCAAGAATTATATCGCCGTGGTTCTTTAAAAGCGTCAGAAACATCATGGCATAATAGGCCGCCTTTGGTATCCCGTAATAGTTTAAAATACCATAACCGCCATGATAGGGATTAGAGTTCATGACACGGCGTTCCGAGTTATCTGTCAAATGTGCCATTGCCATTGCAGTGACCAGATTACGACTCTCCAGGCAGTGCTTCACTACTGCGGCTGCCTTAAAACAGGTATCATTCCCCAAATCATTCTGCCACAATGTGGTATTCCAACCGAAAACAGAGATCGGCAGATCCGAATACCCATACTCATCCAGACAGGAACGGAGTTTCTGCAGACGGTGCTGCAGTACACTTTCATCAGCACTGATCGGCGCCGGCTCCCCCGGCTGTTGGTCCATCTTTGCCTGAATACGATTCTCGGTGACGGCACGGTCATATTTGGCATGATCCATGCAGAAACTCTGTACACTCAGCTGGGTGGGAAGGCAGCTCTTTTGTCTGCAGTAGTCTAAAAATCGATAAAGAATGTCAAATCCATCCACAGATAAAAAATCAATATCGAACACAGGTGCCTTCCACATGACCCCCGGTAGCTGCTTCTGCAATATCTTCCAGGTGGTTTCGTAATAATAAAAATAGTCCTCCAAGGAGAAAACACCATACTGTACAAACAGGAGCTGTTCCGGTGTGAAACTCCACAGCGAAACCAACTCTATTCCATAACGGTAAACAAGATGCTCTAAAAAACCACTCACTAAAAATTTCCACTTTTCCAGATTATCCGGAAGCCCAATACAGGAATTCCCAAAAACATGCTGACGATCTTTGGTCAAAAGTTTCGGGGTATAACCCAGTTGGATCTGCAGGGTAATATTAAGATCCACCAAAAAGTCCAGAATTAAATCAATATAGGTAAAACTCAGCCATGGCCTGCCGTTTTTGTCCTCATGATAAAAGTCCAGAGAATCGTCAAAAATACCGAAAAACAATACACTCTGAAAGCCGATTGTTTTCACAGAATCGCGGACTGCATCACGGACCTCCTCGTGCAAGAGCTGTTCTGCCCAGCCAAGTGACGTGGAATCGTTGTGATGAAGCTGCAATTTACCAAGATTTTCCCGGGCATCAATTTCAATACGGGTTGGCAGAGTGCTGCGTTTGTTTAACGGCAGCACTGCTTCTTCTTTTGCCGCATATTTTAAAAGATTCATATAAGACAGTGTACCGGAAATAGCGGCGATTCCCTCCTGCGGCTGCGGGGATGCCTGTTTTTCATAACATCGGCGATAGTTTCCGGGCGTAATGTGGTATTGCTGCCGAAAGTTCAATATAAAAGTGTTGGTATTGGAGAAACCGCATTCCAATGCAATGTCCGTCACGCTCTGCCGTTTCGTGCGCAAAAGATACTCTGCTTTATTTAAACGCAGCTGGCGCAGATAATCTGAAAATGAGATGCGCAGTATTTTATGAAAATCACGGGACAACTGGCTTTTGGAGAGATGCACCAGATCCGAAACCGTCTGTAAACTCAATTCCTCTGAAAAATGTTGTCCGATATAGATCAGGACTTTCTGTATTCGTTCTATTTCCTGTGTCGGGTGCAGTTCGTATGACTCCGGTAACTCAAACTGTGATTTCAGGATAGCCAGCAGTCCGAAAAGGTGACTTAAGATCTGCAGCCGGCGCAGATCAGGCGAATCGGTAACCTCTTTGAACACCACCGCCAGGTTCATGCGAATCATGGAAAGATAATCGGCTTGATCCGGCTGCAATTTACTGCAGCACTTAACACGTCCTAAATTTGCCTGCTGTAAAATCGGCAGCGAAATATATGCCGAAACAGTATGCGCACCCGCTTCGCGATAAATCTCATGGTGTTCATACGGGTTATATACAGCAAAGTCCTCACTGCTCAAAAGATAATTGTTTTTTGCCGTCATCACAGCACACCGGCCGGTCAGCACATAAAGTATTTCCAGCTCCCCATGAAAATGCGGAACGGATGTGTCGCAGTCAAATTCAAAACGAATTTCATCCATGTGAAATCACCCCTTTTTTAATTATACCGATAAAAAAGGTATCTGTCGAATTCTTTTTCAGACAGTGGGCGATACCACATTGACATTCCTGCGAAGCAATCAGCGGACTCCGTACTGTTCCATATGTCTGAGCATCCTTTCTTTCTGAGCATACGGACGGGTAAATCCCTGGTATAATCCCTTTGCTCCAATCTCTTTTGCGATTGCCGCGAAGTCAGTTTCATCTCCCAGAATCTGCATATTTTTTCCGGATTTACGGATACTCCTATAGACATCCATCCATTCTTTGCAGCTTGGCGCCATATCTCCCGGACACCACTGGATTGCTCCCAGAGATTCGATCGCCATCAGCTGTGGAAGATGATTTAACTGTCCTTTTCCATCCAGATGATATAATGTATTAGTCATAGTATTACATAGGTTTGTCAAATCATCTACTACAAATTCCTCAAACATATCCGGTCCGATCATATAGGCAAAATCATCCTGTACAACATAGGATGGCTGGCTGCTGTAAAGACCGCTCCAGTCTGAATATCCGGGGTTCACAGGCTGTAAAACCTCTTCCAGTTCTCTGTAATAACGGATCCATAAATCCTGAATCTCTTTACTTACGCGCTTTACTTCATCTGGTTCATCATAAAGATCCAGTAACAGATCATTTGCACCTCTGACACAGGAAAGAATATCCATGACACCGCCAAGATCCGGCATACCCATCAGCACATTTCCCTTCCATTTTTTGTGAGCTGCATTGTAAATATCCTTGATGCGGTTGAGCCATACGTTATCTTTTTGGTATTCAAAATGCATATCCTTCAGTTCCAGTTTTTCCGGAAACGCCAGCCATACTTTTCCTGTGGAATTATCCAGTTCTGCACCTAAAAATGCGCCCACCAGACCAGGACCGAAAACGTCAAAATTGAACATTGGGAATGCATCGCCATAATACTCCTGATTTTCAAGATCCAGATTGATTCTTTCCACAACATCTTCTGCGCTGATATCAAGGCGGTGACAATTGTCCTGTGCCAGCAGAGGAATGTTTCCGCTGTAGCTGTATTCTTTCTGTAAGGTAAGTTTGATCACCGGACGGTCCAATTCTTTGCTCCACCACTTATCATAGGTTTCTCCGATTCTTGCCCAGTCTTCACTTGTAAATTTTATTCCCATATTCTTATACCTCTGTCTTTCTGTTTTATTATAATATTTTATTCGATTTATTTCTCCATCTGGAATTCCGAAGGGGAACATCCATAATACAGCTTGAACCGTTTGCTGAAATAATACTGGTCACAGTAACCAGTCATTTCTGCAATATCGCTGTTTTTATAATGCTTCTCCATCAACAGCTGTTTTGCTTTCTCCATCCGGATTTCTTCCAGCCTTTGAATGATGGTTTTATGAGTCTGCAGTTTATATACCCTTCTTATATAACTGTTCTCAAAAAATAATTCATCTGCTATCTGATTTACAGACAGCGATTTTTCGGTATAGTGATCCTGCAGATATTTTTCTATTTTTGCTACAAGCAATTCTTTTTTATTTCCCACCCGCACATTGATGCAGTCACTGAATACTTCATAAACGTAGTTTCTTACGATTTCCAGTATCTGATGAACATCAGAACACAGTCCGATTTCAGTAATCAGATTATTCTGGTTTCCCATAAGCTGAGTCAGATCATTATCTTCCTTATAATGATAATAACTGTAAATACCGGTTACCAGTGAGTAATAAGCCGCGATCACATATTGAAAAGAAAGCATCTTATTTTGAGATAATCCAAACATCTTTTCAATTATGGAGTCAGCTGTATCATATTCCTTCATCTCAAACGCTTTAATAAGGAGACTTACATCGCTGCTGTTAAAAAATGTAACATCCTTATCCAACTGCTGAATGTCGTCATAACCGCAGATTTTTCCTGTTGTTCTGATTCTGTTTTCCCGGACAAGCTGGGCATTCTGATATGTATTCTGAAGATTATCAATGCCATCTACCACATTTCCAATGGCCACCCATTGAAATTCTTCCTCCGGATGATCCGCCAGCAGCTTTTTGTACCGGCTCTTGATAGCTGCAAGAGGAATCTGCTCTTGCATCATCGCATGAATGACAATTCCATACCCCTTCTGGTTTCCCAGGAAATAGCTTTCTATTCCCATCGGATAGAAGTAATCAGACAAAAGGCTTCTGATTCTCTCCCTCTCGCTAAAAGGAACTTCCGTCTTTCTTCCAAACAGCACTGCCAGAAAATGATAATTGGAAATCATCTGCTCCATCTGTTCCCGCTCTTTCCCGGGCATTCCGGAGTCTAAGAGTCCTTTCAGAAATGTCTCTTCCTGGTTTTTCTCATAGTTTCGCTCTTTCCTGATTTCAGCGATGCACTTTTTCAAAGCCTTAGACAGTTCCTCCTCATCAAATGGTTTTAAAAGATAGTCAAATACATTCAGCCGGATTGCTCTGTGGGCAAAGGAAAATTCATTGTATGCAGTCATGATGATCACTTTCACGCTGCTTTTCCTGTCCTGAAGCACTTCACAGGCGTCCAATCCATCCATCTGAGACATATTGATGTCCATAAAAACAATATCAGGGGTTTTCTCTTCCACCATCTGTATGGCTTCTTCTCCATTTTGGGCACATCCACAAATCTCGCAGTCCATGGATTCCCAGTTAATCATCTTTTGCAAATAATCCAGATAGATTTTCTCATCATCTACCAACAGTACCTGATATTTCAACTTTATTTTCACCTTCTTTTAATCTGAAACCCACAGGATTCTTTTTCCTTCAGGCTTACTTTTAGAATAATACTGGTTCCCATGTCCGTATCAGCCAATTCAACCTTCGTACCTTCTCCATAGAACAGCCGCAGCCGTTCCGTCACACTTCTTACGCCAAAACTTTCCCCATCTGTTGATTCCCGTTCACCAGTCAGAATTTCATCAAAGACCTGCCTTGTCATACCCACTCCATCATCCGTCACAGACAGAAGGATACCATCCTTACACAGCTCGCCAGTTATCCATATATGGCCTTTTCGACCACTTGGTTTGATTCCATGATAAATAGCATTTTCCACCAAGGGCTGCAGGGTCATCTTCGGTATTTGAAATCCGTACAGTTCTTCATCCACCTGAACACTGTAGCTAAGCCATTCATTATAACGTACAGACTGGATATCCAGATATTTTTCCAGAGCGTCCAATTCCTGTGACAGACTGATCCACTCAGCACCGTGATTGAGCACCAGACGGTAATATCCTGCCAGCTGCTTGATCACATAGCTGGCATCCTTATGAAGACCCATCTGATTCAGGCAGAAAGCGGTATCCAGCGTATTGTACAGAAAATGAGGTTTGATCTGATTTTGAAGCAATGCCAGCTCCAGATATCTTTTTTCTTCCTCATTCTGGGCCACTCTCTGAATCAGGCGTGAGTTCGTCTCTACCATCTGATTAAAGCTGGAAACTAAAAGCCCCACCTCATCCTTACTGTCTTTTTCAGGTATTTTCTGAATCTGGTTTTCTCCTGTCTTTCTCATATGATTTGCCAATTCCACCACCGGATAGAGTATCCTTTTTTGCATCCGCCAGGTTATAATGAAGAAAAATACCATCAAAATCAAACTGACAATAATAATATTTCCGGTAATCATACGAAGTCCCTGCATACCTTTTTTTACGTCCAGAACTGATACCACAGTCCATCCCGTATCAGTCTCATACTCCATCACATGATAATCCGGATTCCATTTTCGTTCCTGTACCTGCTGCCAGTAAAGTTTTTGGGAGGCTTCTGTCCGTTTATCCAGATCAATTTCTTTGTAAATCCGATTCACCGATTCTCTCTGACTGGAGGACAACAGGGAATCATTTTTGTCAAACACATATAGCTCCACCGGTGTTTCTTCCCTCTGATTTCGGTAGTTCCGAAAGATGGCCTCCTCATTTAGTTTCAGGAGAATATATCCCACCTTGGAATTTATCTGGATACTTCGAAACACCTTCACAAAATACACAGCAGGTTCTTCACATTTCTGATAGTACCAGGCTCCTCTGGTATCCACATTAGTCTTCTCAAATTCTTCCAAAAGTTCAAAGTTGTCTTCCGAAAATGAGTATGTCCGTCCAGCATCCTTGGTATATAAATTCCCATTGTTATACAGAACAGATATCTGACTGATATCCGGAAACAGAAGAAAATTATTCTCCATTACCGCAACCAACTTTTCTTTTATCCTCTGATCATACATCTCCGGCTTATCAATGATTCCGGCCTTTGTGTCTATGGTCAGGTTCAGATTGATGATCAGATTGTTGCAGCAGCTTTCCACATTCTGGGAAAGCTGTTCCATCTGATTTACGATCATCTCATCCTCGTAGTGCACTTTTTGAATTAATTCCTGGTGGATCTGCTTCCGATATACATAATGAAGCACAACAATTATGCAGAGCAGAAGCACCAGAAAGCATCCGAGGAACAGACAGCTGTTCTTTTTTTGAATTGACATATCCCGTATTTTTTTCATATTCAGCCCTATCCCCCTGATACTTATATCTTTCTATCTCTGTAACATATTGTAGCATGAGGAATTAATTTTTCATACCGGAAATCGCCATCGCATCGCTAACCTGATTGCTGAAAAACAGATACATGACTATGACCGGTAAGCTGGCTAAAACCATTGCAGCCCCAACAGGCCCCCAATCTGTAGAGAACTGTCCATAGAAGCCTGCCAGGCCAAGGGGCAGTGTCTTCAATTCGTCCTTTGTTATCAGGATCAGTGCCAGACTGAATTCATTCCAGTGGGACATGAATTGGTAAATAATCAATACAGAGACAACGGATTTCATCTGAGGCAGGATAATGCTGAAATATGTTTTGAAAAATCCTGCTCCTTCCATATACGCCGACTCCTCCAGCTCAATGGGAAGGCTTCTGTAGAAGCCATAAAGTACCATGACAGCAAAAGGAAAGCTAAGAGCTACATAGGGCACGATCAGTGACCATCTGGTATTGCTCAGATGGAGATTCTTGACCATGACTACCAGTGGCGTCATAACTGCCTGAATCGGTATGAACATTCCGGCCATGACGAATACATGAAGGAATTTCGTAGTTTTAGTTCTGACTCTTGCTATAACATATGTAAACATCAAACAGAACAAAATCCCAAAAAACATGGCTGCTATGGATACGATCAGACTGTTTTTAAAATATGTTAAAATATCAAACTGTTCTACTGTCTCAGCATAATTGGACCACTGGGGTTTAAGCGGCGGGCCAAATGGATTTGTCACAAAAATCTCTTCGTTATTCTTTAAAGAGTAAAATCCCATCCAGATAAACGGATACAAACAGATAATCCCGAATAATACCATAATCATAAAAACTATGACTCTCGACACGGACCATTTTTTCATTTTTCTCCCCCCTTTCAATATTGCTCATCCAGCCGTGCGGTTGCCTTGTTGATGATCATCATCAGGCCTACACAGATGACCACGATAACTATGGCGATAGCACTGCCGTATCCATATTTTTGCAGTTTAAACAGTGCGCTGTACATCATGATCGGGAGAGTATGTGAAAAGTTTCCGGGTCCTCCGCCTGTCATAAGGAAAATCATCTCGAATGCACGAAAACCGTAGGTGATGCACATAACAACACATACCTTGATGGTAGAAGCACTAAGAGGCAGAGTAATATTGAAGAACTGCTGTTTCTTATTTGCTCCGTCAATATATGAGGCTTCGTAGTATACACTGGGTACATTTCTCATGGCAGCATAAATGATCAGCATATGATACCCCACACCCTTCCAGCTTTCTGCCAGGGCGATTGCAATAATTCCCCTGACCGGCTCATTCAGCCAGTTCTGCTGCCAGTCTGATCCAAAGGTCTTACTCAGCTGGTTGATCAGTCCGAAGTCTCCGTTATATATAGAAATCCACAGCTGTGCAACTACGGATACAGACAGCAGCACCGGGAAGAAATAAACATTTCTGAAAAATATTTTTGAACGGAACTCAAAATTCGTTATTACATATGCCAAAAAGGTCCCAAGTCCTACCTGACATACCGTCAGAACTACAGAGAACAGAATACTGTTTCTGAGGGAGACGGCCAAATCTCTGCTTCCAAACAGCTTCTTGTAATTATCAAGTCCGATGAAGGCTGCCTCATTGACCCCATCCCATTCGGTAAAGCTCATCATAGCTGATTCAATCAGCGGAGCAGCAATGATCAGACAAAATAAAATGACCACCGGTGCCACAAATACTATCATGGCGCCTTTCTTTTTTTTGAATATGGTATTCATCTCAATCTCCTTTTCTATTCCGGAACTATCTTCGTAACAGTACAGGCAGGTCTGCGCATTTACTGCGCTGACCGTATGAAACCGTACCAGAGGCCGGCATCCAGCTCTTCCTCATCAGGAATGGGAAAAGGAGCCTACCAGATTCAGTAAAGCTCCTTTCCGCCTCTCCTTATTCGCCTAACAGTTCTGGAATCTGCTCTTTCAGAGTATCCATGAAATCAGCTGCTGTATAGCTTCCTGTATTCAAAAGTTCACTTGCATCTTCCAGCGCAACCAGCACTTCACGATTGTCCAGTGACCATTCGAATTTTGTTGTAGATTTGAAATCTGGTATATGATCTACATAATCCTGGAAACATTCAGGCCTTTCTTTTAATGGTTTGACTTCTTCCTTTAACGCTGTAACTGCTCCATTTTCTGCCGCCACTACCTGCCTTATGTATACCCAATCCATGACAAACTTGCTGCAGAATTCTGCATATTCACCTTTTGCACTGACACCATATCCATCGGGCATTCCTGTTCCGCCAGACATATGCCACTGCGTCTCTTCCTCTTTGCCCGCATCTGTAAACGGATTGTATCGGAAGTAGTCGAGATTGTCGTATCCTTTATTAACCATTTCATCAAAGAACCAATTACCACTGATCAGCATACCTGCCTGGCCTGCGGCAAGATATTCATATGCCTGGCTGGCATTCGTGTTCAAAGCGCTTTTTCCAACGAGTCCGAGAGAAACAAGCTCTTCGATTTTCTTTGCCGCTTCTTCATATGCCGGGTCTGTAATCTTTGTTGTACCATCATCCAGACCAGTGATTCCTTCATATGCACCCTGACCAATCGATGCAATATCAAACATCATTAATCCGGGCCATTTCTCCTGCCCAAACAGAGCCATCGGGATAACACCGCTGTCTGCCAGTGCTTTTACAACTTCTTTAAATTCATCATAATTCTTAGGTTCTTCCAGATTCAGATTCTTAAATACATCTTTGTTGTAATAGATCAGACAAGCCTGTGGAGCCGTAGAATCAATTGCATAAAAATGTCCGTCCTCAGATTTCTTGGCATCGCAGCTGCCATCAATAAATTTAGAAAGGATTCCGCTTTCCTCTACCGCATCATCAAGTATTACTAAATCCTTTGATTTCTTAAACACATCTACCAGGGTTCCCGGACATTCGAAGATGTCTGGCAGTTCACCCACAGAAGCTCTTGTCTTAAGAACTGTTCCATCAGAGTCGGTACGGTGTTCAATGTTTACGGTTGTATCCGGATAAATCTCTTTTAACCGTTTAAGCGTCTCGTCCACTTCGGTAATAGCATTTTCTGCATAGTAGGTATAAAGTGTGATTTCCTCAGGGACCTTCATCTCTCCTTTTTCCTCACTGCCCTCTTCTGCTGCTGCATCTGCCGCTGACCCTTTCCCTGTATCTGCAGATTCATTTTTAGAACCGCCGCAGCCTGCCAGCATGCTTGCCGCCATCATCAGTGACAGAGCCATTGCAACTACTCTTTTTTTCATTTCTTTCCCTCCTGCTTTTGTGCATCAGCAACTCTCAAATCCCCTCTTCGGATAATGGCTGATGTTCGTTTGATTTAACTTGTAGGTTCATTCTAGCAGTTAAAGGCTAAAAATAAAATGAATCAAATGTGTTTGCTTTGTATTATCCGTGTTTTTTCTTTTTATACAAAGAAGCGCAAATGCATCCCCAGAGCGGACAGTAGGAAAGGCGTAAAAAAGGCTGCCGCCCAGCTAAATGTTTAGCCGGAACAGCAGCCTTCTGCTTTGTCACTTTACTATATTTTAAAAATCTACAGACGGAGTTGCTCTGCCCACTGCAGGGCAGCCAGTTTCTCCGATGGGATGGTGCTGTAAATCGGACCGGTATCCGGCGCCCCGTATTTACACTAAATTCTTCTGATCTATACTCAGAATCATTTCTATATGCGGAATGCCGTCTTCCATAAATTCCTCACTGCTTTGTTTGAAACCGATATTTTCATACAAAGACCTCACATATGTCTGTGCCGCAATTCTGATCTTTGACGCGTGCATCCGAGACTTTGCCGCTTCGATGCCGGCATAGACTATTTCGGTTCCCAATCCGCAGCGCCGCTTTTTTGACAATACCCTTCCTATTGCCGCATCTTCCCCTGCTTTACCTGGTTCAATCACCCGTAAATAAGCCTGAATTCCGTCATCATCGCGTAAAAATACATGTACTGCGCATTGATCAAAATCATCCATGTCCTGATATACACAATGCTGTTCTACAACAAAGACCTCGGCGCGGACTTTTAATATTTCATATAACTCATCCAATGTGAGCTCCTGGTATTTTTTAATAACTAATTCCATAAACAGCATCCTCCGAATTTCATGTTTCTTCTATTATAACAGAGGTTTGCATCTTAACATAGAAAAACCAGGCTTACCTGTCTCTTTTTCACCCTTTTCATCAATTTACCCGGAGGATTCACCTCCGTTTAAACTGCCATTTTTTTATAAATATAACAATTCTGATGATTATGATCAAGCTGTAATGCTTCATCAAAGTATTCGGAAGCTTTTTGTTTTTCTCCCATCCCAAGCTTTGCAAGGCCCATCAGATAAAAGCAATGTGCCTTATTCCTCACATTCATATCCTCTTCAAAAATAAGGAAATCCGGTAATGATACTGCGAAAAAGTCATCCTTCATCTCATCATTTAAATGTCTTTCTCCGTAATCCATCAGCTTATTAAAGCACGCATATGCTTCTTTTGTATTTCCAAGCTCCAGATTTGCCAGACCCTTGTAAAGAATCATGTCTGCGGGCTGGTCGTAATAGTATAAAACGCCTGCAGGTTCATTTTCACCGATCCGGGCTTTTTCAAAGCACTCTGCTGCTTCTGCTTGGCTGCCAAGCATCTTTTTCACAATTCCCAGATAGTAGTACAGGTGATTATCCTTTGTGCCTTCCAGTTTTCCTTCGCCCAGATTATGGGGATAGATCATTGCTTTCTGAAGTAATTCCTCTGCCTGTTTGTACTGGGACTGAGCAATTTTTTCTTTTGCCATTTCCAGCAGTGCGATCTTATACTGGCCGGAGATTCTCCCCTCCGCGCCTTCCCACGGGCGGAATGTATGGGACATAATGGTATCATATGCTTTTTTATGCATACCCGTCAGATTGTAAAGGGTGACAAATTCCAGCATCACATCATCCCGCTCTGCCACAATGTCCATATGTTTTTCATATCTCTCTAAACGCTCTGTAAACGGCACTCCCAGTTTCTTGTATAACTGGTCTAACTCCAAAAATACTCTTGAATCTGTTTCATCCAAAGCAAAAGCCTTTTCCATCTCTGTTTTTGCTTTCTGCAGATTTCCCTGCTTATTATAATAAGCAATTGACAGATTTCTGTGTACTGTGGGATAACTATTATCCAGTGCTGTGGATTTTTCCCAAAGCCCGATTGCCTGCTCAAACTGCAGCTTATCATAATAGAGATTGCCGAGATAGTAATAAGCTTTTGCACCTTTTGGCAGTACACGGATCGCCTCTTTTAATACGGCAATGTCCTCTAATTTATTGGGGAAACAATAGATAGGGTTACATGCATCCGCTTCTTTGTACTCACTGATACATTTTTCCGTATTCCCCAGTTTTGCATAATAGTAACCTTTATAATAGGACAAAAGCGGATATGCCTTTGTGCACTGTTCCAGAATGGAAATTGCCTCCTCATAACATCCGGCATCTGCATAATCTCTCGCAGTCATCAGATAATTTTCCTGGAAATTGCGCATAAAACAATTCATCTCTGAAAGTATTTCTGTATTATCCTCTTCTGATAACACCAGTTCAAATCTGGACATATAATCAAATGCATCAACCTTTAAGTTTTCCGCGATCCAGTCTTTTGCCTCCTCTAATCTTCCCAATTTCCGAAGAATGACTGCTTTTAGAGCTCTTGCCTTTATATTGTGACTGTTCTTTATGAGTCCCTTTTCTACCAGCTCTAAAGCTTCCTCATAATTTTCTCTTCCAGCCTCAATAGCCGCCAGATAATAGAAAGACATTTCCTGCTGCTCATTGCTCCAGGTTGCCTTGTAAAATGCATCGAAGGCTTCATCCTTCCGGTCCTGATAAAACAGAGCCAGACCCAGATTGTAATAAGCCTCACTGTTAAAAGGATTCGGGCTTCGAAACGTCAGCCTCTTGATCGCCGCGCGGAAATGTTTTTCTGCCTCTGTAAAATTACCTCTTCTGAAAAGCAGCATACCGTAAGCATTGTTGATCCTGCTGTCGCCCGGATCTCTTTTCAGACCTTCCAGATAATACGGGTCAGGAAGATAGGTGGCATGGCGGTGCTGTTCTATATGCTGGGCTGTCAATAGAAGCTCCTCATTGGTCATGATCTCTTCCGGATTTTTAGCTGCCTCTGCCGGTTTTCCAAGTTCCGGTATTTCTTCCTTTTCCGGCTGATAAGATACCAGCAGTTTTTTTCCATGATATACAGAAACACAGATATCTTCTTTCTTTTTGACATCTGCCGGGATAGCTGCCTCAAAGATATCTGTTGGAGACAGAAAACCTTTTTTACGATAAATCTCCTGCCCGGCATTTGTCACAACTACTTCTGCGTCCTCATATCTCTGTGTCCCATATATGGTAACCCTGATTGTCTCACGGTCTATCTCTGCACCAAGTGCTGCATGGATCGTAGCATTCTTTACTGCGCCTACCTTTTTGTAAGGCATGAAATATTGTTTAAAGGTCTTTTCCTCAAATGGTTTCAGCCATGTAAAATCCGGCTGGTTTTCTGTATAAACGCCTGTCATCAATTCAATGTAAGGCCCGTCTTCGTCTGTCAGGCTTCTGTCCCATGCTTTTCCGAACTCCCCGCAGCCCCACGTCCACTGTTTCTTACCCGGTGAAAAATGGTGGTCCGCTACATGAAGCAGCCCTGCCTCTTTCTGATAATCGTAACCGCCCACAAAATCATATTTTGATGTCTCAGCCATATAGGATGTGGGTACCGGTATGTTCTTATATCTGGAGATATCCACACCTTCACTGTAGTCATGTTTGTAATATACACCTTTTGCAATGGGGAAACGTGATACATCCCTCTTGCCGTGATCATATACCGTATGAACATCCGGCGGAAAAACAGACTGTGTATGATCGTTGACCGGAACTGCCGGATTGGCCCACCATAAAAAGGTCTGCGGCATGGCAGTCCGGTTATAAAGCTGTCCCCGGATTTCAATATATGCTTTTCCCGGATACAGAGTAAAGGATGCGATTCCTTTTGTCCCATACATCTGGTCCACATCATTTACCATAAGTGTCTTACTTCCGTCTTCATGTTCACTGATCACATGGTCAACCGGCATATAAGTAGTCGGCCTGTGATGCTGGGGCCAGTTAAATTCAATCCCGCCTGAGATCCATGGGCCGGCAAGACCTACAAGAGCCGGTTTGATCACATGATTATAGTATACAAAATCATAGTCGTTTGTCTTGTCATAGGCTCTCTGAATACGGCCACCCAGTTCGGGAAGGATCATAACCTTCAGGTATTCATTCTCCAGATAGACTGCATGCCATGTCTTATCTTTCTTTTCATGGCTGATGATCTCTGTGGTAGGATAGGGATATACCTTTCCTGAACTGCCCTGATAAACCCTTTTCTCCAAAAACATTGGGTTCTTATCCGGTGCTCCCACCTCATATGTAGGAATCACAACTGATTCTTCCCATATTCTAACTGTATCCATCCTCTTATTCTCCTTTATTTCTGTCTTTCTTTCTGCCTTTCTTTGCGAAAACGCCCAGCGCTGCAATACCTGACGCTGTCATCAGACAAAGATAAATACCTGTCTGTGTCTCATCCCCCGTCTTAGCCGCCTTCGCAGACTTATTCTGCAGATTACTGCTGTTTCCCGGTTTGGTTTTATTACCTGCGCCGGCTGTATTGCCCGGTTTCTGTATAGCACCCGGCTTTGATGTATGATCCGGCTTTGGTTTATCATCCTGGTTTGGCGTACTATCCGGTTTTGGCGTATCATCCGGGTTCGATGTATCGTCCGGTTTCAGCGTATCATCCGGATTCGGCATATCATCCGAGTTCGGCGTATCGTCCGGCTTTGGTTTATCATCCGGGTCCGGCGTATCATCCGGCTTTGGCGTTTCCTCTTTTACAAACACCGCCGCAAAACTCCGGTCCTCATTAAGCACAGTCATATAATCCGGATTGGTGGAAATCACAATCTCTTCCTCATTGCCGTCCACCCATTTTACAAAACGGTATCCTTCTGCCGGACTTGCAATCAGGTGCCAGTCTGCGGTTCCCTTCTCCTCATCTGCCCCCATCAGGACAGCCTCCACGCTTCCGCCCTCCTGTGGGATTGCCCTCACATCTGCTTTCGGTGCTGTAAAATCCGGCTTCTCATCCGGTTCTTCATAGCTGGGTTCATACTGTCTCAGATACCCTAATTCCACCTGGTCCGCAACAGCCCAGTCCGAACCGGCTGTATCTGCGTAGAATCCAATACTGCACACCTCTTCCTCCAGTGAAAAGACAAGACTGACCGGGCTATAACCGCCGCTGGGCTGAATTGTCGTACTGCCGATGATCTCTCCCGAACTATCCTTCGCATACAGACAGAAATCCTGACTGATTCCTGAGTACACATATGCCCGCAGAAGGTAATTTCCCGGTTCCAGACCGCTCATCTGCTGGCTGACATCCCCCGCAAAGGCTTCATCCAGCCAAAACGAAAGTCCGTATTGTCCCTCAAAAGCACCTCCAAATGTACTTCTGTCCTGCCTGATCACACTGGAACCACTGGCCTCATTGGATGTCGCTTCGATTTCCCAGCCGGCCGGTACTTTATCCCATTCATCTTCCGGGTTTGCCGGAAGCTCAAAGCCCGGGTTCTGTACCTCTATCTTATCCGGCAGAACCAATACATCTGCTTTTGTCTGCTCTCCATACACAATCTCCATAGTCAGGGCAGCACTTTTCATATATCCTTCTTTTTCCGCCTGCACGGTATAGGTCCCGGATGTCATTTCCGCAATACTGTAACATCCGTTTTCATCTGTTACAGCCTCATAGGTATCTGTACCGCTGATGGCAATAGTCACCCCTTCGGCCGGCATTCCGTTGGAATCCATCACTTTTCCGCGCACGGATCCCATGTCTTTTTTCAGTACAACATTCTCTGCCTGTGTACTCTGTCCAAGCAGTACCTCTGCCTCGTACTCCTGTTCCACATACCCTGCTTTCGATATGTTGAGTTTATATATTTTGGCCGCATCTTTTTCCGTTTTCAGATGAGAGAGGGTGTAAACTCCATTCTCGTCTGTAAATGTCAAAACCGTGATATCATCTGCCATGGCGCTCACTCTGACATCTGCCAGGGGATTCTCCTCCTGATCCAGTACCTTGCCGGTAATACTTCCTGAATTTAATATTATCTGAAAATCCACATGGGAAAGAGTCTCTCCTAAAGCCAGTGTTTTCTCTGTTTTTTCCGACGCATCATATCCTGCTGCCTCTGCCCAGATTTCCCATGTACCTGCAGGAATATCCTGCATGGTGTAGCCGCCTTCTGCATCTGTAACCGTTTCAAAGACATGCGTTCCATCAGACGCATAGACTGCCGCATTCTCCACACCGGTTCCGGAATCATCCAGCACCTTTCCTGACAGGACAGCACCCTTTAACTCCAGACTGCATACCGTGTTTTTTCCCTTTTCAATTTCCAGGCTTTCCAGATTCCCTGCATATTCCATTCCATCCACCAAAAGCTCTATGTTGTAAGAGCCTTCCGGTATATTTCCCAGGTAAAAGTATCCGTAGGCATCTGTCTGAATATGGTGGTCAATACCGTTCAGTCTGAGCAATCCCTCAATCCTGTTCACACCTTCTGTATTTTGTCCCGCTTTTACAAGCCTTCCGGAAATACCGCCTTCTGCATAGCCTGCCTGGCTGTCCCGGTACACCTGCCCTACCGGCAGAAGCTTATGCTCAAAGTCAAACAGCGTTGTATTGGAGATCACATTGATATCCGGTTCGTCCGTAGCCTCCAGCATTGCCCAGCCTACGCCTCTCTGTTCCACCATGACCGGATCCCAATACAAGTCTCCCAGGCAGCGCCCGTCTATTACACTTTTCAGTCCGTTGAACAGATCTGCCATAAAGTTTTTCTGTCCCTCCGGTGTACTTCCATAAGTTCCTTCCTGGCTGTAACATCCGTTATCCGATAACTGCCCCGGCTGGCCGTTTGGCAGCACCGGATTAAAATTATACCCTGTTTCCATGATCATGATGTCTTTATCATACCGCTCCACCATATCATTGCAGAACGCCACAATGGTATCTACATCACAGTCTGTCCAAAACGGATAATAAGAAGGTCCGATGATATCATAGGGAACTCCAAAGGATTCACAATTATCAAAAAAGCCTGTATATTTTGAGCTGTCACCTGCACCATCCAGATGGATAATAACCTTTGTTTCCGGCGATGCCGCTTTCACGGCATTGCTTCCGCTGGTCAAAAAGCGGGCAAGATACTTCCAGTTTTCCGAAGATGCCTTTCCGTAAGGGAATAACATGCCACTCTGTATCTCATTTCCGAGAGACACAAAAGCCGGCACGGTTCCCTGGCTTTCCATTTCTTTCATGACTTCATAGGTATAGTCATACACAAGACTGCAGAGTTTATCAACCGCATCTTCTTCTGACATACCTTCAATCTGTTCCTGCCATTCTTTCGGTATATTCTGGGTCTCACCATTGCTCCAGTAATCGCTGTAATGGAAAGAGAGTTCCAATTCCATTCCCTTATCCGAAGCTCTTTTGGCCAGAGATAAGATATCCGGCAGATCCTGATACCCTTCTTTACAGTAGTAGGTTCCGTTTCCCTTACCTTTTCCCGGTGCATTGTAAAGCCTCAGCCTTGCAAAATTGAAACCACTGTCCGCCAATATCTGAAGTGCGTCTTTTGGGCTTCCGTTCTCATCATAAAAGACAGCCCCTGAATCTTCCAGCCAGGTCAGTTCCGAGATATCTCCGCCTTTTAAAAATTCATAAGGCGTTTCCTGGTTTGTTTCTCTGACCAGATTCAGATTATCCAGCTTCATCCAGTTTCCGGCATATGCGTCTGTGCGAAGTCCAATCCTAAGTGCACCGTCTTCTTTCACCTCAATGCCCCGGACCGTGACACCCCGCCATCCTTTCGTAACCCCGCCTTCACTTACAGGTATCATAGTAGAGGCATAAGACTGTCCGCTTCCGCCTGCGTAAAGACTGCAGGACTTCTGGCCGCCGCCATTTTGTGCATAGGCGGTCAGATAATAATAGCCCGGCTCAAGCCCCTTAACATCCTGATAAATGTCCACATGATAATCGCTTTCTGCCCAACAGGCCAGGTTGTAATTTCCATCCTGCGCATCGTTTTCACTCCACGCCGGCTTTACTGCCCCGGCGGTGGTATCCGCACTTTTTGTCCAGCCGTCCAGTCCTTCGCCGGTCTCCCATATTTCAAAGGAAGGATTTATGATTTCCCCTGTTTCCCCCGCATGGACAGCCACTCCCCTCATACAGCCTATGAGTATCAGGCTCATTATAAGAAATACTTTTATTTTTCTCATAGAATGGTCTCCTGTCTATGACTTTATCGTTATCATCCGCCGCACCTTTATCTCAGAACGAATTCATACACCGGGCATAATTCCACACGCTCCAATTCCCCAATGTATGCCTCTGCATTCTCCATGCGGGCTGCCATTGCAGATTCCACGTTGACATTCGCCCCCACCCTAAGCGGGGTAATGGTAAGTGTAAGCGGATGTTCTTTCAGCTCTTCTTCAAAGGTCCTCACTCCAAATTCCCACACATCTCCATTGCAGAAATTGTCATTCACCATGGTTCCGTTGATAAATAAATGGCCGATATCTCCCTGATAGCGAATCTGCACCAGTAAATCTTTAAGACCGTCCATGAAATTCTCCGGAAGTTTTACCGTAAACCTGGTGGCTGCTGTCTGAACGACTTTGGCTGAAAGTTCCCTTTCCTGCGTATCCGCTTTCCAGATATCAAAAACAGGATCTGTCTCATCTGCCCTCACCACGTTTTCATTGCCGCAAAAACCATCCTTCGGATAAGAATACATTCTGTTTGCAGCCATTCTCGACTCAAGGCGGATTCCATCTTCTGTTTCCATAATGGCCCCATGGGCAAACAGCAGGGTCTGGTCTTTCAGAAGATACATCTGATTTGCCATATCCCGTTTCAGGCAGAGGATATTTAAGACTCTGTCGCCTTTGGCAATCCGGAACAGTTCCGCTGCCTGATCTTCCTCACACCTCAGCACACCATCTGCCCCCGGATTCCCGCCGCATATCTGAACACCCTCCTCAAAATAAAAGGCAGCCTTCATCCCTTCCGGTTTCAGGAATACATAGGTAATATCCCCGCCCCTTTCCAGTCTGGTTATTGGCTGGGCTGTGGCTTTTTTCAGCAAAATGCCATCCATATCCATGTGAAACGGCAGAATACAATTTTCTTCCCCGGCCAGGTCCAGATGGTCAAACACGATTTCCCCGTCTTTTGTCTGGATCGTGACTGTCTCATTTTGTTTTGGCTTTGCAGTCTCGTGATCCTGGAAATTATTGATAAACAGGAACCCTTTTTCCCCATCTGTACGGACTGCAAACCTGAGCGTATCCAAATCCTTCGCTTCTATGAAAGACGCTCCCTTTGGCAGAACGGTTTCCATCTGACACAGCGTTTCTCCAAATGTTCTGCAGAAAAAATGCATGGTCTTTAATCTCTCATAGGATTCCCTGATCTGTCCGAACTCTCCAAGTGCCGCCTGATAATCATAAGACATCTTCGGTACCTGGGATTCATTCATAAAGGTACCGTGTTTTCCCAGCGGGTTTGTGCCGCCCTGAAATACATAATATCCAAGGAAATTACAGCCGGATGCAATCTTAATATTGGCCATGGCATCCACACTCTTATATGGCAGTATAAAACGGTAGTTGTAAGTACACATCATGCCGCCGCCCATTTCACAGCATGCATATGGTCTGGTCTCCGGTTCGTAAGCCGGTTTAAAATCGCTGGTGACCACTGCACCATTGTGATGGAAATCCTGATAGACATACTCTTCTGTGCTGGGATGTTCTCCCCTGTCCCCGTAAAACAGCCATGGACGGTATGCGTACCCGCCCCACAGAGGCATCATGACAGATGGCGTAATGGCACCACCCCATCCTGTACAGGTGTAAAAGGGAGTGATGATCCCGCATTTCTTCGCTTCTTCCTGAAGCGTGAGCATATAAGTCTCTCCCTCATCTCCCCCGAATACCCACTCTTCGGAAATACCTGTGGTGATTTCCCAGGGTGCGGATGAATGCATATATTCATTATCAATCTGTGCCGCAATAATGGGTCCTCCATCTTTATAAAGAAGTCCCTGAATCTGCTCAGATATTTCTCCGTATAACCGTCTTACATAGAACAGGAAACCTTCACTTAATTTCCGAACTTCAAAGGGTTTACCGTACATCCAGTCCGGGATTCCCCCGTTTCTCACCTCACCGTGGTCAAACGGTCCGATACGCAGGATCACATAGATTCCGTGTTTCCCGCAGAGTTCAATAAATTTTCTCAGATTTCTGCACCCTTCAAAGTCGAAGATACCCTCCTCCTCCTCATGGTGAATCCAGAAAACATAAGTGGCGATCACATTGATCCCGCACATTTTCATTTTAATGATCTCGTCTTCCCAGCGGCTCTCATGACATCTGCTGAAATGAAACTCACCGCTTATGCCAAAAAACGGTTTCCCGTCCACTTTCATATAATAATTTGTAAATGAGATCTGCTCTCCGGATGGGTTTTCTCCCTGGAAATTTTCCCCCAGAGAGTAAAATTCTTTTTTGTCAAACTCTGCAATCGATACGTGATGATTCATTTCTTTCTCTCCTTCTATTCCTTCACAGCCGCTCCGCTCAAAGAGGTGATCAGGGTTTTCTGTGTCACGATAAAATAAATAATAAATGGTATTGCAATGATCAGAGAACCGGCTGAAAATGTTGCAAACATATTTTTCTTTTCTGTGACAAATCCAAATAATCCCTGTGCAATGGTCTGCACATTGGACGACCGGAGCACCAATTTCGGAAAAATAAAATCCATCCAGGGCGCAATAAAGCTTGTGATCGTCAGCAATACGATGATGGGCCTTGACACCGGCAGGATCACTTTTGCAAAAATCTGGAAATGCCCGGCTCCGTCAATTCTCGCCGCCTCATCCAGGCTTTTGGAAACCGTATCCATATAACTCTTTACCATCCAGGTATTATAGGGAATATTCCCCGCCAGATAAACCAGCACCAGCCCCCATAATGTATTCAGACCCCCGATTCTTAACAGGATCACATAGATTGCAACCATCCCCACAAAGGATGGGAATATCTGTAAGATCAAGAGCGACATCATAAGTGATTTCTTAAACACAAAACGGAATCTGGAAAATACATAGGCGCTTAATGCACAGATAAATACTGTGCTGACTGTTGTTGCCACCGCTACAATAAGCGTGTTGCGAAACCAAAGCGGAAAATCCGTTTTTTGAAATAAGTAAATAAAATTTTTCATCGTCACCCCATTCCCAAATGGAATAATACTCAGGGATGCGATATTCTGCTGCGGTGAAAAGGCTGCTGCCGCCACATAAACCAGAGGATACACCACAAACAGGCTGGTACCGATCAGAAACACCCATACAAGTACGGAAGTAAATATTTTTCCACTCTTTCCCATTACAGTTCTCCCTCCTTATATGACTTTGTCTGTCTGAAGCTCAGTATAGCGAAAGGTGCCATAACCACAAAGATAACAACCGCCAGCACTGCCGCGTAGTTATATTTCTGCAGGTCCATGGTCAGATTATAGATCCATGTCACAAGGATATCCGTGGAGCCAGCCGATGTCACGGCACTGTCTGCTGCCTCGGGAAGTCCGCTTGTAAGGAAATAGATGGCACCGAAGTTATTGATATTGTGCGTAAATCCCATAATGATAAGCGGCATGGTCTGAAACAGCACTAAGGGAAATGTGATCTTCCTGAACATATAGAGGGGTGAGGCCCCGTCAATTTTGGCTGCTTCATATATATCACCGGAAATCGCAGTCATATTGCCCATTGTCAGCAGCATGAAGTAAGAAAAACCTGCCCACAGGTTCACCAGCACACATATAAACCTGCAAAGTCCCGCATCACTCAGCCATGGGATTGGATTATTGATCAGTCCTATTTCCATCAGGGTCCTGTTCACAATACCAAAAGACCCGTTCAACAGATTCTTCCACACCAGCATACTTACAATAGCCGGAACTGCATAAGGCAAGATAAAAATGGAACGGAACACCGGTTTTATCCTGATCCGGCACTCATTGAGCACTGCCGCCAAAACGAAACCGCCAAAGAAACAGGTTGCCGTGGCAAGCACTGCCCAGATAAGCGTCCACACAGCCACACGGCCGAAAGCGCCTGTCCATGCAGCATTACCGCCGAACATATCCGTAAAGTTCGTAAATCCTACCCAGTCTACCAGATTATTCGGCGGAATATGTTCCGGTGAAGCATAGTTTGTAAAAGCCACACATGCTGAAAACACCAGGGGAACAACCACGAATACAAGCATCAGTATTATAGCCGGGGCAAGTCCTGCAATGGGAAATGCTTTTCCCGATATGAATGCCTTTTTCCTATTCAGACTGCCATTTCTGCAGAACTCCTTATATTCCGCCATTGCACCTTTTACTGACACTACATAGACAGCAATCACAATAAGCAGGACCGCGATCACCAGGATTCCGTCTATCATCATAAACATGGAATTGTCACGCTGCTTGACCGGCAGTTCCGGATGAGGGCTTCCCAAAGTGATCAGCCCGTAAATTTTATTTGCCCAAAAAGGAATGAGACAAAGTGTTACAAGTTCTATCAGGGCATAGATACTGCCCTTCAAATATTCTTTGAAATACAAGATATGGCCAAGCCCCATAAAAAGTATGGCTGTTGCTCTTACCTTTTTTTCAGAACTGCCATCCGTTTTTAATTCCATCACAGTTTTCCTCCTCCTGGATTCTGCGTGTTATTTTTTCACTGCAATCCTGTCGTTGACTGCATCCAGTTCTTTCTGTACCTCTGCACCGTCCCAGATATTTGCACACGCACTGTCCATTGTTTCGTACCAATCCTGAGCCTCCGGAATGGATGGTGCCGGATAAGCGTACTGAAGCTGTTCGATCAGGCCATTTACATATTCACTGTCCACCTCAATATCTCCTGCAGGTACTTCCCCTGTGATCTCATAGCGCAGTTTCTGCATTTCGGGAGTAACAAGGAATTTTGCAAACGCTTCCGCCTCTGCAGGATGTTCTGTATACGCTGACACTACCATGGTTCTTGCGTTGGAAAATGACGGGCAGGGATGATTCTCTCCCGGTAAAGCCGGTAAAGTAGTCACACCAAAATTCAGTCCTGCATCTTCACAGTTGGAGATATTCCACGCACCGGTTACATACATAGCGGCTTTTCCCTCGGTAAATGCTGCAAGGCATACGGAATCATCTGAAATATCGGCTGCCGGTACATCTAAATACTTACGGAAGGACTGGAAATATTTCATGCCTTCCACTGCGTCTTTATTATTCATATATGTATCTGTTGCATCGGTCCCATCCGGTCCAAACAGTTTATTTCCGTTTAATCCGTTAAACATGACGGAATAGTAGCCGGATGCCACGTTGAAGATCATCCCATATTTTCCGCTTCCGTTATAGGAGGCACAGAATTTCTCCACATCCTCCCAGGTCTTTGGTGCTTCCTCTATCAGGTCTTTGTTGTAGAACAACGCATAGGTATCTGCTGAGAATGGATACCCATAACATTTTCCGTCATACGTCACAGCATCTATACCCGACTGGGGAATATTCGCTTTCAGTGTCTCTGCGTCTGTAATCTCTGTGATATGCCCGCCTGCAACCAGATTTCCGATCACGTTATTGGGAATCGCAAAACAGTCAGCGCCGACTCCTGCCGGTCCGTCAAGCGCGATCTGTCCGTTAGCGTCACCAAGTTCCACATTCTCATATTCTATGGTTATGTTGGGATGTTCTTCTGTAAATGCGGCTCCTGCCTGCTCTATGAACTCCTGCGCCACACCTGAGGACTCCCACACTTTTAAAGTTACATCCTCTGTGGCAAGACCATCCTCTCCCGCCGGATTCTCTGCTGCCTCCGCTTTTTTGTCACTTCCGCATCCCCCTGTCACTGCCGCTGTCAGTACACAACACAGTAGTACGCTTACAATCCTTTTTTTCATGTTCTTCTTCTCCTTTTCTTTCATTTTATAATGTCATTGTTTTTATTGCTTTTATCTCTTTACGGCTTCATTCTATCATCGCATGCTCATTTCCCATACATGACAAACTTTAGAATTTGTTTGCATTTTATAGAACTGATAAAACGGAATCCTATGCGTAACTGTGAGAGTACCGAACAGTGACTTCTATGCAAGATAAAAGCCGGTATCCTCATCAGATACCGGCCTGCTGCCACTGCTCTTATACATGGTCCGCACAGTAAATGCGCTGACCTGACGGATAGTCTTATCCTACTCTATCTTATAATCCGGCAGTTCCTCCTTCAAATAGTCCTTCAGATACTGCAGCGCATCCTGGGATGTTATTTCAGGGTCTTTGCGCAGGGATACATTGATCAGATTTAATCCCTCATGGATCACACTGTCATTTACAGATATTTTCCTGCCCCGGATATTTGGTACGATCTCGTTCAAAAAGTAATCCCCTATATCCTGGCTGCCGAACCATGGGCTCTTATAACTTCCCAGATCTGGATTCTCTTCATATGGCCTGATGGCAGTGGTCAGAAGCCCTAAGGTGTTCAGGGCCTCTGCCCCTTCTGTCGACAGCGTGGCAAACTTGATAAATTCCCATGCCAGCCGTTTATCCTTACAGGTCTTGGTAATCCCCATGGTCGTACCGCCCCAGAGAATATTCCCCTCCGGTGCGCTCATAAGGCCCCAGTGCCCCTTGTCTTTTCCTTCAGGGTCATACTGCTCGATTTCAAATGCCACTGACCACGTGGCGCATCCTGTAAAGATATGGGTGCCCTTCCCCAACGCTTCATACCATTTCGGCGTCCATGCCTCCAGCGTATCAGAAGTGTGGCTGTCCCTGAACTTGCAGACTATGTCCAGGGAATGCTTGAGCGTATCCGTGACACGAATAGTATCCCCCTCAATCCAGGGAATCCCTTGCTGTTCTCTGATAAACTGCTGCGCATCTGCCAGTCCCGGCCACAGATACACAGTCCCATTGCTGTTATCATAGACTTCTTTTCCCTTTTCTATAAAAGACTGCCAGTCCGGGAACATTGCTTCCAGTTCCTTCGGATCATCTGTACCCAGATATTCCTCTGCCAAATCCCTTCGATATGCAAGACCTGCCGCTGCAAGAGTCTGTTCAATACCGCATACATCCCTTTTGCTGTTCATCATCTGCGGGCGGACGCATTCGTGGACCTGTGAAATGTCAAACCCATATGGCTCTTGATTCAATGGTTCCCACATGTCCAGTTCAAAAATTTCCGCCCGATAGGCCATGACCGCCCAGCCAATATCCGGCAATTCCCCGCCTGTGATCAGTGCTGTTTTATATTTTTGTATTAAATCTCCATTTTCCACGGGCGTATACTCAAACTTCACATTTGGATATTTTTTCCGGAAAGCCTCTGTGACCGTTTTAAAATATGCGTCATCCCATCCCCACATGGATAATGTGCCTTCATAATCTGCGGGAAGTGGTTCATCATAACTTTCCTGCCAATCAATATTCTCATGGTTTTGCCCGTCCGCCTTTGGTATCTTCTCTGTCACTTCCGGTTCACGCTGGTTCTTCCCGCATCCCACAAGGGAAAGAAGGCTTATTACGACCAAAAAACAACACACTTTTTTCACTTTACTCACCATCCTGCAAGACCGGAAGGCGCATCATGACTTCCGTGCCTCCTTCCTTTCGTCTCCTGATTTTCATCTCATATGGCTCTCCATAGAGATATTCAATCCTGTCCCGGATATTACTGATGCCGATATGTTTTCTGCCATTCTTTTCATAGACGATCTGCTCTCTGTTCCGGAATTTAAGAAGCCGGTCATCTGCAATCCCCTGCCCGCTGTCTCTTACCATCACTATAATATTCCCTTCCGCTTCTTCTATTGTGACAGTTATCTTCCCCTTGCTTTCCGTTGGCAGAATCCCATGTAACAAAGCATTTTCCACTAAGGGCTGAATGCTTGTCTTCAGTATGCGGTACCCTTTCAATGATTCCGGACAGCTTATCTCTGTTTCAAACATATCCGGGTAACGGTACTCCTGAATCTGCAGATAACATTTTGTCAGTTCCAATTCTTTTTCGATTGTTGTCTCCACCCTGCCTTCCCCCAGATTCAGCGTTTCCTGGAGTGTGTAGATCAGTGCGTTGACGATTTTAACGATTCGCTTATTTTTTTCTGCCGCGGCAAGATATACGACGGTATTCAGCACATTATAGAGATAATGGGGATTCACCTGTGACAGCATGATATCGAATTCCATTTCTTTTTTCTGCTTCTCATAGGTGATCCGCTCCTCGATTCCCCGTTGTATTTCCCCTATCATTGCCTGATAGCACTCATATAAGGTTTGTATTTCATCCCCGGTGTGAACGATTTCCACTGAATCCATGGAATCATACTGCGTGTTCCCCATCTGCTGAGACAAATATGTAATAGGTTTGATCCGTTTTTCCAGCGTCCTTGAGGTAAATACAAGAACAAGGCCCAGGGACAGCACAAAGGAGATTGCAAAGAAGTTCAATACAAAATAGCTCTGCCTCCAGAGATAACCATCTGTGATCAGCGTATACAATTCCCAGCCGGTATACCCTACGGCATGGCAGATCAGATAGCCGTTTTCTGTCCTGAGGCTTAAATTTTCTTTTATTGTACCCTGTTTTTTTATGTATTCCTGAATCTTTTTATCCTTATCATTCTGAAATAAAACTTCCCCGCTGCTTCCTGCCAGGCATACATTTTCATACTCCTGCCCGTAAACTTCCATCTGGTCAATAAAATAGTTCAGGTAGACCTCTATGTAAAGCGTTCCCTGCTGCTTTCCGAAATCCTCCTGACTCCATATTTTCACACGATAACATACCACCGGGGACGTGACCCTGGATTCCAGCCCAATATACGGTTTAGAATACTGTAAGGAATCATCCTTTTTAAATTCCACAAATTCCCGGATTCCAAATTTCCGTTCCAGATAGTCCTCCTCACTTGCCCCAAAACCGCTGCCGTATCTGCCCCCGTTTTCCAACTCTAAAAATGAACTGGCTACATAGGTTTTTAGGCTGTTGTAAAATGCCAGCCTTTTGCTGATTCTGTCTTTCTTTCTGGACAGCTCAAACTCACTTAACTGTTCCTCTTCCTCCAGGGCCATCTGCAGTGTTTCGTCGATAATAACGCTTTTGGCAAAATTATCAATATCCTCTGTCATAAACTGCATCTGGTTCACGATCTGCTGCTGCTTGACCTCCTCATCTGAAATCTTCTGCTCCCTCACAATACGGACAAAATACAGATAGCCTGCCAGGGCACTGAATGCCATGGAGACAGCAATAAAAATCGTGATACTTTTCAGTATCTTCCACTTCAATCCGCCTTTTCTCAATTCTTTTCGTTCCATTTCTTATACTCCTGAGGCTTCATGCCCACATTCTTTTGGAATATCTGGCTGAAATACTGGCTTGTCTTGTATCCTGACAGTTCTGCCACTTCTGACACATTGTACTGTCCGCTCTCCAATAATGCCTTCGCAGCATCCATCCTGCACGTTGTCAGATATTTTAGAAACGTCATGCCCACTTCCTTTTTAAAGACCTGCCCCAAATAAACACCGTTCATATGGAAGACATCCCCCATCACATCCAGGCTTAACTCTTTCTTATAATTTTTACGAATGTAGCGCATCATCTCCAAAACAATATTGGAATATTTCGTCCCCTCACCCTCGTGGATCTTCCCGTTCAGACAGAGAAAGCGTTCTGTATAATACTGCCGTATGTCCTTTACTTTATACACATTTTCTTTTTCATCCGGACCCGTGACGCTTTCTTTTTCTTTTATTTTCCTATAAGTCATTTCCAGTAAATGTACCAATTCTTTTAAGGATTTCAGCTTAAACTGAGGATAAGTCACCAGGTCAAAGAGGTAATCCAGCATCTCCTTAATATCCCGGCTTTCTTTATAGACAGCACTTTCCAGGTCCATCCTCTCATCTCCCCAGACAACGCTGTCCTGGTTTTCTATTTCAGCCATCTGTTCCAGTGCAAGACATGCCCCGGCCTCCCAAAATACCGCAAACCGAATCTGCCGTGACATTTTCTGGAACGTAAAACTAATCTCACTTTTCCTGATCTCGTAACTGTAAAGTACATTGATTTCCTTTCCTACGGTTTCTTTCAATACCTCGGCAAGCTGTCTGCTCTTCTCCTCGATCAGATGGTTGATCTTATACTTGCTCACTTCCTTTTCGATCTGATACAGTATGATCTGATGGCTTTCGTTCATCTTAGCATCCGCAACATAAGATACGGTTTCTTCCAAAGGGGCTTCCATTACATTCCTGATTGTTTCATAGTTCTCTATGCAAAGGCTCTGTCCGGTAAAAACCCCGTTCTGAAAAATATCTTCTCTATGCAGCATGATCATAAACAGGCGGTTCCCTAAATCCATCTCCTCAAGCCCCGGCATGGCATCCTGTTGATAGATCAACTGCTTCATAAAATATTCCTGGTATATTTTTTCCTTTTTTGACTGTTTTGCCAGCTCGGCTTTGATATGCGTAAGCTCGGCCAGCAATGACTCTTCACTCAGCTCATGCTTCAGCAGATAATTGGATACTCCGTACTGTATCCCTTTTTGGGCATACTCAAAATCTTTATATGCGGATAAAAGGACGACAATCGCTGCAGGATTCTTTTCCTTGATCTTTCCGGCCAGCTCCAGTCCGTCCATTCCGATCATCCGAATGTCAGAAATAACAATCTCCGGCTTATATTTCTCATATAACGCCCATGCCTTCTTCCCGCCTGTTGCACGCCCAACCACCTGGAATCCTTCTGACTCCCAGTCAATCAGGCTTTCCAGATAATCCAATGCCAATACTTCATCATCCACAAGAATCACTTTGATCATGGGACACCCTCCTCACTTTTCTAACTATAAAATATCACATTTATTATTATTTTACTGTATAAATTCTAAATATTTTGTTTAAATTCTATAGCGGGCTCAGAAATTAAAAATAGGATGACATAATGCCATCCTAATCTGTAACTACTCTTATGCACAGTCAGTACAGTAACTGCACAGACCTGACTGAACCGTTATTATCATCTTATATTTTCCCGTTTTTCCCTCTGCTTCTGTCATTTCCAGAAGATAACAATCATCAGGACTGCATTTCGGATAGCAGTATCTGCAATAAATAGCTCAGGCTTTCTATTCAAAACATTCGCTATAATACATCTGCAAAATGCAGTTTCAGACGCTTGAATATTCCGGAACCTAAAATAAATATTATTATCGTCACAACCCAGAAATAGATTCCCCACTTCCAATGAGCAGTAAGCCATGTCTGCCCTAATATAGAATCTCTGTATCCAGATACAATATAATACATAGGGTTAAGCTTAAATATTTTCATCAGCATGGGATGTCCGCTCAATCTATTTATATCCCACATAATAGGGGTCATCCAAATCCCTACCTGAAGAAAGATATTAATGATCTGTGTCAAATCCCGAAAAAAAGCCACAATAGCACTGGTGGCATACACAAGAGCCAATACGAAAACAAACGTACAGCCAGTATAATAAAAGATCTGCAGTGTATGAAGAGTAGGCGTATACCCGTTAAATGAGCAGATAATAAGTGCAAATACTACAAAAAACGCATGTACAAACAATGCGGATAATACCTTCACAATGGGAAGAATACTGATTTTGAAAACCACTTTCTTAACCAGATAATTATACTCCATCAATGCATTCGTTCCGCCATTCAGCGCATCCTGGAAAAAGAACCAGGGAATAATTCCTGAAATCAGATAAAGAACAAAGGGATATTCCGCCATATCACCAGCTTTCAGTCCAATGGTAAAAACAAACCAGTACACCATGATCGTGACAACCGGCTGAATAAATGCCCATACAATTCCCAAATAAGAACCTGCATACTTTGTCTTAAAATCATTTCTGGATAATGACAAAATAAGCCTTTTATTATGATATAATTCCATTGGCAGTCCTAACATTTTTTCTTTCATATTCTGTTCCTGTTTATTTACTTTCCATATATTCTTTTGTTACATTCCGCTTATGATCTTCTTCAGAATATGAAGCAGCTTCAGGGAAAATAATTGCGATATAAAAATATTCCTTGTCCTGTCTGACTTCACAGATCCCATTCATCTTTTCCATCATATTCTTAACACTCGGTATCCCTACGTGGGTGCTTTCCACTGTTTCCTCCAACTGTTTTACCGCATTTCTGAAAGAGAATCCGATTTTGTTCCCATTGCAGACAGAGCATATCTCAACTGCTTTTTGGGGATCGGCATATTTTATAATATTTGATGATATATTATCCATGATACGCCATATATAATCCGTACAAATCCTAAGTTTCTTATCTACCCACTCCATACTGAACTCTATAGTAAATCCCTTCTGTCGAAGATAGCTGCAGGTTTCCGAGAACAAGTCATAAAACAGGACTTCATAATATTCCGGTTCCTCCAACACCATTTCCGTTGTTCCGGTTACCAGCGTATATTCATATAGATGTTCTGTAAGCTGTTTCATTCTATGTGCTTTCTTGTCTATCTTCTCAATATATTCTTTTAAATGCACTTCATCTTTATATTTTCCTGTCTTTATAATTTCAGTATATAACATAATAGAGGTGACCGGTGTCCTGATGTCATGAGACATCTCCGTAATCACCTTTTGATTTTCCCGCACGATATCCGCTTCCCGTTTAATCAGGCTGCGAAAAGATAAACGCATATTGTCCAGGCCCTCCGCCAGCGCAGTAAGCTCGTCTTTTCCTTTTACCGTAATCTTATAGTCCAGGCTCCCGCCTTCCAGTAGTTCAATCTCTTCACTTAACTTTAAAATATAATTCATTTTCCTGCGGATTCCCAAAAGAACCAATATTAAAAACAAGATAAAGGAAAACATGATCTCTATGATTAATGCATAATTGTAAAACTGATATGCATATAACCCCCAAATGTATGCCTGTGCTTCCCCATCAACAAATTTTACCGAATAATAGTTCTCCCATTCATAATCACCGGCGGCAATTTCCTCTTCCCATAATTCCTGCTGAGGATACTCTGAATCAAATACCTGAATACCGTCCTTATAAATCCTTATGGTAAGGATTCTCTGCTTTTTCACCCATGAATCCAGTGACTCCGCATCTCTTGATGTAAGCTGATTCCGTTCAATATACTGCTGTAGTTTTCTGATATAGTTTTCATCCTGCTGTCTTTCATATCCGGTATGATCATAATAGCAATTAATCACATATTCCATCGAATAATTCATCACCCAAAAAACAAGTCCTGCCGCGATTGCTGAAAAAACCAAAAGCCGCAGAAGCTGGAAATAGATAGAATTTTTTTTATTCACTGCCTGCGTCAAACTTATACCCCTTTCCCCATTCAGTACGTATATATCTTGGATTTTTAGGATCCGGCTCTATCTTTACTCTTAGATTCCGAATATGTACCATGATGGTACTGTTACAAGAATAAAAATATGGTTCCTGCCACACACTTTCATAAAGATTCTGCGCCGAGAATATCTTCCCCGGATACTGCATCATCAGCAGCAGGATGTGATACTCAATATCTGTTATCTCCTTTTCTTCTCCCTTTACATAAACCTCATTAAATGATTGATGTATCCGTATACCGCCCATTTCCAGATAGGTTTCGGCATCACCTCCCGCGTTCTTTCCCATGTACACCTTATATCTGCGCAGTAGAGCTTTTATCCTTCCCAGGAGCTCTGCGTAGGAAAAGGGTTTAGGCAGATAATCATCCCCACCCGCCATCAGCCCGATCAGCTTATCAGATTCCTGAACCTTTGCTGTCAAAAAAAGAATCGGAACATTGGAAACCTTTCGTATTTCTCTGCATGTATATATTCCTGACATTCCCGGCATCATGACATCCAAAATGACCAAATCTGTCTTGTCATTTAAGATCTCCAGCCCCTGTCTTCCGCTCGCCGCCTCCTTCACTTCATAGTTCTCACTTTCCAAAAGAATACGTACTCCTTCACGAATATCGGCCTCATCTTCTACAATTAAAACCTGCTCCCTGTCCATACTTTGCTCCTTTCCAACTGCGGATACCCATTTTTAATGAGAATTTATTCTTTTATTTTATACTTCCATTCCCAATCCCATCAGCAATACAATAAATTCAATCAATCCTGCAGTAACAAGCCCTATTTTACCAAAAAGATATGGTTTTTTAATCTTTATCGGAAGCACAAATGCAGCTGCCATCAGCATCGAAATTGTTATGACCATTCCTCCTGCAGCCGGTCCCCTGCCATTCTCCATGGCATAAAAAGCCGGCAGGATCAATGCAGAGGAGGTCACAGGAAGTCCCAGATACCACTGACGTTTTTCGGTTTCTCCCTGCTGCCTTTCTTCCTCCAGGACATTAAAATAAGCCAGCCGTATCAATGCACATAACAAATAAAGGCACCCTGCCAACAGGCCGGAATACCTCTTCCCGCTGATGTTATACGTAAATAATGCAGGAAGCACCCCAAAACAGATCAGGTCGCTCAAGGAATCAATCTGAATTCCGAACCTTTTCTCTCTGACACTCCTTTGCTTTGTAGCTGCCACTGTACCGTCAAACATGTCGCATACCCCCGCGGTCATAAGACAGAGGACTGCCTGCCTGTATGCCCCTTCCATCGTATACGTAATACCTACAAATCCTATCAGCATTCCCAGATAGGTCAACACGACTGTATAATTATAATAGCCGCATAACCGTTTCTTTTCCTCCATTTTTCCACCTCTTTCATTCCTTATGATACAACCGTTGAGAATATCAGACTATATGCCAGGATACACCACGGCTTGCCAAATATGATAATCGCAGTAAATTTGCGGGCAGTCATTCTTGTTATACCGGTAAAATAACAAAAAAAATCATCTGGAAATAATGGCAGTACCATACCGAGAAACAGCACAATTGTATAGAATCTGCTCTCCGCTGCCCAAGTGGCCCATTTTTCATATCGTTTTCCGGGAAACATCCGGGAAACCAAATCTTTGCCATATTTTCTGGCCAGCCAGAAAGCGATGACAGAACCTGCGGATATTCCGATATAGTTACACCAGAACCCTCCCATCCATCCAAAAAGAACTGCGCCTACAATACACCCCAAGAATCCGGGCAATACTGGCAGCACCACCTGTACCGCCTGAATCCCGGTCAATATAACGGGACCCAGAAGCCCAAAACCTGCAATATACCGCTGCAGCGTTTCTACAGAATGAAACCTGCCGTCCAGATAAGCTTTAAAAAGGGCAGCACAGAAAGCCAGACACATCAGGAGCAGAAAAGCGGTTATCCATTTCTTCTTACCGCTTGAATCATCTATATTCATTTTTGTGCATCACCTCCATTTTGGATATTTCTTTCTTAATGTATTAAGGATGAAATGGGCTGTACACTCCTGTACAGCCCATCATGTTTCCTTTTAATTATTACTTTTGTCCTTTACAAAATCATTTTTATTTGCTATGTTCGATTTTTTCGTATCGCTATTCTTTTTATCCTTATCTTGTTTTGACTGTGTTTTTTTCTTTGTTTCAGTATCTTTCTCCCTGTCCTTCTGTACACCGGTACTGTTTTTTTTCTGTGGTGTTTTCTTGTTATCCTGTTCCTTTTCGTCAGCAGACGAATTGGACCTGTTCTTTGTCTCCGGCTGGGCGGACTCGTTCTTTACTCCCGGCTGAGGGGGTGCTGCATTTTTATCCTTTCCCCCGCAGGCTACCATACCAAGTGCCATGATACATACTACACTGAGTACAAGTCCTCTCTTTAAGATTCCATTCCTTGCTTTTTTGCTGTCATTCATTTGTTTTGCTCCTTTCGCATTGGATTTTATGATATGTAACTGTGTTTCGTTACTATCTTAAGTATCATCAAAAAATCTTAACCATTCCTAAAAAACTTCTTAATAAATCTAAAGTTACATTTATCATTGAATATGGTTTTTATGATTTGAAACTGTTCTCCGATTTTTCATAGATAATTTCTTCAGTCTTCGCAAATCATATAGAATTAATGATTGGATACTCAATCGCTGGATGTTACGCATCCAGAAATTATAACGCTGGGTTTCGCAGTAACTGCGAAGATACAGCAGCATTTCATACAGGATCATCTTTTCACGGTCCCCGGATGTAAGGATGAGCGGTCGTTTGCTCACCTCATTGTAGCCAGCTATAAAATCCGTCTCTTTTTCCACATCATCGTATATAAACAAAGCAGATACAAAAGCAGCCAATGGATCACCAAAAAAGCTTCGTTCAAAATCAATGATCGCGGAAATGGAAGACGTCCGCTTTTGACTCAGAAACACGTTTCCTGCCCACATATCGAAATTCACTAACACGGGAGTTTTTACCGTATCTAACAATTCCCTTCTGGAATATATTGCTGACCTTATTTCCTTGTAAGGCAGTTTTCCCCCCTGCTTACTGATCTCGTACAAAACATCATCTACCATAAAGGTAAAAGCCTTGCCCCATGTAGAGAAGCGTCCTGCAAAAGCATGGTTTATATCTCCGAACCAATCATATTCCACACTATGTATTCTCGCTGTGTAACGTCCAAGTGCCCTCATAAGTTCCGGATTTTTCCCGGGCCAGAGTTCATACCAGGACTTTCCTTTTATCCGTTCCATAATAAAATAATCACAGGGAATAACTTTCCTGGAAAAGTCGTAGACATATATCTTTGGAATCGGGATTTTCACATGTTTCAATAATTGATAGGCATAGATCTCAGCACGCAAAATATCCTTCTCATGATTCGGAACCCCAACAGATTCTATGGGGCTTGTTTTTAAGACCACTCCTTTTTCAAGGCCGCCGGTTCCTTCGATCTGATAAAGGGTATTAAATGTACCGCCTTTTAATGTCCTGACTGAAGTGATCTCCGCACCGGGAAAATGCTTATTGACCAGTCTGCGAATCTGCTCTCTTGTGAATACGTTCTTCGTCACAGTCTTCACTAATCTTCAACCTCCAACTTATTTTATCCCTTTTAAACCCATGCATGATCGGCTTAATCCTGATACAGATGCTGCACCCTCTCTTCTTTATTTGATCCTCAGTTTTATCGGCACTGTAAAATATCTTTTTTCATATTTCCTGCCGATTATATCTAATATTACAAGTGCAGCAATTACTACAGCACCCAACTTTAACAAACTGTACTTTTTCTTATTGTCAACAAACTTCATAACAACACCTCCGCTGCTTTGCATAGTCACTTGCTGCATCCATAGGATTTCAAACTTTAAACGTTACCTCCATCCTCATTCGCTTCTCTTTAACCCGGAGTGATAGGAATAATATTCCTGACCTGCCTTCGACTGTCCGGCTGCTTCTGCTGTGGCATTTACCCAGTCAAGATCTTCGGACTCCACTGTGTCTGAAACCAACTCTTTAAAAAATGAATAGGCGGCAAATCCAAGAGCGGTGATCCCTGCTCCGATCAATAACATTTTGGTACTCTTTTTCATGATAAACATCCTTTCTGCTATTACATATAATGGTATTTCTTTCTTTCCCTGATCAAAAAGAAAAGTGAGATTACAAACGCAAAAATTTCCGCTGTGACATCCGCCCACCATATGCCGTCCAGACCAAGTAAAACAGGCAGAAACAATACCGCGGCAAGCTTGAAGATAAATGTCCGCAGGAAAGAAATCGCTGCCGACACACCACCGTTGTTGAGGGCAGTAAAGAAGGAAGACGCAAAAATATTAAATCCCACGATCAGAAATGATATGGTGGAAATCCGAAGGGCATGAACCGTCATCTTAAAGAGTGTCATATCGTATCCCACAAAGATATCGGAAAGCGGAAGGGCAAAAATCTGCGCCGCCACGACCATACCTCCCCCAATCGCCCCCATCAGGATGATGCTTTTTCGGAACAGATTCTTTAGTTCTGCATGGTTATCAGCGCCATAGTGATAGCTGATGACCGGCGCGCATCCCATAGAATATCCAATAAAGACAGCGGCAAAAATAAATTGAACATACATGAGAACACCGTAAGCGGCGACGCCATTTTCTCCGGCATATTTCAGCAGCTGAAAATTATAGAAGATACCCACGACGGATGAAGTAACACTCGATACCATTTCGGATGCGCCGTTCGCACAGGCTTTGACGATAGGAACTGCCTCCAACTTGGTTCTTGTCAGGCGGAGAAGGCTGGTATTGGGCCGCAGGAAATAAATGAGTGGGATCAGGCCCCCCACACATTGACTCAGCCCTGTGGCAATAGCCGCACCTGCTACTCCCCATTTGAAACCAACGATAAACAGGGCATCCAATGCCATATTAGTCACACCTGCCGCTACGGTCGCCGCCAGACCGAGATTTGGTTTCTCCGCCGTGATCAGAAATCCCTGAAGCGCGTTCTGGAGCATAAAGGAAATGCTGAAGCCCATCATGATCCTGCCGTAGAGTACACAATTGGGAAGCATACCTCCGTCTGCCCCTAACCAGACTGCTACCGGACGCATGACTGCGATTCCGATTATGGAGAGAACAGCGCCTGAGATGACTGTTATCCAGACCATCATGGTAAAATAACGGTTTGCTTTTTCCCGTTTTTGTTCTCCCAGTGTTTTGGCAACCAGAGCGCTTCCGCCTGTCCCCAGCATAAAACCGACACCACCAAAGATCATATCAACCGGCATGATCAGATTTATAGCGGCAAAAGCAGTCTTTCCGACAAAATTGGATACAAACAGACCGTCCACCACACCGTAAATAGAGGTAAATACCATCATAATGATAGATGGAAATACAAATTTTAATAATTTTTTATAATCAAAATGATCAGATAATTGAATCGCCATGATCTTTCCTTTCAAACCAGATTTTTACAAAAGCCGCCAGGTGCGGCACAATTTGGGGGATATCAAGACCAGTGGTATTGACACAGAGATGATAAGCTCTCTTATCCCCCCACGGGTACCCGGAAACAAGGTCATAGCTTGCCGCCCGGGCTTTATCTATCTGCCTGATCCTGCGTTCAAGTTCGCGCTCAGACAGTGTTTTGCCCGGAGATGCCCGATTCCGGCAGCGTTCCTTTTTTGCAGCCATATCCGCATATACAAAAATGTTGTATGGCCCCATATCATGAAGTACAGCGTCTGCGCCTCTGCCTACGATCACGCAGTCTTCCCTTTTTGCAAGGGTACGGATAATTTTGTGCTGTTCTACCAGCATATCCACTACCTGATTCATGGCATAAAACGGTGTGCTGAAACTACACCGAAAGGTATACGGAAAGTTCACAGTAAAATCTCTTTCCAGATGGTTTTCGATATACTGTTCATCCAGCTTAAGGTTTTCCGCAATTTTGCTGATGATCTCTTTGTCATAATAAGCGACACCGAGAACATCTGCCAGACGTTTTCCCAGTTCCCTGCCGCCGCTTCCAAACTCACGGCTCACTGTTATTGTTTTCATATTATTTCCTCCTGTGTTCAGTTTATTTAATAAAAGCAATCATCCCTTTTTCATTTAACCGGTATAAAAATGCAAAAAACAGCGGTACACCAAGCATACCTAAAAATCCGAAATATTTTAAACCGAGCAGCATACCTGCAAAGGTAACCATAGGATGCAGACCCATCTGTTTTCCCACAAGTTTTGGCTCTATGGTATTTCTTACGATAGCTATAACGAGATAGAGTAGAAGGATACCTGTTCCGATTCCATAATCCCCCATGACCAATGAAAGAACTCCCCACGGCAGCAGTACAGTCCCTGTTCCTAAAACCGGTAAAATATCCACAACGGCAACCAGTGCGGCAAGCAGAATGGCATGTGGGATTCTCAGAAACGTAAATCCCAACGCAAGCTCCAGAAAAGTGATGCCAAAGATTGCTATATAAGAGACCAGGCATTTTAAAATCGTTCCGCCAAAAAAAGAACGTGCCTCTTTGAAAACCTGACGTTTGCTGTCCGGAATCTGGCGTATGATAAATGTTTTTATCCTTTCAAAATCAATCGTAAGGAAAACAGTGGCAATGATCGTTATGATCGTCTTTAAAAATAAGGATGGGATTACAGATGCAGCTCCCGTAATCATTTTAAAAAGAAAACCCGATGCAGCCGTGATCCCTTTTCCCATTGACTGCATAAGGACAGAAAAAATCTCTCCTGCATCCGGACCAGGCACTGCCAGCAGTCCATCCAGTTTATCTGCTGCGGCCTCTAAAAACGGAAAAACGACTTCCGTAAACAGCGATGGCAGAGCGTCTGCAGTTTCTTTCATTCCCTCCACAATTTTACCTCCTGCGGCTCCAAACAAAATCCCTATGATTATGAAAAACAGTACCACAACAGGAATGCAGATAAAGGGTCTTTTCAGATGCGTTTTTTCTGACAGCATACAGATCGGGCGGTTTAAAATACAAGCTATGATTCCCGCGATCAAAAACGGAGATAAAACGGGTAATGCATATTTTATGATACCGTATGTAATTATGGCTATGATTGCCCAATAAACGAATTTCGTTATGAACCCCCGCTGTTGTTCCGTCTGCTGACGGTCATTCCTCTGTTCTTTCAATAAGCACGCTCCTTTCCGTCCATAAAACTCCATTCGCAAAATCTTTTTTCCATTTTATTGTCATCATATGTCTCATCAATAACCCGCTCCACACGGTTTTTTGGCGTTATCCCTTCATGGCGGTCTCTCCAGCGGACCAGGCACATGGCTGTCAGGGAAAGATTAACAGCCATAAATACACTCATGAAGATACAGGCCGCTTTCCAAAATTTCGCCTGCATCCTATCAAACATCTTATCGATCACCGGCACTAACCATCGTGAGAAAACAATTCCCAGTGCCCCCCACAAAACAGTCATTTTAAGACTTACCCGGCCTTCGATATTCAGAAAATGCCTGCTGTAATCCCAGGCTTTCATATGGAGCCAATATTCCAGAACCCAGCTGCAGGCATACTCAAACACAGCGGCAATCAGGGAAAATACCAGAAACTGCGTTATCCGGCTTTTATTTTTTAACCGGACAGATCCCAGATAAAGCCCGACTGCTCCAAAACCATAGATAATACAAAACGGTCCCCACATGGAAACCACATGGGTCTCCCAATGTCCCGCCCGGATCAGACACCAGATACCTTCCAGAATCACGCCTAAGACACTGCCGATCATAAACAGCCAAAACATATTCTCATAAGCAATAGGTTTTGTCATGGTATTCTGCTTCATAAAAACGCCTCCTTTCCTGTTTTTTGTACCCTCTGTCCGCCTGACGGGCAGCCATCATGCTCGGATATATTTTCCGCATATGCGCATCATCACCTATCCAAAGCTCCTAAACGGATTGTGCGGCAAACTGACTTTGATACAGTTCAGCGTAAAAGCCATTGCGGGCGAGCAGCTCCTCATGGGTGCCCTGCTCGATGATCGTTCCTTCCCGCATCACTAAAATAAGGTCCGCATCCCGGATAGTGGACAAGCGGTGTGCAATGACAAAGCTGGTCCGCCCTTTCATCAGATGATTCATGGCTTTCTGGATCTCAACCTCTGTCCGTGTATCCACGCTGGATGTTGCTTCATCCAAAATTAAAATGGCCGGGTTGGCAAGAATCACCCTTGCAATTGTCATCAGCTGTTTCTGGCCCACAGAGATGCCCGTCAGTTCATCATCTAAAATGGTCTGATAACCCTGGGGCAGAGTACGGATAAAATGATCGATTCTGGCCGCCTTCGCAGCCCCTATGATTTCTTCCATCGAAGCATCCTCATATCCATAGGCTATATTCTCGGCGATCGTGCCATTAAACAGCCAGGTATCCTGCAATACCATTCCAAGAATAGAACGCAGCTCTTTTCGGTTCATGTCCCTGATGTTGACACCATCAATGGTGATCCTGCCGCCCTGCAATTCATAGAACCGCATCAGCAGATTGACAAGCGTTGTTTTTCCAGCTCCCGTCGGTCCCACAACAGCGATCTGACTGCCTGCCTGTATCCGGAAATCAATATTTTTCATCAGGATTTTGTCATCGCTGTATCCAAACCGTACCTGCTCAAAAGAAACATTTCCCCGAGGGGTCGGAAGCAAGACCTCGTTGGTTGCATCCGGTAATTCCTCCAGCTCGTCTTCGATCTGATAAACCCGCTCTACGGAAGCGATTGCTGCCTGCAGGCTGTTGAGTGTATAGGACATCTCCGTGACCGGTTCGGATATCTGGTTTATATATTGGAAAATAGCCTGTACTTCACCAATAGAGATTGTGCCGCTGATCACGGACATGGCTCCGCGGACAGCTATGACCACATAACCAATCTGTCCCAACAGGCGGATCAGAGGGTTGATGGCATAGGTAATAAATTGCGCGTTCAAAGAAGTCTTCCTCAATTTTTCATTCAGCTCATCATTGTTCTTTATCATCTCTTCCTGCAGATTAAATGCCTTGATCAGGCTGTTGCCTGTAAAAGATTCCTCGATATTGGCATTCAATTCCCCAAGTGCAGACTGATTTTTTGCGTAATAGCGGTTTGTCTTCATGGAGATCAAAACGGCAGCCGTCATGCTCACAATTATGGTGAGTAATGCAACCAGTGTTAAAGAAGGACTGATCGAAAGCATCATTACGAATGCGCCGGTGATCGTGATCACCGCAGAGATAAACTGTGTCAGCCCTTCCTGCAGTGTATCCGCCACTTTTTCAAGGTCACTGGTCACACGGCTCAGAATATCGCCTTTTTTGTGCGTGTCATAATACCGAAGCGGAAGCCGGTTCAGTTTCCCGCTTATGGATTCCCGCAGAGAGAGTGTCAGTTTTTGCGATACGCCGGCTAAGATATACTGTGGAATGTAGTTAAAAAGCGCCCCAAGCAGATACAATACCAGGATGGCGAACATAATGTTGCCCATGGATATAAGGTTTACTGTAAATATCCCGCCAATGGCCCTTGCATTCTGCACTCCGTCAAAAATCCGGTTAATCGCCCGGCCAATCAGTGTCGGTGTTAAAATCGTACACACAGCGGAAACAGCCAGACAGATAAATGTGAAAATAATCTTTCCCTTCTGCTTCATCAAATCCTTGAAGAAACGTTTTAATGTACCCTTGATATTTTGCGCACGGTCTGCTGTCATTCCTTCTCCCAGGGAATCGGTATTGTTCTGTACGTCCATAGCTCCTTTTTCTTCTATCATGCCAATTCCTCCTCACTCATCTGTGACCTGGCTATCTGCTGATAAACCGGGCAGTTCTCAAGTAATTCTTTATGTGTACCCTTGCCGACGATCTTTCCTTCATCCAACACAATGATCTGATCGGCATCCAGGATCGTACTGATCCGCTGGGCCACAATGATGACCGCACTTTCTGATACATCCTGTTTCAGTGCCTTACGCAGACGGGCATCCGTTTTAAAATCCAACGCTGAAAAACTGTCATCAAAAATAAAAATCTCCGGTTTCCTTATGAGTGCTCTTGCAATAGAAAGCCGCTGCTTCTGCCCTCCGGAAAAGTTACTCCCAGCCTGAGAGACCGGAGATTCCAACCCTTTTTCCAGATTTGTGATAAAGTCGTCGATCTGAGCGGTCTTCACAGCATGGTACATTTCCTTTTCTGTTGCGTCTTTTTTTCCATGACGCAGATTATCCGCGATCGTCCCGCTGAAAAGAAAGGCTTTCTGCGGCACGTAACCGATTTTGTCACGCAGCCCCTCCTGCGGATATTCACGCACATCTTTTCCGTCGATCAAAATATTCCCGTTCTCAATATCATAAAACCGCATCAGAAGGCAGGCGATCGTAGATTTTCCCGAACCGGTACTGCCTATAACTGCTGTTGTCTTTCCTTTTTCTACAGTGAAGTTTATATCCTGCAGTACCACTTCCTCTGCTCCCGCGTAACGGAATGTCACATTTCTGAATTCCACAGCCGCGTCTGCTTCTCCCTCGCTAATCTGCACAATACTTGCTGCCGGCTCCGGTCTGTTTTCCAATACCTCAGTGATACGGTTCGCACAGATCTGGGCGCGGGGAATGAAGATAAATACGGCAACTCCCATCAGCAGATACATAAGTGTCAGCATAGCATATTCAATGATCGCCATAATATCTCCGATCTCCATACCGCCTCTCGCCACCTGACTGCCGCCGACCCAGATGATCACCAGTGTACAGACATTCATAAGCACCATGACGAATGGTATCATGACTGCAAATATCTTATTTGCTTTAATAGCTGTTGCGGCATACTCCTGGAAAGTTTTATCCGTGCGCATTTTTTCATATCCGGTGCGGTTAAAAGCACGAATCACCCTGACCCCGATAATACTTTCTCTGACAGTCCGGTTGATCTTATCCAGCAGGACCTGCAGACTGTCAAATATAGGGATGACTTTTTTACCCATCATGACAACAAAAACAATGATCGCTATCATAAAGCCAAGAATCGTGAATGCCAGCAGCCTGTTTTTTGAAAATGCCAGGATCAATCCGGCAATCGTCATAAATGGGGCAGGAAGCAGCATTTCAACAATAATGGAGAAGGCCACCTGTATCTGTGTCACATCATTGGTGCTCCGTGTGATCAAGGATGCCGCGCCGAACCTGTTAAAGTCATTGATAGAAAACTCCTGTGCTCTCCGGAATAAGGCCCCACGGATATCACATCCCATGCCGGTGGATATATATGTGGATGTATATGTCCCGAGAACGGAAAATACCGCAGTGACCACAGCGGTCAGCAGCATAAACCCGCCTGTTTTCCACACATGATCCAGATCCCCTGTCACAATGCCGTTATTTACAATATCTGCGGTGAGTGTCGGGATATATAGGGTTCCCATGACCTGTATAAACAGCAATCCTATCATAAGCAGGAGTTTATTTTTATACGGCCTCAAAAAATATAATAGTTTCTTCATTGTAACCTCCTGTTCGTCAATAGAAAGCACGCCCCAGCGAATTTTCTATTGTCATAAATAAAAAGGAGCCGATAACCACGAATAAAAATCGTAGTTATCGGCTCTGCGTCTTCGCGTCTGGCTCTTTGATAATAGACATTTTAAATTGCTTCACGGTAATCAGGGCTTCCTGCTTACACTTCGGACAAAATAAAGGAAAATTCTGCAGCACTGTATTTTCCTGTATCTTTAATCTTGTTTTACTTTTACAAAAGGGGCATAGAAGCCACTGCTCTCTCATTCCGATCCCCCTTTTCCGCATTCCAACAGATGCCCCAGCTCCTCCTTGAGGAATAGGTGATGCTTTTCAGAAAGGGCAACTGCCGTATCCCGTTCTGTCTCTGACAACCTTGAAAATGCTTTCTGCTCAGCAATAAACAACGGCAGGATCATTTCCCTGCAAAATTCACTTCCCTTTTCTGTTAAATGTATAGATTTGCTGTTACGCGCTTTCTGTATCGGGGCAAGCTGTACATAGCCGGCTTTTACAAGGACATTGATCGCTGAGTTGATTGTCTGTTTCGGAATGCACCACAACTCTGCAAGACTGTTTTGTGTATAAATCTCATCTGATTCGCAAAGGCTGTACAAAACCCAAAATGCTGTATCAGAAACCCCCAAGCGGACAGCAAAGCGATGGTATAATTCTCCCTGCTTTCTGTCAAGCTGATTTAAAGCTGCCAATTGTTCTTTCGCATTGTTTTTCATTTTTTCCTCCTTTACAGCTCAAAATCCCGTTTCGGATTTTAATAATCATAAGTCCGAAACGGGATTTTGTCAATAGGTTTCATAAAAGCTTTAGAATATTTATAATATTTTTTATTTGTATCTGCATAGATGCGGCTCTGGAGGTTCATCCCCTCCCCGCCGCATGATACTTCTGCAGCTTACTCTGTGGCTTCTCCGGCAGAGTCATGACCAGCTTCCCGCTTCTCAAAAGCGGATTCACATATTTTTTCATGGCATAATACAAAGTTTTCACGCCCATAAACTCTGCGATCTCTGTCTTTGACCTTGGCTGTGCGCAGAATTTCAGTAAATCCTGTACGCTTTTCTCCCCCGGCATCTCTTCCGTATCCGGGCCGTTCACAGCATACAATGCACTTTCCATGACTACCGAAGGTTTTGATGACACACTGCGGTAGCTGACAGTACCGTTATAGAGGGTCACAACAAATTCATTGCGCCGGTTCTCAAAGACCGGGTCAGGCAGACCGGCATCTGCCATTTCCTTGCGGATCGTGGGGATACCGGAATAACGGTTCTCCGCTCCGGTCAGGCTCTCCGCCATGACTGCCAGGGCCGGATTGCGCAGGTCAGGCCGGGCCACGCCAAGCTGCTCTACTGTCATCCTGCCGTACAGGTTTCCCGGGCTATGGATCTCCAGGCGGTCTTTAAAAAAGTCGATCTGCACTGGAGTCCCCTCTGTATGCTCACTGTAATCTCTGTGGATCAGGGCATTTAAAACAGCTTCCCTGACTGCGTTCAGAGGATATTCGGCCTTATCCCTCCGCCTGCCGGTATCCGGGTCAATGATGGTCTTTACTTTCATGTTGCGCTTACAGAAACCCACAGCCTCCTCCACCATCTCGGAGATTGTTCCGCAGATTCTCCTGTTGTCCATGAAGCGCTCCAGGTCTTCACCCACGTCCCCAATCTCATAGCCCGGTACCACGACCGCGGTTATGCTGTACTGAGGAAATATACCCTGGGGATAGATGCAAAAATTCATAATCCCGGCCAGAGTGGGAATGCCTCCTCTGGTCACATTGAGCATCTCCAGCATCTGTGGCTCCTGAAGGAGAGAAAACTGCGGACGCTCTGCCTTCTTATCGTTCAAAAAACGTTCCAGCCTTGTCTGTTCCAGCATGGAAACCGGGATTCTCTCCACAGTACGCTCATCATCATGCACGTGCTTACGGTATGCCTCATAGCTGTAGATCTCATAGTCCGTCATGGGAAGGTCCGCATCTCCAACCCGTATATATGCGCCTTTTACTTTACCGGCGCCCTTATAGTAACAGGGACGTTCTGCAAGGTCAATGGCAGGAATCTCTGCGGAACATATGTTTACACCTTCGTATTCCGCAAATGTAAATACAGCCCGGACCGGCGGCTCCATCTGATTGCACTGCTCTGTCACCTTCTTCTGCAGATCATGCAGATCATATACGCCCACCGCCCGGAATGCCGCTCTCTCATCAAGACCGAAAATCAGGATACCTCCGCTGTCCTGATTGGAAAAGCCGGATAATGTATCATAAAGCCTTTTCGGACAGCCGTCTTTTGCAGCTTTCACTTCCAGAAACTGCGCCTCTGCCCTCTGTGCCCGGACTTTTGCAGCCAGTTCCCTTAACTCTTCCGGTAACATCAAATCCCCCTCTTTCGCAATACAGAACATTTGTTCTTATTTTATGGATTTATAATACCATATTACGGATGATTTATCAAGTTTATTTTGAAAGTTTTGTTTGTATTTTCAATATTTGTTCGTATATTTACCCCATTATTTTGTAATTTTACTTTTCTATTTCAATGATCCATCTGTAAACACCTGATGATTTTTCCGGAATCACGTCTGTGCCGGCACACTTTGCATAAAAAGGTACTGCCATTTCTGTGTACAAATTACAGGCCGCCGGAATCTCTCCCGGCGGCCTGTATCTCTTACCTGTTTCATTATTTCATAAAATACACATGATACTTTTCATGGTCTATCTCAGCCAAAGGAACAAACCTGCGCTGTCCCTCGGTAAACTCCAGACACTTTCCATTCTCCGTCCTTCTCATTTTCTGCAGATCCGGCAGCGGTCGGAACGCCTCTTCCTCTGAAACCTCTGCCAGTATATACGGTCCGTATGCCAGACTTCTAAACTTCCGGTTGTCCGGGGATACGATTTCTCTCATGGTATAGATTTCACGGACTATGACGGTCGTTTCCTGATTCCAGTTTCTTCTGATATGGATATAGCCGTCCGCTGCCGCCTCCCTGTAGATTTCTTCCCCTATCCGGATCTCAAAACCATCTGTCCACCCGGGCACACGAAATGCTGCCTCTTTATCCCCATATATCCTGACTGTAAAGCGGATAACCCCGCAGGTTTCTTCTGTCTGTTCTATATGGATTTTATCTGTTTTCAAAACAGACGGGATATAGAGATTGATATACACAGACTCCTGACTATCCATATAAATATCTTCCATATACCGGAATCTGCTCTCCAGCCCTGTTCCGTGGCAGCAGGTATTTTCCTCTGTGCTAAACTCCTTCTGTCCGCCCGGACGAAGGGGCATGAAATAGGTTGTTCCTCCGTCGTATGCATGGCTCATGGATGAAAGAACATGATTGCAGAGAGTATTCTCATAGTAATCCATCCTGCTGCCCGCAGGCTTCATACGAAACAGCCCGGAGGTCAGTCTCAGCATATTGTAGCTGGCACAGCTCTCCGCTGACTTGTCTGTGAGATAGTCTGTGAGATGACCGGCCATATGGAACATCTCTGTCTCACCGGTCCCGCCGATGGTGTAGACATGGCCTTTTGTAACCATATCCCAGAAGTTCCGGGCAATGTCCAGATACCGCGTCTCACCCTTAGCCTTATACATTTCCAGCGCGCCGATGATCTGGGGAATATGCTGGTTGGCATGCATATCCTTCAGCGTATCCACATTTTCCGCCATGGGATAGAACAATTTCTCATTGCGGAAATATTCCGCTGCCCTGTAATAACGTTCCTTCCCGGCTTTCTCATACAGTTTTACCAGGATTCCGATCATTCCTCCGAATTCACCTGCAATGTACATGGACCACATCCTGTCACGCTGTTCCTTTGTCAGAACAGAAAGCCTTTCGTACACCCAGTCCCCCATACGCTGCAGAAGCTCCAGCGCCTGATGATTTTCTCCAAGGGTACAGCAGTCGTACAAACCCGACATGATCTTATCCAAAGTATAGTACGGCGCCCAGATGGTGGGATATGTGGTGTATTCCTCCAGAAGGTCGAACTGCTCCTCCCCGTACGCGCTGAGGAAACCTTTATGCCATCCCTTTTCTTCCAGCGCCTTCTGACAGTGGAACAGGCCGGATACCATGTAATCCATTTTCTTTTTCAGCACTTCATCCCCGGAAGCACTATAGGAAAGGGCGAGGGCGGATAAATAATGTCCTGTGGTATGCCCTTTCAGATTACACTCCGGTGCGTCCCAGCCGGTCATGGGCTGGGCGCCCTTTGTATCCAGTCCGGCTGCCGCACGGAAATTATACAGCATCTGGTCATCGTCTGTTTTCTTCAGGAATTCTGCCATCTTCTCCTGGGCTTCATAAAACATACTTCCCGGCTTTAAGGTTACACTTCCTGCCGGAAAAGAAACCAGAACCTCTTTATCCCGGACTTTATTTTCCATACTTTTCTTCTTCTCATAGTGGATTTCCGCCAGCGCTTTTTTCTCCGTATCTTCCGCTGCGCCGCATACGCACAGGATTCCTTCTTCCTTTTTGGGTTCGTACGCATCCCACATAACAGGAAGTGTGACGGCATCCCCGTTTTCCTCCAGTACAATGACAACGGGAGGCAGCTCTGCCCTTTTTCCCGGCTCTGCATGGACAATCACTTTTTTTATCTCTTTGACCCGGACTTTTCTGGGTTCCTCCAGAACAGTGGCTTCAAAAACCCGGCTTGCTCTGCTTCCCAGGTATTTTGCTTCTACCTGCAGGGTCACTTTTCTGTTGCCGACGCCAAAGGTGGGCCTTGTCACTTTTCCGTCATGGCTGATAAAGAGAATCTCCTTTGACTCCCATTGAAAAGAAGAGCCGTTTCTCCCCTTTAAAGGCAGTTTCAGATCCGCGTCCACGGTATTCAGATTCCCTATGTAAATCTCTTCCAAATCTTTTTTTACAATTTCTGTCTCTGTCATATTTCCTCCTGAAATTTATACCTCTGCCGGTGTGAACACTTTTGCCTTCACCCAGTCTCTGCCTTCTACAATTTTAGCCACCAGCATGGCAAGGGCTGGATCCCCTGATACACTTACCATGGTACAGAACGGGTCTGTCAGGGTCCCCATGATGACAATAACGGGAATGACCGTTGTGGGGAATCCAAATGCTGTACATATGAACATTTCACCGATGAAACCGCCGCTCGGTATGGTTCCCACAATGATGCCGCTGATAACTGCCACCAGAACTGCTTTCACCATCTCCTGCGGTCCCATTTCCATATGGAAGACACCCAGAAGAAACGCTATTTTTACTATCTGTACTGCAATGACACCGTTTTTGTGCATGCTTGCCCCAAGGGGGATGACAAGGCTGCTGACCTCATCCGGGATTCCCATTTTCTTAGATGCCAACAGATTCAGAGGAATACAGGCTGTACTGCTGCAGGAACCGGCTGCGGTTGCGGCAGGAAGCCAGATTTCTTTCCAGTATCTGCAGAGGCCTTCTTTCCCGCCTCCCAGAAACGGCATAATGATTCCAAATGCCACAAAAAACAAAATACAGAATCCCACATAGATCACTGACATTCTCGCCACGGAACCGATGATCTGACTGCCTGTCTTCCCGATCAGTGTAGCAAAATAACAGGCAATGCCCACCGGAGCATAGAACATTACAATAGAAACCATCTTACCAAGGGCTTCGCTTAACGCCTCAAACAATGTGACCACCGGTTTCCCCTTCTCCCCAATACAGGCAACGGAAATACCGAAGAGAATGGCAAATACAATCAGTGCCATCATGTTGTTGATAGACAGCAGATCCACAAAATCAGAGGTAGTGAAGAGATTTACCAGATTCAGCGAAGTGTTTCCCGCATCCACAGCCTCATCAAAGACCACACTCACACCCTTGGCAGGGTCAAAGATCTGAACCGCGATAATGCCAAGGGCTGAAGTGATGATTCCCCCTCCCACTACCACTGCAAAGAAAACTCCCAGGACTTTTCCCAGCTTTTTCAGATTCCCCATGTTTGCAATAGAATTTGCGATTGAGACAAATACTACCGGTACGATAAGGCAGAATACCATATTCAGAAAAATATCTGCCAGCGGCTGCAGAACGCCTGCCTTCTCACCAAGAAACACGCCCAGCAGCGCTCCCACTACCACACCCATCAATAAAATGATGGAAAACTTGTAGTTCTTTAAAATTGTTTTCCATTTTGCCTGTGACTTCTCCATAATAAATTGACCTCCTGAAATATTATCTTTTTTGTTTTCCGTCTTGGCTTTTGCTGATGGACTTATTATAATATGACATTTTCGACAGGAAAATGGCAGAACATGACCTTTTATATAACAATACAAACCTAATTTATATAACAAAATTGATTATTTCTTGTTTTTCTCTGGAACAAATGATAAAATCATACAATAAATATTGTCATACGGGCGAAGAAACCCTTATTTTAACGAAAGGTCATGAACACTATGTATATCCACTTTACCTGTCCGCCTCTGCCGCATCTGATCGTGGGCGGAATGTCCATTTACCGCAAGGGGGACCGCCATGAACGGCGAATGATCCACAATACCTTTGATTTGATCTATGTAAGAGAAGGTGTTCTATATATGGAAGAAAAGGGGAAGCAGTTTACCGTGCAGGAAGGAGAATTCCTGATTCTGGTACCGGAACGAACCCATATGGGATACCGTCACTGCACGGAAGATACTGTTTTTTCCTGGGTGCATTTCTATACAGAGGGAGCTTTTTCCTACTCAGATGCCCCGGCTGTCAATCTAAGTGACAAAATGAACAAAAATAAATATTACCAGAAAGAGCAGTTCCACGTCTCTCTCCCGCAGTTTGGATTGATTCCGGAGGGATACAGAGAAAAGCTTCTGGGATATCTGGACCAGATTTCCCTTGTAAAAATTGACAGATACAATCAGCAGAAATTATTTTTTGACTCTGTATCATCCCAGATTGAATACCAGATTCTCTTTATGAATATACTGGCACTCATCTGCAGCTGCAATGACCAGCCAAGAGAGAAAACACTGGCAGAAGAGATTTATGAGTATCTGTGTGCCAATTACCGGCAGCCCTTCAGTCTGACGGAACTGTCACGGCAGTTTTCTTTCCATCCGGCATACATCACGCGCTGCATAAAGAAAAAATACCAGCTGACTCCGCTTCAGCTTCTCACAAGGATCCGCATTGAGGAGGCCCAGAAGCTGCTTGGCACTACACAGCTCCATGTAAATATCATTGGCGAAAATGTGGGCTATTCAGACCCTGCTTATTTTTCCAAACAATTTAAGAAGGTGACAGGCATGACAGCCCTTGAATACCGTTTGAATCACGAACGCCATGTTTAATAGAATCTGTAAATCAATAGAAAGAAGCACATTATGGACAATACGCAAAAACCAAAAGTAGAATTCAGATATTACGACACTCTGCCTCAGCTTCCCATATATTTTCTGACCGGGAACAACTGGCTGAACTGCGTCGGGACACGGACCGCATGCCTTCATTTTCATAATCTGATGGAAATCGGCTACTGTTATAACGGGAACGGAAATCTGCTGCTGGGCGATCAGGCCCTTAAAATCGAATCCCATATGATTTCCGTAATCCCTCCCAATTATCCCCATTCCACAGACAGCATTCCCGGCAGTATCATCACCTGGGAATACCTCTTCATAGACATAGACAAATGTCTGGAACCCGTCTATGGAAATGATAAATCCAGACTGAATTATATGAAAAAACTGATCACACAGAAGGCGCATTTTATCCATGCAAAAGAATATCCGGAAATTGCCGCTGCCTTTCGTATCATTCTCCACGAAATGCTGGTGCAGAAGGAATACAATACATATATCGTAAAAGGCATGGTATTTTCCCTGCTCATGAGGATTGCCCGGCTGACATCTTCTGAGATGGATGACGCGCTTTTATCCCGCAGTAAGCCTTTGGATGTGGAGAATGTAAGCCAGATCAAACCGGCACTTGATTACATCCGCAGCCATTATCAGTCGCCAATCAGGATTCAGGACCTGGCTGATGCCTGCAGCATCAGTGAGACGTATTTCAGAAAAATTTTCAAGGCATTTATGAATACCTCTGCTCTTGACTATATCAATAAGATAAGAATCCTGAATGCCGCTGACTCCATGCGCAGCACAGACTGCTCCATTCATGAGATCATCTCAAAATCCGGCTTCACATCGGAATCTACATTCAACAGGAATTTCAAGAAATATATGGGGGACTCTCCAAAACAATGGAGGGAAAAATACGCGGGGCAGGAACGGCAATTGAAAGATTTCGATATATATCTTGAAAACGGCTGGTAAACTTCCGGTATAATATTGAAAAATACCGGTATATCATTTTATCGGCAGTGATGATACAGCAGATGTTTTCTGAATATTTATTTAATACAAATAAAGCAGTCAATCCTTTTCTTTTGTGATACAATAAAAGTATGAACAATTATTGTGCTATACAAAGGAGGATTGTATATGAGCACTACAGAACAGTACCAGCAAAGAATGAAACGAATCGACGAGGCACTTGCGGTAAAGGAACCTGACCGTGTACCTGTAATACCCTTTGTCCAGACCTATTCCGTTACTCATTCCGGCCACACCATGGCGGAGGCCATGTATGATTCGGCGGTCATGCAGAACGCACTCCGCCAATATCTGAAGGATTACGAACCGGATGCCAACTATGGCTACTCCCCGTTTTTCTGCGGACTCGGGCGCTGCTTTGAGCTGACAGGAATCACGTTCCTGCAGTGGGCCGGACAGCAGGGCGGCGTCTGTACCGAAAATTCCATCCATCAATTTGTGGAGAAGGCGTATCTGGGCGATGATGAATATTCAGAGCTTCTGACAGACCTGACCGGCTGGATCATGAAGAAATACCTTCCCAGGAATTTCAAACTGCTGGAGCCTATGGCAAAGATGTCCTTCGGCGGAATGCTGGGATACGGCGCTCTCCCCGGAATGATGCAGTTTGCAGACCCGGAAATTGCTGAGATGTTCATAAAACTGGGGGACGCCGCCAAAATGATTTCCCGGTATTACGGGGAAGCCCATAACTTTGACGCGGAAATGATGGAGGCCGGCTATCCCCTCTTTTTCAAAGCCACCACTACCTGTGCCTTTGACATGTTAAGCGACTGTCTCAGAGGTACGCTGGATACCATGGCCGATCTGTACGAACAGCCGGAGAATGTCCATAAAGCCATTGACTTCTTCTACCCCGGCACCTTATATGGAGCGCTTTCCCAGGCCGAAACTTCCAAGGGAAAAGTGGTCTTCATTCCTCTGCACAAAGGGCTTGACGGTTTTATGGGAAATGAGCAGTACAGAGAATTTTACTGGCCGACTTTAAAGGCTCTGGTAAATGATCTGGCTGCTGCCGGACAGATTCCCTACGTCTACACAGAAGGGAAATATGATTCCCGGCTTGAATTCTTGTCAGAGCTTCCCCCCGGAAAGTGCCTTGTGCACTTTGAAAACTGTGATATGAAGGAGGCAAAACGGATCGTCGGAAAGAACTGCTGTATCTCCGGCGGATTTGACGGAAGAATCCTGGAGACAGGAACACCGGAACAGGTGACAGACGCGGTCAAACGCCTTCTGGATGTCTGTGCTCCGGACGGCGGATATATCTTTGATGTGAATACGACCATTGATTATGGGGTGAAGCATGAGAATGTGCTTGCTATGTTTGATGCGGTTAAGACTTATGGAAAATATTGACATATAAAGTATCCAAAGAGAGGTATGGCGCCTTGCCGCCATACCTCTCTACACTTCCATGTTTCCCTGCATCATATTCTATATTTCCCAAGCATCTGATTCACACATTCCTGGATTTCTTCTGCAAGCTCTCTGCATTTATTCCTGCTCATTCCTGCTTTCGTCCCTACCTTTATCAATTCTTTCATACCCGGATCTGATCCATTTCCATCAACAGTTGTTGTATGTTCCCCATAATAGGTACTGCTGTAAGTCAGATTATATGCAGGGCTAAGACACCATTTTTCCTTATTCTCATCGTACAAATATGTGAAATTCTTAGAATGGTCATCCCGGTTATGAGCAAATACATTAAAGCACATTCTGCGATACATATTCTCTATATCTTCCGGGCTGTCTCTGGTAATTATTTTTGTCAGTTTCATCAGACTGTGATAGTCCAGGCTGGGCTGCGTAAAATCCGATTCTAAAAGTGCTGCCGCAGTACACATATGCACTCTGGACGCTCCGCGGTCAAACTTTCAAACATTTATTTTCTGTCATGAATAACCTCCTCTATACTTTGATAAGGGACCTCCGCAAATATATTCCTTATCTCATCAGCCAGATCAAGTGCTATAGAAATTCTGGTAAGAGAGAGCAGCGATATATTGCCAGTAGATTCAAACCTTTTGACAGAACCCAAACTTACACCACTGATCTCACTGAGACGCTCCTGGGATATTCTGCGTCTTCTTCTGATATTTCTTATACGTTTTGCTAAATTTTTATTAATTTCCTCTGCAGTCTCCCATACAAACTTTTCCATTCCGGCCTCCTGGCTATATCTTAATTGCAGATACTACGAAACATAATTTATTATAGATATTATATTAGCCATTTTTTAATTATTTTAGTCTTTTTAGATAATATATTATCTCTTATATCATATACTCGATTTTTATCCAATACAAAAAAACTGACCGTCGGGCAGTATACTTGTACAAACCCGTAGAGTTTGCTGAAAAAATCCGACAAAAAGGAACGTTCATCCGAACGCCCCTCTTTTATACTAATCACTTTCTCCCTTTCCTGTATTCTATATAAACGGTTATTTTTTATATCCTCTCTGACAGGCACAACCAGGTCTCCTTCGTCAGGAAACTCTCCTCCACCTGTTCCTCCATCTCCAGATACCTGTGATACGGAATGCTGAAGGTCAGCAGCTCTTTGCTGACACATTTGCGCGCCGACGGGTCAGTGAGGCCAATGGTACATTTTCCATTCCCCTCCTCCTCACCGCTCAGAGCGTAGAGAACCGCCTGTGCACACCCTGCACCGAACTTAATCTGTACATTATCCTGGGTTGGCCGGTCATAGTTGGCAAGTGTTGCAAGGGCGGAAAGCTGGTCTGCATTTACCAGGAAGACAACAGCCTCCGGCTTTTCGTCCTCCTTAAGATCGTTAAGCGGTTTTAGAATGACATATCTTTTTGCTTTTACTTTCGGAATGCTCTCTATATATTTTCTGGCCAGTTCAGGACTCTTTTTATAGAATTCGCCCGGTTTTGGTCCCACACCTCCGATGGAAAGAAAATATTCAATGGTGCCCGGCTCAAAACTTTTGAAGCCCAATCCGACCTTACCGCCCTGGCAGGTGGTTGTTTCCTCGCAGAACGCCGCAGTCCTGCCCTTTGACGCAGCCGACAGCATGGCTATGGCACAGCCCCATACGCCCTCCTTAAAATGAATGGCACCGTTTGGCATTTCGTGGGATTTCAGAACTGCCACGGGGTGGCTCTGCAGTTTGATCGCCTCTTGCATTTTGCTCTTCATAAAAATTTACCGCCTTCCCTCTGAAAAATAATGTACATGCTCCGTAACTAACCAGCAGGCTGAATAGTTACCATACTTCTTATATTTACATTATACCTGTTTTGGCCGCTGCATGTAAGCCTGTCTGTGCTTATTTTTCCTGCACGTGCAACAGGAGCTCAATGACTCAGGAACTCACACTGTCAT